>Ga0181464_1002016_pt1 | contig 10214 bp, 8 predicted proteins | sample InSIn2gowninarea_FD_119074 | JGI IMG/M metagenome (GOLD analysis project Ga0181464, IMG submission 119074) | Clean room microbial communities from NASA Spacecraft Assembly Facility at Jet Propulsion Laboratory, Pasadena, California, USA -... ...
TAAGCAGGGAAAACAAATCACAGCAAAAACAAAAATGCTCACCTTATCCTTGTATGAATGACCGATGACCAGGACATAACCGTGGTCCTTTGCGAAGTTTTTTACAGCCTGTAGATTGTTAGAATAGTGTATCGCGGAAATGCAGCGAGATTGTTCTCTGACATCTATGCCTTCCTGCTTGGTAGCATGTACTTCAGGTGGAGGAGGAGGCAGTTCAGTACGACTCAAGTCGGCTTCCCATCGTGCACGTAGTTCGGCAACGCCATCAGGAGTGTTGCTAGAATCAATGAATACAGCAGTCTTGGATTTGTTGTGAGATTCGCTTACCTGTATACTTTCTGCCATTCTGCTTCGGTCCAAGTGGTAGTAGAAGGTTCATTGGAGGCGGTCGGAGAAGGTTGGTGCACAGGGCTTTGAGTGATTTGGTTGTTTGAGTTGGCAGGCCTTGTCACAACTCAGGTTGGCTGGGATGCGTAACAAACGCGTGGACTGTATAGACTTACGTTAGGAACGGTCTTTGGGCCGTCGGCGCGGAAGAGTTTGGCTGGTGAGCGGGACCAGGATGGGCGAGATTTGGAAAAGACGACAGGACAAATTGCATGAAATTGGGAGTCGAGCTGGCCGGGTTGTCCGAGGGATTCTGAGCCGAAGACTCGTCGCCAAAAGACGAGTACATGTTTTGATAGTCCATGAACAACAGGCGCTCGAGCAGCTAACGCGTCGATGTGGGTGTAGGCAGGGAGGAGTTTGCTTGTAGAACAGCTTCCACTCCGACGCTTCGATGATCAAAAGCCAAGCCCGAGCGGGCTGGGGTATGCCGAGGCTCCTCCACAAGAGTCCATGACCAAGTCGGCCAGTCGCATCTTCGTACTCCCTACTTTTCTCTGATCTAGATTGCAACGTGCATCTGCTTCGAGCATGGAGCTGTTTAGACAAGTGTCGCATACGACACACGAAGTCCTTGCGCTTCCTCCCAAATATGTGCGCATGTATGGCGACTTTGTAACCAAGAATGCCAGCGCCGTCGGCCAGATCGAGGGTGCTTTGCGCTCCTTGACCTATATTCTACCAGGTACCTTTGGTTCTTGCTGAGCTCAAGAAACCAACATCTAACATACCTCAGGCCGGTTCCGCGACACTGAAATTGCATCCGAATCTTGTAAGAAGATCCAACTCTTCCTCTCATACCACAAGAGCTGAACCACATGCACAGTACATTCGAGCGTGCAACTTCTTTCTATATACCATGACTCCCTCCTCGCGCGCGCAGTCCAACGTCTACCGGCATTACAACGTCCCCATCCATCGCCACATACTCGTTATACTCGCTTCTGGGCCCAAAAATCGCCAGCCTACAAACGACTTGCCATGCTTTTACAAGTAGTACAATACACCGAGCTACTGTGCGAGATGGCTGCAAAGAGAAGGGGCGAGAAGGCAAGGTGGAAAGTAGTCGTTCTTCTCGAAAGTGTCAAGGCCATGTGCAGGCTACTTCTTATGCGTCTGACCAACTCCCGGCCATTGTTGAATCCACCATTGCCCGAACGTGAGGCGGACCCGAGCACCTTGGAGGAGAAAGACGGAAGCGGACTAGAGTCACCGCCATCTGAGAAGTCCGAAGAGACCCAATGGACAATGCCTAGAACTGGACTTTCGCTACCAACGTTGCCGTCCTCCTCCGACATCTCAGGTTATTTATTATCCAAAGCTCTGACAGCGGACGACATCAAGCCGCCAAAGGCTTTATTACATCGGGTCAATGGCATGGGCGAACTCGCAGAGGTCCTCTATATCCTTCGACCAGTCATCTACTCGGCAGCAATGTACTACTGGGCCACTAAGAACAAGAAAAGCTGGCAACCATGGGTTTTGGGTGTTACGATAGAGTATGGAGCACGCCAGCTGGCAAAGAAAGATCTCCAAGAACGAAGAGCCGGTGGTCTCCGAGCGTTGACAGCACTCGAGAAGGAAGAGCTGAAGAGAAGAGGCTGGAGCCTTGGATGGTGGCTCATGAGAGGTGCATTTTACGAGACCTTCACCAAGTATGTTGACACTGTCTTGCCGCATGCAATTTTGACTCTGCTAACACATACGGAACAGAGCGTGGATCCATGCAGTGACCAACAAGCTCCGAAACAAACCACTGCTTGACATGGCTGGTGGTATCATCGAGGATTATGAATTCCTTTGGGATCAGTACTATTTCCCTACAGCAACACTATAGTTGATGAGGGACGGACACGGTGACGTAAATCTCGTGGTTTTATGAGGAGGTTGGCGTTTGTTTGAAGGTTATCTGAAGACTATTTGGGGTTATTATCATGGCGTTGCGGTGCATGATGAAAGTCTAGCAAATGATACCTATACCGATCACTAGGCAGAAAGGATCGTGTGATTTCTCTCCTTCCATCATTCTGCACAATACATATTCACACGTGCCTTTGTCCTCACTGATGCGTCTATCGAGTCATACTCCGTTCTTTCACTTTGGGCGGTGTCTTTGTGTTGGAGATAAGACACGGAGCTTGACGCTTGTGACCGGCCGTTCACTTCGTCTGTGCTCCACCCCGCATCCGATTCATTGGTCATCGCAGCCTGCGCCTGACTATCCCTCCTCCTTCCCTTCTTCATCTACCGACCAACACCTTTGCAACCTAGCTATCACCACGTCCCTTCAACAACCTCCGTCAGCTACATCATCACCACAAACACTCCATCTCAAACCGCCAGAATGAGATCCAAGTTCAAGGACGAGCACCCGTAAGTTGTTGCCTGACATCAAGGCGGTCAAGGAACGTCACCACTAACACGCCATCACAGCTTCGAGAAGCGCAAGGTGCGTTCTTCTGCCATCATCACGGTCCCAAAACTTTCGCGATACTGACCTCCTACAGGCCGAGGCCGAGCGCATTCGCCAGAAGTACACAGACCGCATTCCTGTAAGCCTTTATGCCGCATTCGTCGCGACACTAGGACTTCATACTGACGTCGTGGCAACACAGGTCATCTGCGAGAAGGTCGAGAAGTCGGACATCGCCACCATCGACAAGAAGAAGTACCTGGTCCCCAGCGACCTCACCGTTGGACAGTTCGTCTACGTGATCCGCAAGCGCATTAAGCTTTCGCCTGAGAAGGCCATCTTCATCTTCGTTGACGAGGTCCTGCCCCCAACTGCCGCCCTCATGAGCAGCATCTACGAAGAGCACAAGGACGAGGACGGTTTCCTCTACATCACGTACGTGACTCGATGTTGTTGTTTACAAGATAAAGAGCTTACACTTTGCATAGCTATTCGGGCGAGAACACCTTCGGCGAGGCCGCTTGAATTACACTCGACTCTATCTTACCATAATGCCACGACGATATCCTTACATGGATCACCAGGAGTTTCGGAGTCTTTGGAAATCACGACGGAGAAGGATGATTTGAGGGAGGATTGCGAGTACAGCGACGGAACAAGCAGGACAAAGTAGTAGCTCGTCATCTCGACAGAGCTCGCCAAGAACCACAACCGCTCAGCGCACCGTCCTCCGGTTAGCTGCTTACGCACATGCTTTGAATGAAACCCCTTATATATTGATCTGTTCATCTCTGCTCGAAATATGCCAGTATTTGTGACAGAAAGACCGTGTTCACGTGAGATAAGTGGACTCTCTTGTCTTGTTTAGACCAGACCAAAGCATGTCCGAGATAGGCAGACCGTCAACATGCGACCTGGCGGATGTCCATCAGGGTGATGGTGAGCCACTGCCTTATCTGGGCGATATGGAGCTTATCTCCGGCTTCGTGACTTAGCGCGTCATCATCAGACAGCTCAAACGGGCCGGGTCCCGAAGCCAAAGTGGCCGCGGCTTGCAGAACTTCCGAGTCCAGCTCGACGAGTCCAACAACTGCGTCCTTGAGCCTTGCAAATACCGCTCTCCTCACTCGACAACCAAGCATCCACCATCCTCTGAGATAGTTCGCGGATAGCTTGAGAGAAACAGTCTGCCATGGCCGCCCCACGCTACGCCTACATCATCTCCAAGTCAGTAGTGACCCGCCATGGACGCACGATGCAAAACGGGTGACTGATGGGATCCGACAGGAACCTCGACCCTGTCTTTGCCTTGTTCATCGGAGGATCTGCAGCAGTTGTTCGCATCAACCGCGACGAGAAGGAGAAGGGCAAGACGACACAAGAGACGATCGAGTCGCTCAAGAGAAGAATTGGCAAAGCCACTGGCCTGAGTTCATGAAGCCACAGCCCTTCAACAAGATGTATGAATGGCTTCCGTGTCGCTGAATGAGTTCCGGTGCTTTACTCCTGATTCGAGAGGAGTCGATGCGGAGCAAGTGACAATACCGGCAGGAGAAAGGTCTGAATAGCAGAGAAGTGCTAGCAGTGAGCACACCGGATTACCATGCCGAAAGCAGGGGAAATGATCAGATGGCGATACCACATGGGAACCCAGTCGTGGTGGTGCTTCAGGCCTGCAACACAAGCCGGGCAGTGAAGGAAATGGGCGTCCTAGAACACTTTGCGACAACGCAAAAGACAGTGATCAAATGAAAGGAGAAGGACCGCATTCTACTGATACGATAAGAAACCAAGAGCTATATAAAGCTCAATTGTACACTTTGTGATCTATCTTCCACCTCACTTTCTTGATGTATCACATGGGATAGTGCAGTAATAAAGTGAATTTATCGCGTGCGCGTCATCTCTCCACAACGCGTCCTCTGGCAATTTACAACCAACACCTTCACTTGCCTACCTAGCCTTCGTCCAAGGAAGCGAGTCGAGGCATATCTTTCCTGCCACGGCAATGAGGAGCAACTTCAACAACCGCAGCAACCATGTCGCGACGAGGTGCGGTGACTGTCGATCTCAGCGAAGAGAGTCCTCCGCCGCCAGAGTCTCAGTCGATTCGACATTTACAACATGTACCTGATTCAAGGTTTATCACGCCCGACAGCGACGACGAGATTGAAGTTTTGTGGGAGATGCGCAAACAGCGAAACGACGAAACTTCATCGAACTCTCTAAGGTCAAATGCTGGTCACCACCCTTCGACTATCCGGCCCACCGTCCACAAATCGCATCCTGTGCTACCATCGAGTGATACCAAGAAGGTTGTTGCCCAAGCACCTCCTACACAACTAAACACTACTCGAGCATCGAAGCAGCCAGCACCCGCAAGACCAGAAACCGTTCGGCCACTTACATCAGTCCCTGGCGCGCATCGTCCACCGCTACCTTTTATACCTACGCAAGCGCCTGTGTCAATAACGAATCCCGCGACGAAAGGTTTCTTAGCTGCCCTCTCCAAATCTGGTAGATCCACACCTTCGGCATCAACTAGGCCGACCCTTCCACCGGGTGCAAAACCACTGGTACATTCTTCAAGGCCACGCCCAGGAAAGCCTTTGCCAACACTACCTACTAAGGTTCCTCAACCTCATGCCCCAAGGCTCACTACGGCAGAAAACTCCATGGGATCCGCTGCCTCGCACCCTGCGCAGCCCACACAACCTGTAAGGCATATACCAGCCCCAAGTCCTATAGGACGACTTGCACCGCCAACGCTGCGCACACCTTCCAATGCTTTGTTGCAAGATGGTTCGAAAAGTAGTGCAAAGAGTCGAGATCACTCTCAGGAAATCTTATCACAATCAAGAAACGTGCCGTCACTTATCGTACCTTCCTCTGAACATGCTGCCGTTGTTGAGACACAAGCATCTTCATCTGTCGCAGCAGCAAACTCCCCTGCGCACATGACTTTACAATCACAACCGCGCAAGGAGCCAATGGCTTTGCATGCAAGTCCACAGATGGCTCCGACCAAACATGTGCCATCATCTGCAGAAAAACATCCACCTGTATACAAGCCTGTGGCTCGTGTTATCGAGATTGACTCCTCGAGTGAAGATGATTCAGTGACTACTGTCAACCGTTCAAAATCCATCGGCAATGCTCCTCTGAGCCACAACTCACCACGTCCCGAAAAGAGAAAAGCCACGGAGGTTCTAGATGACGATGATGATGAGGAACCAGTAAAACGCCTTCGACGCACCCATTCATCTACGATTCAATCAGAGGATCCATTTCAAGATGACTTTGTGGAATCGGTAGAGGTCAACACTCAGCCAGCGTTTACCTTTCCAACAGACATATCGAAAATTCCGCCGTTTAGTAACAACTACGGCCAGCCATTTACTTCAGAGGAAGACGCCTTGATTGTACATCTAAAAGAAGTCGCTGGGATTCCTTGGAAGAAATTTGAACCCTTCTTCCCTGGTAGAAAGTGGCATTCCATGCAAACGAGGTATTCCAAGGTCTTACAGCATGCTAATACACCAGTTGCTGTGAATTCTCTTGCACAGCCAGCGAGGAAAGACATGGTCCGTCCAACTAGGGAACTCCGGCGAACGACTCATGCTCAAGCAAGTCCAGTCGATGACTCTGTAGCGAGCCAGAAGGATGCTGCGGAACCTGTAGATGAATCAGCTCGCCGCAGACGAAGCGTACGACCTCTGAGACCTCTGAGCTCTCTCGTTCGACATCGAGAACTTGGCTCTGCTGGCGGTCGAGAATGGCCGAGAAAATTCCAAGCAGGCGTCCGAGATCTCGTATACAGCAGCATGGGGGCCCAAGCATACATGGACAACGCCTCCGGTGATGTTTCAACCATCGCATGGTCGCCGGATGGCAGTTTCTTCGCCGCAGGTGCTGTAGCTGTCACGGACATTGAATCCATCGATTACAACAAGCCTCGTAATCTTGTTGTAGGAAGTGTTGCGACCCAAAAGCTCAAAGAGCTGCCGCACCATACAATACAACATTCGTTGCCGGATGGACGCCGAAAAGAACTTTTCTCTACCGTACAGATGGTGGCTTTCAGTCCAGACAGCAGATACATGTACTCTGCTGGCATCGACCAACATCTACACAAGTACAGGGTCGATGGATCTCCATCGAAAACCACGCTTGTTCATAGGGTTGAGCATCCAGCATCTGTAGACTTCCTCTCGGTAAGCAACGGTGGATTAGTTGCTACTCGCTGTGCTTCTTCTGGTTCTCGTTCTATCAATGTCCTTAGATATGACAACGACGCATTGGTTGAATCTGTTTGCTTCTCCGGAACACAACAAGCTAAGAAGACTCCATCTGCACTTAAATGGGGTTCAGCGCATTACCACCAGCACTACCTGCTTGCAGGCTTCTCGAAGGAAGCTGAAGTTTTCTATATTGAAGATGACCAGAGGGATAAAGAGGGAGAGGTCTCGTTGTGGGACATCAACACCAAGCAGCGGATTGAAACGGATGCACCCAACAGAAACGTTTTCGATCTTGCCTGGAACCCAAATCCAGGTGGTAACTCATCCATATTTGCAGTAGCAAGCAGACCTGTCAACCACGTGGGCCATGGTATACATTCTGTTGTTCGCCTTTACTCGCCGCAGCAGACTCGCGCTCATCACACCATGGAGCTCGACTGCCCAGCGTGGGACATCAATGACGTTGTATACTCCCCACATGACAACAACCTTATTGCAGTAGGCAGTACTGAAGGCCGAGTCTACATATGGGACGTTCGTTTCGTAAAGCACGGCCAATCGCCTCTCAACACACTCGAGCATGGAAAGTCGTTAGCAGTCATGCCCCACGAAAAGAAGAGGTGGGAAGTCGACACAGGCATTCGTTTCCTGTCCTGGGGCTCTGAACGAGACCGGCTATACACTGGCTCATCTGATGGAGTAGTGGCTTGCTGGGACCCATACCGCAGTAACTCGGACAAGCGTGTGCGTAACGTGGTGCATCTTAACTCGGCTGTCATGTCTGGCGCGTTCAGCCCAGACTTTTCCCATTTGTTGGTAGGAGAGGACGCGGCCAGGTTGAACCTGCTCTCTGTTGGCAACGATGGAGCAAAGTTCGACAGAAGGACCACAGCAAAGTTCGGCGTCGAGGAGGCGCGCTTAGAAGAAGAGCCTGCACCAATACTTTGGGATTGTCAACAGATGCTAGACACTCAAGCACTGGAAATCAAGCCAGCGGGGACGATGCCATTCCGGCAAGTAGTCCAAGGTTCCAACTACACGGGTCCTCATCGCAAAGACAACGACGCAGTCGAATCCAGAGAGAAAGCTCAAAAATTTCAAGACAAAGTACTCAGATCCTTTCGACGACGCAACAAGCAAACTCGCAAATCGGGTGTCCAGGCAGCTCCATGTGGCCTTGACTGTGGCTTCACGCCGCTACCAGACGACTATTATCCACCACAAAAATGGCTATCTCAGCGCATTCCGGATCGAATCTGGGACTGGAAAAGAGAGCGAGCTAATACCGATTGCTTTCGCTGTGGGAGACCGGCAACGATCAGTCTAGAAGCTGATACAATCGAGTGTGGACATTGTGGCACGGCATGGAACGTAGGAGCATTGGGCTACGAGGTAGTCGAGCTCTCCAGAGCAGGGAAAGTAAGCAGCAAGGTTGAAGAAGGTCCAGAGGGCAGTCCCATCGACCTCTGTGACTCTCAAGATGAGTGGGAACGATTCATCCGCGAAAGCTCAGAGGAGTCTAGCGACAGCGACCTTGGCGGCTACTAAGGCAGCAGTACATAAAAGCACCATTAATGATAAACACGAAATTCTCCAATGTCAAACAGCGACCCTGTCAAACATGTGAAGGTGCCAAGAATGCGGAGTAGACTGCAGCGGCGATAACTTTTTTGGACATTGAAGATTCGGCGACCGATGAACTCGACAGTGCAGCCGTCATCATGGTATGTAGATTCTTCTGCTTTCCCGACTCTGTAGAGACGTGCGCAAAGCCTCACTCATCATGGAAATCCAGACTGACATGCGACTCGTAGAAAATCAAGGCCCTCACTCGCACTGCGTCGCAGCAGCAGACGCCAGGCACTTCGGTGCAGCGCCAGACTCGCAACCTGGACCCAGCACTACACCCTTTTGAACGAGCACGCGAGTATACCAGAGCCCTGAATGCGACCAAGATGGACCGCATGTTCGCCCAACCCTTCCTGGCCCAGCTGGGTCGTGGTCACGTCGACGGAGTATACACCATGGCCAAGGACCCCAACTCACTCGAGAGATTTGCATCGGGCAGTGGCGATGGTGTCGTCAAGGTGTGGGACTTGACGACAAGAGAAGAGATCTGGCAGGCACAAGCACACGAGAACATTGTCAAGGGCATGTGCTGGACACACGACAAGAAGCTGCTGTCTTGCGGCAGCGACAGAAGCATCAAGATGTACGACCCTTACAACCAAGCCAACAATGCTGCACCGCTCTCAACATACCTGGGTCCTGCCGCTTTCACCTCCATCACCAAACATCGCACCGAACCAGCTGTTGCAGCTTCCTCATCCGTAATCAGCATCTACGATTTGAACCGACCGAACTCTGCACCTCTGCAGACGCTGCAATGGCCCAACAGCATCGACACCATCACCGCCCTCAAGTTCAACCAGACCGAAACCTCCATCCTCGCCTCTACAGCCACCGACCGCTCCCTCATCTTCTACGACATGCGCACCTCATCCCCTCTGCACAAATCCGTACTTACACTCGCCTCCAACGCCATCTCCTGGAACCCCATGGAAGCATTCAACCTGGCAGTCGCCAACGAAGACCATAACGTCTACATCTTCGACATGCGCAACCTGAAGCGCGCCCTCAACGTCCTCAAAGACCATGTAGCCGCAGTCATGGACGTCGAGTTCTCGCCCACTGGTGAAGAACTAGTCTCTGCATCCTACGACCGCAGCGTGCGACTCTGGAAACGCAACGAAGGCCACAGCAGAGACGTCTACCACACGAAACGCATGCAGCGCGTCTTCTCTGCCGCTTGGACGCCAGACAACAACTATATTCTAGCCGGCAGTGACGACGGCAACATTCGTCTGTGGCGAGCCCGCGCGTCTGAACGTCAAGGAGTCAAGAGTGCTAGACAGCGCCAACAGCTCGAATACGACAGAGCATTGGTCGAGAGATACAAGCACATGCCCGAGATCAAAAGGATCCACCGCCACAGACACTTGCCCAAGCAAGTCAAAAAGGCTTCCGAGATCAAGGGCGAAGAGCTCAAAGCCATCAAACGCAGAGAGGAAAACGAGAGAAAGCACAGCAGAAAGGGTGAAACAAAGAGAAGGAGCGAGAGAGAAAAGATGGTCTTGCAGACCGAGCAATAGATGTTTCTCTGTTCTTCGTTG
>Ga0181464_1002017_pt1 | contig 10210 bp, 13 predicted proteins | sample InSIn2gowninarea_FD_119074 | JGI IMG/M metagenome (GOLD analysis project Ga0181464, IMG submission 119074) | Clean room microbial communities from NASA Spacecraft Assembly Facility at Jet Propulsion Laboratory, Pasadena, California, USA -... ...
TTACCAAACCCACATCATTTTGACTCACTACCTATTGTGAATACTGGGGAGAAACTTATAATCAATGGGTAAGCCCTGGTACAATGTGCCGAGCCTTACAAACAGAGCAACTAACGCGAAAAAAAACTATAATAGCAAAGTTTGCTAGAGGAAAATAAAAATTCAATTAAACTAGAGAACATAGAAAACATGTGGTGGATTAATGGCAAGAAAAAGCCCTCAACCAAAAGCGACATTCTCTGAAGTAATAGAATGCGTGCAACAGCATTGTCCCAGTTGCAGCAAACTAATGTGGAATGAGTATAAAAATCTCCGACAAGTGAGAACGCTCAAAGGAGTGGTAAAACTGCTGTTGAAAATCCGTCGTTGTCAAAATATATCGTGTGAGCGTTATGGAATTAAATATCGACCAGAGCAAGAGGGTTCGTGGGCGTTACCACAACAAGAGTTTGGTTTAGATGTAATTGCGTTGGTGGGAGCGTTGCGCTACCTTTGAACACAGAAGCATCTCGCAAATTCATCAACAGCTTCGCAATCGTGGTGGAGAAATTAGCGAACTTAGCGTTACTCACTTGCTCGGAAGATATGACGAATTGGTTGCATTGTGGTTAAGTGACCACTCAAGACTGAAAACCATAGCTAAAAAACAAGGGCGAGTGATACTGGCAATTGATGGGATGCAACCAGATGTTGGGCATGAAGTTTTATGGGTGATTCAAGAGTGTTTGTCAGGGGAGATTTTATGGGCAAAAACCTTGTTATCATCAAGAAATGAGGATTTAGCAGCGTTGCTGTGGGAAGTAAAAAATACCCTTGATGTGCCGATTGATGGGATCGTTAGTGACGGACAACAATCAATTCGTAAGGCAGTTGAAGTGGAATTACCAGGAATCGCTCATGGTTTATGCCATTTTCACTATTTGAAGGAAGCAGCCAAAGTTATCTATGAGGCAGATAGACACGCCAAAAAGGAACTTAAAAAACATGTACGGGGAATACGCCAAATTGAGCGCAGCGTAAATGATAGTAATGAGCCAGATACCAAAGTTACGCGTGGATATTGTTTGGCTGTACGTGGCTCTTTAACAAATGATGGTCGTCCACCACTCAATGCTTCTGGGTTAAAACTACAGGAACGGTTGAGCTTGATTGAACAAAGCCTGGAACGAGTGACTAAAAAAAGGGGGTACCAAAACCCTTGATGAAGCTTAAGCAGATTGTAGGCAAAGGACTCGAACAAACAAAGACGTTGTTTGCGCCAATTACTATTGCTTACAACTGGATTCATAAAGCCGCAGATATTCACAGGCGATGAAGTTGGTCTAGATACAATTGCCCTCAAACAAAGTTACAGAATATTAGCACAAATGTCTCGCTGGAAAAATAAAGCAAGTACATTGGAGCCAGGTATTACTCACTTCCTCAAGATTACTCGTAGCTACTGGTCTGGACTTTTTCATTGTTACGATATTGAGAATTTACCTCGGACTAATAATGATCTTGAACGTACCTTCGGCGTGCTACGCCATCATCAACGTCGTTGCACGGGTCGTAAAGTCGCCCCCTCGTCTCTGGTAATTCGCGGTTCTGTTCAGTTAGCTTCTGCGCTTGCCACTGCATTTCGTTCTTTTACCTCGGAAGACTTAGCACAGGTTTGTATTGAAACCTGGCTCGACTTACGCTCCGAGCTACATAAACACCAACTTAACCATACTGAACAGCTTAGATTTCGTCGTAATCCCGATGATTACTTGGCTACTCTGGAAAGTTTACTTCTCTAGCAAACTTTGCTGCTCTAGAAAAAAAGGGAAGACTAACCATGCAATGTGATGAGTTATGGTCTTGTGTGAATAATAAGAGTAATAAGCAGTGGATCTGGCTGGCTCTTGATGCTGTCACTCGTGAGAAACAGTTGGGGTTTATGTTGGTGCAAGAGATGAGCAAGGCGCACAGGTGTGGGATTCTTTACCACCTGTAACCCTTCAATGTGCAATCGCCTACACCGATTTTTGGGCAGCTTATGCAACAGTTTTACCCAGCAACAGGCATCGTGCAGCGGGCAAAGAAACAGGTAAGACCAGCTACATCGAACGATTTAACAACACACGTAAGACTTCGAGTATCTCGCTTGGTGCGGAAAACATTGTCTTTTTCCAAGTCGTTAGAAAATCACATTGGTGCAATTTGGTATTTTGTCCATCACTACAATGCATCATTACTTGTTTATCACTACCTGGAAATTTACTCCAATTGGTTTTCAAATATTAGACTACTTATATTCTCATCTTTTTTCCACTGCATCTAGTGTCTCTTTTTAGTTGGCAGATAGGCCCTAGTGTGCGAGAGTGGCATCAAGAACTTGTCTTCATGAAAAGTTATCCTGGACTTTCAGCTAGTCCCGAATAAATTTCACTACTCAACCCCAAAAGGTGAAGAATCTTCTCCTGCAAAGGAGTCAAAGGAGTAATGTGTCCATAGTGTTGACCCCGTACCTCAAGGATAGTGAAAGTGATGTTATCGAAAGCCTTTAATAACCTCTCGGTCGTCGGGCGCTTGCTGGTTTTGGGGGGATTTTCTGGATGCAGTCCGACCAAAGATTCAGCCGATTGCTCTAGTCGGCGACGCACCACAAATTCAATTTCTGTGAGCAGACGTAAGCCTAAACTCAACAGGTGCACCAGCCCCTGAACTTGGTCATCGCGCTGCACAAACAGGGGAGTAATCGATAAGGACTTTCCTTTGAAACGATGAAATCCCCTCTCAGCAATCCACTCGTCTCGGTAAGTGAGAACAGCATCTTCAAAGGAAGGCCGCTCCATTGGAGCATTCGTCACGTAAACCCGCCAGCCAAAAGTTTGACTGACCGCTGCGATTGCGATCAGGTTTGGCTCGACAGAGGTGATTTGATAGCGACCTAGAGGAGTTTTAGTGGTTGGGGAATGATATAAGTAGGAGTAACTGAGCATGTCCTCTACTCGATGAATTTTCAGAATCGCTTGCGCTGTTTGATGGAGAAGAGCTTGTTCTCGAATTTGGCGTTTGCCCCGCCCTTGCTTTGGAGTCAAGGCTATGAGTTTTTCTGTCGCTGCTTGCAGGCGTTTTTCTAATCCCCGTTGCTGCTGTTGTGCATAAACTGGGGAGTGAAGTAGTAAAACTCTCTCCGCCCACTCGATATCTTGCTGATTGTGAATGGTTTCCTCGATTCTGGAGAGTTCATAGCCAGTCGCTATCACCTGAGAAACTCCTTTCTCATCAATTCGGCAGACTTTGCTCTTGGGCAAGTTGTTTTTAAGTGCCTGTTCCATCCACAAGATGAGTTGTGCCGGAACTTTCCCGACTTTTGCAAGGGGTGTAAGGTAGTAGTGTTGGTTGAGGTGGATATGCGCACGGATAGAATGGGCGCTCATTTTACAATCCCCTACCCATAATAGTTGGGAAACAAGGAGTGTTTTTTTGACTCGCTCAAACATGGGAATGTATAGTCCGTCATCGGCATTTTCTCCAGACACGACCTGGGTTGCTACTGGCATTCCCAGCGGGTCGAGACTTGCCATCATCACTTTAATTTGAGCTAGGGTTGGGTCATCCTTGCTGTGTCCCCATTGAAATAGTCCTGACTCGCTCACTAGATGATGCCCACTCATAGTTGTCGCATCCATCCATACTACTTCTTTGCTCAAGTCGTAGACACGAATGCTGTTGTGGGTTAATTCTGTCTCAATCGCTGCCCAGGTTTCTTCTGAGCTTAACCGCCTCAGCACAATCCCCAATCGGTCGTCTGTGAAGTTTGTTTCTCGAATCTCTATACCACAGACTTGTTCCAACATATTGCGCTGATTGTTGACCCATTCCCTCACCATCACTTTTCGATGGTCTCCTTGGGACAAAATATATGACAGCCAGATCACCGCCACCCACCCCCAATCTAATCCTTTTTGATGCCAATGACGCGGTAGATTTCGATTTAGCAGTTCTGGAAGTCCTATCTGCATCATGACATGGAGCAACAAGACCACATCATCAATGCGTTCTGTTATCACTGTTGGTTGATTGTTCATTGCCCAGACTTAACCTTTTTGGCACACGAAAATCAACTTTTTTACCCCTGAGTATCTTTACTTACTATCTATTACACGAACGGTGAGCCAGTGGTCTAATTCTAGCTGCACGAGTGGGCAAACACACTGACACGTTGATTGAGCAGTTGGTGACGAATACTGAAGGAAAAACAAACTGCAAGCAATTCAATAGTGATGACTGGGGAGGCTATGAGCGTGTTTTGCCTCCTGAAATCAAGTATTATCCACTTGAGGTAGATAGATATAGCATAGCTGATAAGTAGGTTGGCGCAATTAAACTTACAATAATTTTCAATCATTGCAAGGGTTTCAGTCAAAGCTATCTTATATTTGATTCAGCCCACCTACTTACTAGGGGCAAGACAGGCTGAAAGTATTGCGGCATAAACTTTTTAATCTATCACTTTTAAATAAATCATCTAAGCCTTGTCGAGCAAGACTTAGATGAAAGAATAAGGGTTTTAGTCCTGTCATTGACATACTACAAACTTCATTTTTAGGTAAATTTGTACTATCTTGCCCCTCATGACACGCTTACTAGCTTTGCCCTGGTTTCTCCAATGATTTAGTTAAAGTAGAAAGTATTTCTTACTTTAACCGTTTATTCTCCCTCAATGTTAGTAACTATCCTTAAGAATAAGTGTTGTTTGAGACTATTAATAAGAAAATAACTTTTTACTGACAGAACATTCAAAAAAATCTTTTCATTGTAGAGGGGGTAAACATGAATCTAACTTGAGAGAGAGGAAACACACTGTAGTAGAGCTTTAGGCTTAAGTAAAAGCGATGCAAATACTTTAGACTCGCAGGAAACACAGCAATGTCACTCCATCTAATAAAAGATTTTGACCCTGACTATCTCAACCATTTTGAGAATCAATCTCTACTAGGATACGACCTCTATTCTGGAAACGAAAAAGTCGGCTCTATTGATAATTTATTGGTGGACGATAACGGTAAATTTCGTTACTTGATTGTTAGTACGGGCATCTGGATTTTTGGAAAGAAGGTTTTGCTACCAATCGGTCGCGCCCAGGTCAACAATAACGAGCGCCGTGTCTATGTAAACGGACTAACTCGTTCTCAGGTAGAACAATTGCCTGAGTACCAAGAAGGCAAGAGTGTTGACTACGAACAAGAAGAACAAGTTAGATCGGTGTATCGTCCCTTGACCACAGCTTCTCTAGACGCTTCGGATTCTTTGCCTACCGGTACCAGAGCTTACGAGCGCAATACTTACAATTACGACCATGAACCTGCTTTATATGACTTGAATGAGCAGTATCATCAAAACCTCAAGCTTTATGAAGAGCGGCTAATTGCGAACAAAACTCGTCAAAAGACTGGAGAAGTGGCAATTGGTAAGCGGGTAGAAACTGAAACAGCAAACGTTTCGGTACCAATCGAAAAAGAGCGCGTAGTCATTGAGCGTACAACTCCTGTTGATGCTGGAGCTACCGTCACCCCCGGTACTAATGCTTTTGGTGAGGGTGAAGTTGCTCGTGTAGAAGTGTACGAAGAAACGCCCAACATCCGCAAGGAAACTTTTATCCGTGAAGAAGTAAGCGTTAGAAAAGAAGTTGAACAGGAGATTGTTCAAGCAGAGGAAACCCTGCGTCGAGAAGAGCTAGATGTAAATACAGAAGGTCGTACCGTAGTGGATAAAGGAACTGACTTACGTTCTGGCAATTAGTCTTAGTGACCGCAGAATTATTAAATGCTCAGTGAATCATCACAATCAAAAGTGTTCAGGCAGGGTTAGTTTTGGCTCTGCTTAAGCTAGAAGTTAAGATGAATATCAGGAAAGCGATGCTGCCCTTTAAGCATTACTAGATAAAAAACAACTACATTAAGAGAAAAGTCTTTTCACTTTGGCTCTTAAACGTTAAAAGTTCGAGTTTAGAAATCTGATATGAATCTTTTAAAACTGCGTCCTGAAGACTGCTCGGCTTTCGGACGACTTGTTTTACACTACCTGGAAGCCCATCCACAGACCAACATGAGCCAGCTTGCTAAACAGGTTAGAATATCGCGGGCTGGGCTAGGCTGGATTTGCCTTAAACGAAGCGGTCCAGACGAAGAAACTGTAAAAAGAATCGCTCCTGTAATTGGTACTGACCTAACAAAAATTGCTCGCCTCGTCCACGAAAATAAGCTGGAGAATTTGGCAGAACTTGGTGGATTGCTCTACTTCACTAGGTTTAATAGCCGGTCAGTAACTAGACCGATTCCTATAGAAGACGCGATCGCTGGACTCAATTCCTTATTCCATGCTTTTCACTATGTTATTAGAAGTGTTCCTGAAATGGAGAAACCCAGCGACTTCCAGATTTATAAGCAAGCCTACGAAATCGTGAAGACACAATTTTTGAAAGGCAGCAAGACATCCCGGAAGAAAAACTCGTCATCTTCTCAAGCGACTGGAGAAGATGAGTAAAAACTAAAATAGATTAATCCGCCCAAAAGAGAAATGGTTGCGATTGATTTAGACTCAAGAAAATTGAGTTTAAAAACTCTTTGCTCTCGAAATGTTTACCCTACAATTTTTACAGCAATGCTTTCCACATTTTTGTTCATTGTATTCCTCAGTATCTATACATGGCTGTACTATAAGCCAAAGGGGACTTCTAACCAGCATCACCCCGATGGAAGTGTTGATATAGCTACAACAACCCCCTCTCAAACAACACCTGGAAGTCCTAACGCCGAAGCTTCTTTACCAGCAGCTGAACTGCAACAAGATCAGGATGAAGCAACGGTTCAGATTGTTGATAAGCGTACACCTGTACCCGCTCAGTCATTATCAGTCATTGCTGAAAAAAAACCGACGGTCAAAACGCAATCAGCAGTTATTGAGGATACTTCCTCAAAGTCTGAACCCGTAAACGCTGTACAGGAGTTGCTCCCAAAAATACACCCTGAAGCTGGAGAAGAAACGTCAACCTCCGAATTAGAGTTAGATGCTGATGTAGAGCTTGAGCCTGCTTTAACAGAGGAAGAAGCGATTGCGTTAGCTGTCGAAACGGCTTTGGCTCAGGACACTATGGTGGATGTGTCTACAGGAGAGATTGAAGATAGTGTTCCTGAGTTGATGCGCCCCAAACCACCTGACCCTGAACTTGTAGAAGCTGCCGTGCGCGATGCTGAAGAGAAACTTGAGGATTTCTCGCCTCCAGCAATACTTGATGGTGCTTCTCAAGTCCACCTCTAACTTGAGAGAAAAAATGACAGAGAGATAGAAAATTTGGCGTTGCTGAATTCAAGTGTGAGAATGATTTTCCATGATTTCAAAACCAATTTAGAGATGTTGCAATGCAATGTCTCGTTGCCAAAATTCATATATTTAATCGGCAACGCCAAAAAAACAATACCGCTTCCCCTCGCCTGCAATACTGTGTGGTAATCACGGGATTAGCACGACCGCAGGCTTTATGAACTTCGATTCGATGCTCTCATGAGTCCAAGTACAAACTAGAACTATCCCTTATTTGTCACTTTAGGCAATGAAAAAACTAACCGAATCTTGAAAACGCTCATGGTGGTCGGCTTTCACGCTTAATTTTCTCACATATTTCTTCGTTTGGGTTGTTTTACCAAAATCCTAACTCTGTGAAAGTTTCAGAATTTACTCTCGCAAAGGTGATAAATGAGGGCTATCAGTTGACCGCGCATGAGGATGGCGCCCAGTCGTAGCAATATTTGCATGATACCAAAGTTTCCTTAACCAGATGTACTGGAGTGCCACGACCCATCGCATAACTAGCATAAGCATGACGTAGCCAATGCGGTGACACAATCTCAGCTACAGTCCCCTCTAACCCTGGTACTCTTTTCGCCGCAGCTGTCACAATGCGATTGACCTGCATCTCCAACAAAAACCCCTTTTTCTTACGGCTGGTAAACCCTGGCTCACCAATAGCTGCGTCCCCCCGCATTGACTATATCCCTCTTCTGTCACTCTGAGTAAGGAAAAAACAAACTGAAACTTGAAAAAGTTTGTAATGTATAACTTTTACGCTTTATTTTCTAATATTAGACTTAATTAGAAGTCATTTTGCTAAAATCCTTATCTAAAGTAGGTTCTAGATTTTACTCTCCTGAAAGTGACAGAAGAGGGATATAGCTCTACGAAAGTACGTTAGGACAGTGTTTGAAGGCGGCATCAACACAATCACGAAAGTTATCAAATTCATCCCATCGCTGTCGCATCCAATTTTTGAGTACAAACCACCAATGCTCTATTTTGTTCAAATCTGGAGAATAGACAGGGAGATACCATAGCTCACAGCCAGATGCTGCCACAATTTCATCAATTGTCTGGGAGCGATGAAAACTGGCATTATCAATGATGATAATATCACCAGGTTGTAATTGTGGTAGAAGACACTCCTCTAACCACATCTGGAATAAATCTCGGTTACAGGAGCCAAGAAATGTCATGGGAGCAAAAAGCTTGCCTTGCTTGAGTGCCGCAATCGGTACTGACCCTTTCGGTGCGCTTGCCCGACTTCAGAGCATGGAAACGTTGTCCAATCTCACAGTAGCCATAAGGATACTCCTCTCGGTTGTCGAGCCCAGCTTCATCAACCTACACCAATTGTCCTACAGTCTTTGTCTTCAGCCTTTCTCTAAACCCTTGCCGCTCGAGTTCATCCCGTTCTCGATATCCATAAGTCTTTTTTTACGACTCACACCAATTTTTTGCATTGCATCACTAATGTTCTGCTGACTCACACCCTCTCCCCACAACGAAGCCATTTGTGCTTGAGTCTTCCCTCCATGCCGTTTTATAAACTCACGCGCATAGCTGCCAATCAGTGATTTTATGTCTATTTCCCTGTTGATAGTGAGTAATCGCTTGGCAGTTGCCAGTTTGTTCTTTACGCTTCAACCATAGGTCGAGTGTATTGCGACTGATGTTCAACATCCGGCTCACATTACTTTGGCGTTCTCCTCGTTCAATTGCCGCAATCGCTTTTTGGCGCAGGTCTTCACTGTATGGGGCAGGCATAAGTGTTGTTTAATATTCGTCTTTTCCTATTGTATGTCTTAACTTAAATTTGTAGGGCTATAATTCCTCCTACAGGGATGCGAGTAGCTTAATTGCCCGTATTTTACCACCTTTCCCGTAGACCAATCCCTGTCCCCCGACATCCCTTAGTTGCAACGAGAACCACTGCAATTGCGTTACCTCTGACACCCGTAGCCCTGCAACATACAGTAGCTTCAGTAACGCTCGGTTGCGCTGATTTGGTTCTAGTCCAATCATCGCCAAAACTACCCATTCAGGTATTATCCGCTCTGCCAAGGAATCTTTCACCTTGGGAAGAGCTACTGCTCCGGCGGGGTTGGCATTTAGCAGCCCCGTTTTTTGATGAGCAAAAGTAAACAGCGATTTGATGGCAGCGATCGCCCTAGCAACAGAAGAAAGAGTCAAAGGAGATTGAGCCTACCATTTTTTGCAATTGAAGTGATACAAGTTTGCAGTTGGGTTAGCTCAGTTACGTCATTAACTTGGTACAAAAGGGTAAAGCGCTTACCCACTCAATTCTTTAATGTATTATAAATCAAACCTTTAGTTATTAAATTTCAGCCCCCTCTTGAACATCTTTTTGCAATCCAACAAACACTAGCAGCAAGGAACAGCGTTATGAGCATTTACCAGTCAACGAAACTAACTATCAACAATTTTAGTTTCTCCTTTAGGTCTGATAAATATTTTCGTCAGTTAACTGATATTGGCGGAGATAGTATCGGTTTTGGTTGTGAAGATGTCGATATTTGTCAGGGGCAAAACAATGGAATACCTAGTTTTGAGTTAGTGATCGAGAGCCAAATTAGCCAGGAAGTCACAGAGCTAACAGTTGAAAAGAGTTTGAGTATTTTCGATCGGTATTCGCGTCCGTTGACTGATATTGGCGGAGATAGTATCGGTTTTGGTTGTGAAAATAGTTAGCATTACTAAATTAACAGGAGAGGCATAAATAATGATACTTCGTACACATACAGCAAATTTTAACCAAATAGAGTACAGTTAACTGTAAGTATTATCGATAGGGAAGATGAAACCTTACTCCATTGATTTCCGAACAAAAGTGGTTAAAGCCTATGAGCGAGGAAACACATCTATT
>Ga0181464_1002020_pt1 | contig 10204 bp, 9 predicted proteins | sample InSIn2gowninarea_FD_119074 | JGI IMG/M metagenome (GOLD analysis project Ga0181464, IMG submission 119074) | Clean room microbial communities from NASA Spacecraft Assembly Facility at Jet Propulsion Laboratory, Pasadena, California, USA -... ...
TCGAGCCTGCTACCGCATCCTCTTCAATTTACTTATTTGGTGGGGGGCTTATGGTCGAGCCCCCTAAAGGGTCCTTATCAGTCGAGCACCTAAAGGTCCTTATGGTCGAGCACCTAAAGGTGATGGCGGCCTTAACAGTCGAGCCTGCTTACGCATCCTTATGGTCGAGCCGATGGCGGCCTTATTAGTCGAGCGTGCTACGCACCCTGCCGGTCCTCTATCAATTCCTTGCCCTCAGAAGCGCAAGCCCTCCGGACCTTTTTCTTTTCTGTTTATTACCTACGGCGAAAGGCCCATCTCTTCCTTAGAGGAATTAGATCCGCTAGAAAGAATGGAATCCTGTTAGGACAGAGCTAACTGAAGAGAAGAAAAAGAAATGGGATAACTGAATGCACTTCTGATTGATATGAACCAATCTCCTTAGAGAAGAGAGAGTTAGATCTGCTAGCGAGATGAATACATTGACATAATCCCAATATCAATGTTTTTCTTCACACCCGGCAAACGCCGATCAAAGAGCAGTCGTAAGGCCTACAAAGAGTTTCGTATCCGTGCCAGGATATTTCTTTGATTTCGTGCATCATATTATGGAATTTCAAGAGACCACAAAGAGATAGACTTAGATCCTTAATTGCCTAAGAGGAATTAGATCAGCCGGAAAGAGAGAGAAAGAGAAAGATGGGGAACTCAAAGAGAGATCGAGATGTGAGAAAGAGAGATAGAGTTAGATCCGCTTTAATCGATCTAAGAATAACACCAATCCAATCTCGATGATAAAAGGAACGGACAAGGGGATTTTCCTCTACTTCCGGGGATAGGATTTCTGACTTCCACGGCTAAGACGGAATTGAATTTTGAGATGGGGCTAGAAGTTAAATCATTCCTGAACGCTACGCCCCTTGCTGTGAAATATCATAATAGATGTGATAAATCCCTGCTCTGTCACTGTCTTTCTTTTTCTTCACTTTACGGTTCAATTCCCTAGTGATCCTTCTAATCATATATAGCTAATGGGCTAGCTTCCCAGGTTTTGTTTTGGAATAAACGATCTATCTATACATGAAAAGGAAATAACCGAAAAAGGAAAAATCCCTTAATGCCTTATCAATGGAAAGGTCTTCGAAACTATGAATCACGCTCCTCGCCCTATCTTACTAATAATAAATAAGAAAGGGGTATGCTACTCATTGGTATGTCGGGCCTTTAAAGGGCACACAACTTAAGATGCTTCCCAGGGCGCTACTAACCACTAAATACGGAGGACTCCACTACAGATGCTTATGGTGCGGTCGAGTATACCAGATATTCTGCCCGAGTTATCCATCTTACCCAACCATCTGTTACTGGATCAACCGAATCCACTGCTGCTCCAGCTACCCCTGCTCTAGCCACTTCCCATTCCTACGCGGGTTATGCCTTTCCTCAAGCTACGGGCGGTGCAAGTGCTACTTAATCGGCTAAACCAAGAGCATCATAGTCGGTTTAAGAGCCCGAAGCATCCTTGCTAGTTACAGCTCTCCCTCGTCCGGTTCTACCCCTATCACTGAATTCTTCATCCCTATCACGATCTCGAAAGTCTTCCATTTCCTACTAGGAAGATCGGGGAAGTCTTCGTCGTATAGGTAGGTAAAGAGCGAGGGGGTCTTCGAGACTATGAATCTTTCATCTCTTCCCCTCCCGGGATAAGGACGTGCCTAAGGATGCTACTTTGGACGGGCGTGCTTCTTTCTATGGAGGCGCGCATCACTTTTGACGTGCTTTACCGGCAGATGCATGAGTCGGAACGTAATAGCTAGGAACGTCGTGGGAGGAGAATAATAAAAATCTGTTGAATAAGAAAAGTAAGAGTCAACATCTCGCTAATCAAAATTATCATCACGAGCAGTAGCTGAAACTGCTAGTCGATCTACCGGATCAACTTCTGCTACCCCGCCCGGTCAAGGATCGTCGGGAGTGTTTTTTCTTCAACGGGAGGTCCGCCTATTATCCCACCCACGTCTATCCATAAGTAGTGAAAGCGAGCTTGGTTCTCCGGCGCCTGGCTATTTCCCCCTTCCAGTCCCCCCGGTTGGGCTAAGCTAATGAGATCCGGGCTCATCCCATTTGTAGTAAACGCAGCTTAAACACTATCACTATTCCAAAACATTGATTTTTCGATGAAAGAAAATCCATACTAGTTATTCCCACCCTCCCAAGGAGGGGCACTTGATTGATCAGAAGAAAGGTCCACTTCTTCCCCCTTATGCTATGGGGGTCGTTAGCGCTACCAGTGCATTTGTTTCTCTGCTTGTCCGCTATCCTTAATAATGCCTTCCGTCAGTATGAGTGAGCCTCTTTTCCAGCTCCCGGTCTTTCTAAACAACAACGGGTTCTAATCAATTCAGCCTTGTCATGGCTGGTTCGGGTTAGAATTCATAAAGGTGGGTAGATATGGCTGCAGTAGATTCTTCCGGTTGAGTTACCTTCGCGCCTATCCCTTCTATCGGAACTGGCTTTTCATTTCAACTGAGCCAAACTATAGAAAAACTCTAGAAGATAAAGACAAAGAAGAAAGAACCACCCTTGCCTATCGGAGAATGGAAGGTAGAATCTTCACAGTCAGGATCTACTAGCGAAACTCCTGCTTAGTGGAGGAAGTTCCTTTCTTTCCTACCTTCTTCAGAAGAAAGAATTGATTGAAGAATCCCCTGATCTTTGCCTTATGCCGTTCTCTATTCCTCGTCTCTTTAGTTAGCTTCTTTGCTTATTTATTATACCCGGACTCTAAACTAATTCTTTCTTCAACAAAGCTTCCTATGTTCTCAAGTGGGGGAATATCGGGATTAGTCTTTTGCTTCCCTCCTTTCCAGCAGCTGCAGCAGAAGAAGAGGAGTTATTTTTATCAGTCTTGGTCTAGCGGATTAGTACCTTCGAAAGCGTATTACTAACCTCTTTTTTGGTTGCCCAGAAGCTCTTTGAACCCCTTTCCTTCGAAGCTAGGTCAATCCATTCCTCTTCTATTTATTACTTCTTTTGGCAGGCAAGCTAGCTGTGGTGCCTTCGTGTCTTACCTTAATAAAATGCTCAAATCAGTCTGCAAATGCGCTCTGGAACGAAATGATAATAGGATAAGTTCTACGGAGGGCTCATCTCGAGCGAAAGGAGGAGCTAATTCGTCTAAGAGACAAAGTCTGTTGGGAAAGCGAGCACCTTCTTTCATGATAAGCGAGTAAGGGTCAATATGCAACTAAGTAAGGATTTGGAGAAGATCTGTTGCTCTGAGGTCTCTTCGATACTGTCTTTGTTTAAGTATAAAGTACCGCGGGAATGGTATTGTTTCAGTAGGATCATGCTTAGCTACCGGGCTATGGCTTGGTTAGCTAACCTAAGTCCGTAGCTAAAGTTCTCAAACAAGAGTTCCATTCCCCTTACTCGTATTGAAGGCAAATCCCGTTACTAGTAGTTCTGGTTAGCCCACTTGGCTCCTGGTGCCCACTCTCTATAAGTGATACCTGGGGCACTGCGAGTGAAACAAAATTGATCATAACCACGAGAAAAGACTTCCCCTTTGAAATTGCCTCACGCATTCTCAGCTTATACCTATAAGAAAGATGATCACGATGTGAAAAGTGGATCTATTTCATAAATCTTCTGACCAACTCCAGGTGGAGGAATGACTCCCTTTTTTCACCCTATCCGATTCTTTACTTATGGTCTCTTCCTTTGTATCTGATGTTCCTGCACCCTTTGCTTTAGCATATCCATCTGGATGCAGTGAAGAAGCATAATAGCCTTCTCCATAAGTATAACTTTAACCATTGGTTGGTTCAATGTAATTATTATCACCTTCTATTTTGCTGCCATCTTCTATCTTTGGACTGATTATCTACATCACCTGAGACTTGGGGTTCTTCTTCAACTATCTCATAAACCGAACATTGCTCTGTCGAGGATGAGGAGCCATCACTCTGACTGCCAGAACAGAACCAGGACCTTCTCTAATGACGCAACCGGGAATTCATTCGGAATCATAAGACGACTTTGCAACAAAGAGTGCTTTCTCAGAAAAGAAAGAAAGAGAGATTGGCATTCCTCCGATCAGCATGAGAGCTCGATCCCTCAGAAAGTCCTTCTAAACGGACTGCTCCTCTATGTGCTCCGAGACCATCTCCTTGCTCGAGGGAATATGTGCGGCTCTCTGCTTCAGCCGCGGGCTGAACACAGGAATTCCAAGCAAAGAAAGATGATTCAGTGGAGTAATATACTGTGTGGGACGGAGTAAGGGCCCATCGAAAGAAGAAAAGACTGCCCCTTTCTTACATTGACTCCGATCTCTCTACCTTCAGCGTGCCAAATCCCAATCTGCAACAGAGCGAATAGCCTCGTCAACGAGTGCGAAGGGAGCTTTGGTTACGAAGAAGGTTTTTCTATCGTAGGAAGTGTAGTCGCTAAAAGGCGAGTTGAACGAAGGGCCTATGGAGGGGCTGAGCAACCTGTCTCTAGCTTTTTTCAGTAGGGGAACATCCCCCATCGATCCGGGGCTTCTTTTCTTCTCCACGAGACTTGTGCAAGAAGTTTTATAAGGGAATTGGCTGCCTTCGTTCATTCCTATCCTATCTTTAGGTCAATCAACGTAATCCCGAACAGCCCCTTAAGTGATCTAAAGTGCCACGGCTGGTTGAGGGTTTGATAGAAGGGAACAGGAATGGATTGCATGTGGCCAAATAGCCTAGCGCACTTTTAGAATCTTTCTCGAGATAAATGTCTTTGCTCCAGTACACTGGTAGATCTCGAGCCGTCTTCCAAATCTCTTGTTCTTCTGCATTCCAATCAGTCTTCCCTGAGTTGCCGGTACCAATCTGCACCACTACCCATTAGCCCTCACTGCAAATAATCAAGTGTCATGAAATGCATCTGAGGCTAAACAGGAAAATAGGAAGGAAGAAGTTAGCTAGAGTTAGAAACAAATAGGCTCATCAAGGAGCATTAGCAGCGGGTCGATCATGAATAAGGTTACCCCATTGGCTGGGGAAGATTATTCGGCCGGATACGAATGAACGAGAAATCGACCTCGATCAATTCATGCTGCCAACTCTTTGCCAAAATGGCTGTCCAGATATCTATCTGGGGCTATAACCGATTCCTCGGCTAGCGGCATGAACCATTGAATCCGGTAAGGTTTTTCGAGTGCGGCCGATAGAAATTCTTTTCAGTTCCGAAGGAAAGGCTGGATGGGCGGTCACTCATCTATTATAGATCGACGAAAGGCTTGCTCTTTGATCGAAAGGAAACTTAAGGAGGAATAAGAAGAGAAGTTGCGAGTACTTGGTTCTATGGTTAAGGAGCGAATAAACTAGGTTATCTACATTGCGGGTTGAACCGCTTTCAGCTCCGCCTTCACCTGAGATGAGATCTTTAGAACAACCAATGCGAGTTTGGGATCCATCTAGTGAGCAGAGCTCTTTCATTAGACTGAAATCTTTGTCTTTCTGAGCCTTAGTCGCAGGAGGAATCAATCGAAGCCTTATGAATGCCAATCAACAGTTTTCATGCGGAAGGAAGAAAGTGCTCATATCCGGCAAGGTGATCAACTACGACACTTCTTTCAATGGGATCGGTTCTTCCTGTCAAAGCTGACCCGAGACACAACTTGGATAGCCCAAACCCGGTATGGAATTCCAGTCAAAACGATAGATAAACAACTAACAGCCAATCAGATCGTATCGAGATATTGATGTCAGGCCTAACCATGCCATTGTGAGGGGGCAACGGTAAACACCACAGCCTTTTATTCTTTCCAATCCCAATGGAAGATGTATCTATTCTTCTTATTCATCTCCATTTGTATATTCCTCATTACTCTTCTGTTACCAAGCCACATCCATAAAGATAAAGGAAGAGAGCTTCCCAAACCATAATACGAAGCATCAGAAGCATTCCAACCATTCCATCCCTGCGTAGATTGAATATCTCCTATTCCATCCATCAATTCAGTCACCTGCATTCATATCATAATCAGGAGGTCCATTTTTTCAGCTACAAAGAACCTTCCCAGCTTATCGGCTAAACTCTTCCCCTGGAACAAATGCACTATCAAGCCCATCCTCTTCCTGGGAATACTATACCATAACTCTAATATTGAGATTTTATAAATGGAAAATAAAGGCTTGTGCGATCGCAACTTGCAGCTGGACCAGACTCCATCGTATAGGGGCTATGCTGCCTTCAAGCTTTCCTCCTTAGTTAAGGACGGGTCATAGCAGGAGGTAGGAATACTAGATTGTTGCAGTCGTGATAACCATAGCATGTCTAAGTCGTAGATTATCAACTTTAGAGACCTGAGGATGTGGATAAGAAAGCTCTACCACAGGGCAGGGAGAGGAAGTGTTGAAAGCTCAACCACCGTACGAGGATGTTAAAACAGAACAAGCTCTCCCACATGGGATAGTAAGATCAAACTTTGCTAGCCCTCTTTCAGATAGCACACCCGGATGCCTAACATCTTCCTTCTAGTTGACAACCCAGGGAGGGAACTCCTTCTTTAGCCCATCAGCCGGATCCTAGCTACCCTTCTGTAACCAAGAAGCCTATCTACCCCTATGAAGTGGAGCCTGTAGCGCTTTTACCCGCAGAACTCAAACCTATCCGAGGGTTAGGATCAAGGGTTCGTTCGATGAGCGGTAAGGCTAGAGAAAAGTTATTGTGCTTCCTCCGCGAATCTTTCTCCCGGAAACACCCCGTCCGATAGTAGGTTCTGAAGCCTAAAGTGATCACTTTATCGATTACGAATATCACCTACCCTTTCAATACTTCCTCTCTTATGGCTTGTTAGCGAATAATGTTCGAGCTTTCATTCTAAGAAGTCCCAGTGGCTGATCCGTCCGCGATCACTTCTTTCTACCCCAAGAATAGATCGATTTATAACTATCTCGGTCTCGCTCCTCTTCCTCACGAATCGGATTCGAACCAATCAAGCTACTTCCCTTTAGTAGATCGTGGGACTGTCGTCCTCCTCATTATAGTTCCCCTCATTATAGTACTCCTATGCATAGTGCTTATTAGCCTGATACTTATCCACGGCTTTCTTTTACCCTGTTATATTTGCTAACCGCATTAAGCATCATTACCATAATGGCAGCACCCAGTGCGATCGCTAAAGCATTGACTCCCTATATGCATTCTCTGCTAAAGCGTAATTACATATATAATTCATGATTGGATTCGATAGCGTAATTACGTATATAACGAATGAATGCATAATGACATATGCCCATATATGCATGAACTCTCTATCGATCGAATCTGGTATGACACATATCTCATTCATTCATGCATAATGACATATGCCCATATATGCATTGTCTGCTAAACCGTAATGACATATATAATGAATGAATGCATAATGACATATCTCGAATGACGTAATTACGTATATAATGAATGACTGGAATCACTGGTCGAAATGAACCAAGGTCCCGGAGGGGCTTGCGCTTCCTAGTGCAAGGAGACACGAACTAGTCTTTCTTCTCCCCGTACGGATGGTTGAGCCTTAAAGCGTAATGACATATATAATATATGCTTTTCATCTCCCTCACTCACATCTCTTTTGTGAAAATAGAGCGAGAAATCGATGAGGAAAGGAGCTGGCCTTCCTTATAGCGATGGTGAGAACAATACATTGACTTATTTCTGTTGTCACTTACCGCACACTCCTTCATTGGTATCTGCCCCATTCATCATCTGACCTTTCCGCCTCACATTTTGACCTTCTGCGGGCAGCCCTGTAATGCATATCGTTCAGTAGCCATTTCACCAAATGCCTCCAGCCAGTCATATGAGTAAGCTTAGCCATTCCTTTCAGTCAGCGGAGTCATATAAAGCTTAGGCATTCCGTACAGCCAGCAGCAGCCGGGTTGGTCTAGCCTCAAAGCAAGCAAGACAATCCTAGTTCAGCCAGCCATTCCCAGCAATCCCTCCCAGCTAGCCTGTTCACCAGCCAGCCATACAAAGCCATCCAGCCAGACCAAAGCAAGCCAAAAAGAAAGCCAGCAAGAGAGCCAGCTAGTCCCTCCAGCCATTACCGGACAAAGCCAGTCTGAACCACTGCCATAGAAGAGTTGACCAGAAAGAAATAATAGAAAAAGAGCTCCAGTATAAAGATATCCATTAGTCCGTAAACCGAATGTATACCACCACTGAGAAACACCAGAATAAGCGAGATTGACTAGTCCTAGAGCACCCCCTATGTTTTTTCGTGGAGCGCAGAATTTGCCTTAATCGGCGAGAGTATGATTGGGGGCTTTATACTGTAGTATGTAACTCTTCAATTGGTTATTGGCTCTACCTCCAGCCTCTTCATATTCCGTATCCTGCTGCTTCTTTGCTTGCTTTTCTCGATCAAGCATTCCTGTGCTTAGCAAAGAGGTAGTAGCATTTGGGGTGACAAGAATTCCATTTTCCGGATAAGCCGGCACAGCTCTTGCTTGCTGTCTGTATGTGGTAGGGTCTGGTTAACTGCCCGGCCACCTCTTTAGCTCATCTCTTGTCAACGCTAGCACTTTTTCATGAATGATGCCATTCCCGACTCGCGAAGTGAAGCTCAATCTCTATTCATTAGTTCAGCGCTAAGATGTAGAACTGGATCGTATATGGGTCAAGAGATCTTCAATCTGGAATTCTCTTTTTGCAATCCTTCTTAGTGAAAAATGACTCTACAGACTATGTAGGGCTATGGGGACTCAATAAAAGACATTATTTGATACTTAGGAAATGAAACTTCCATTCAACTATAGTCGAGAGGAAATAAGTGTCAGCAGGCACTAAAGGGGAAGCTTAGAGACGGAATTCAAATATAAGAATAGAGGACTTCAGCTTACAGAAAATAGGCCTACGAAAGAAAAGAAAGAAGCCATAGAGATTGACTCATAACAGAAAGGATTACCCTAAAAGATGTTCTGTCTTTCATTATTAACACAATCCCATGCTAATAAGAAAAAGGAGCGATTGCTAGCCTTATTAGTTAGTCAAGTAGTCAAGGTCAGTAGAGCGGGAAGAAATTCACCAAGCAAAGGAGACTCCGATGAAGCAAACAACGGCTACCAGAAGAGCGGCATCCGTTTTCCACGGGGCCCCTCTTTCTCTGTTCCCTACGTATGTGATTGAAAGAGACAAAGAGAGGTAGGAATTGGATCGATGACAAAGTACGGATCCCGATTGCTCTGTCACTGCATCCAACTACTTGTTCCTAGCTAAAGTGAGAAACCATACCTTTGCCACATGGAACTGGCTCTGACAATACCATTCTTATCCCGCCCTCCAGCCCTAGTGAGTGAGCAAAGCAAGCTATACCTGATACCGAGCAAGGAAACTTACCCTGCTGATCATGGAAGTAGCGGATTGAAATGAGAGTGGCAAGGTCCCGGAGGGGCTTGCGCTTCCTAGTGCAAGGAAGAGACCAAGCAAGAGGCATTCCGTTCTATACTTGTGAGAATCCTTGTTCCACATTCCTCTACAATAAAAAAAGAGCAGATCGAGCTGACAAAGAGAAGGGTTTGGCTATTGCTATCGAGCGAGACATGAAACTTTGATCGAGATGGAGATGCTCCTGTGTCAGTTACTAGTCCACATGTACCAAACGAAGTTTCAAAATCAGATTGAAAGTGGAGAGGTAGCAGATCAAGGTTGGACGGATACGGGAATGCCAAAGAAGAGATGGTTGACAACGGTTTTCTGTTACATATTGAGGTGCTGCGGCGGTTAGTGGGAGTTGCGCGGTTAGTGGGCATATGACGACTGAGAAATGTACAATGAAAGCAACCGAACTGAAGAATGACCCTGCTTTTATTGGCAGGGAAAGAACTGAAGTTTAGCGTTGGACCTCCCAGCAGCGCATTTCTCTGACCCCACCTAATCTGAAGGTGGGCGAATCTGACCCCACCTAATCTGAAGGTGGGCGAATCCATCTGCATTACCCATAGAACTCTTAAGTTTAGCGTTGGACCTCCCAGCAGCGCATTTCTCTGACCCCACCTAATCTGAAGGTGGGCGAATCTGTCAATTCATAAACATATTTACTGCATTACCCATATAACTCTGATGTATTATATATGTCATTTCAGATCATGAAAGAGAAAGCTTCCGATGCGCATCTCTATTCCCGTCCGAAAGGCCCTTTGTGTGCGCTTGACCCTTTTCAAAACCGTTTGAAAGGCCACTTGCGTGCGTT
>Ga0181464_1002024_pt1 | contig 10196 bp, 5 predicted proteins | sample InSIn2gowninarea_FD_119074 | JGI IMG/M metagenome (GOLD analysis project Ga0181464, IMG submission 119074) | Clean room microbial communities from NASA Spacecraft Assembly Facility at Jet Propulsion Laboratory, Pasadena, California, USA -... ...
CTTGTTTTTTCAATTTTTAAGAGTCGAGAAAAAACAAAAGATGACTCTAGTCGCCTTCGATTTTTAATGAGCCTGAAGTGACAAGTGCTCAGATGGACCTTTTCCTTTAAGGAGTCTGAAAAGGAACAAAAGAGACTACTCTAGAAATCTAGACAGAGGGATTACCAAACCAATCTCAAAACCGTAGAATATGTTTTAGGGTACGGCAGTCAATCTTCCCGAATGCTGTGTTTAGTGCATTGTGATCGATAGGGTGGCAGACATGGCTTCCTACGGATAAAGGATAAAGCCTATTGTGGTCTTCCAATATATACTCAATGGTATGTGGGAGCACAAGTCCATATTGGCACTTATCGTCTCAAAGTGGAAGAATCACCCAACCAACAATGAAAGCGACAGTTACCACATTTTACGACGCTGGAACACGTCTCTAGCCTAGACTTCTAAATGTTGTGCGTTAGGTTCCAAAGCGTTTTTAGATTCATTGAATTTATTTTATAGTTGATCTTGCTTATGAAATTTTCCTTTCAGGTTCACCGCGTGATGTAGATGTACAATTCCTAAAATGCAATGTAAGATGATAAATAGTCATTTAATCTTCTTTTTAGTAATGATCCTAGCTACTCATGAAAGAGATATGATTTCCTTTCAGCATAGAGCATAGAGCACACACTATATGCACTGTCCTAAATCAAAACAACAAGCACTATAAATGCAAATGCACATGCATGTATTGTTTTTCAGCTTTCTTAGTGTATGTGATGATAAGAAAGCTAAGTGCAAATCTAAATTATTTCCAAAGCGAAAATACTCAACAAATTTCTTTTCAAAATGAAGTGAAAGTAAGAGAGACACTTTACGATTTTGAAATGAAAAATTGATTTTCGACACTTCAAAAACTATTAATTCAAATCATATGCAATAGTAACTTGTATAATCAGCTACCAAGCAAGGGGATTGTCTTCTATGGTTGAAAACGACAGCTATGACACTTTCAGATTAAAGAACGACAGGTCGATTATGCTACTTTTTTGCAAAAGAGAACTGAAAATGATGCAAAATACATAAAAACACTTATAGTTCTTTGCACTATGGAGGCAGAAAGATGTAAAGGAAGGGGGTTCTTACAAAGATACACTGACCATAGACAACTAAACTCCAGAATAGGATTGAAAACAGTGAGTGAAAAACCAAAGCCTTAAGGTAGAGTTAACCTTATCTGACCAGTGCACCTGTCACACAGGGAACTCTGCTTTCAGCGCACCTACTGCACTCGGGAAGTGCACTATAAGCAGAATGCCTTTAAAGCAGGGTGCAATGGTACCAGAACAAGACTTTAAACAATTTTTTACTCACAATTTGCAATTTAGTTTGGGGATTTAAGCTAAGAAAGCAATGTTCAGTATATGCAAAACACAGAGGTGGATCTAAGGAGGTTACTAGAGCTACCACTCAGGGCAATTAGTCTATTTGTAGATTGATTGTTTAATTCATAAACAAAACCCAGAGATTGACTGAAGCAGCATTGATCTACTTTTCATTCGTAAAACAAATGTAGTTCAAAGGCTAGCTGGCTTGGCTTCAGGCTCCGTCTGTAAGTTTATAAAAGAAACAAAGAAAGGCTAACAAACAATATAGTCGCTCCCCAGCGAAGTCGCCACTTTGTTACCGAGAATAGTGTCTATGTAGAACTACTAATCCCACTAAGGGTGGTAGCAACCTTAGAAACAAACAGAGTAAAGCTACTTTTGTATTCCTTTATGACTAAATAGATAAGAGAAGAATGGAGGGACCAACCTCAATCTTGTGCTTGGTTCCTCACTTTGATTCCTCTTTCTTCTGATAGACTCTAGCCACTTGCTCCTCACCTATCAACCACAACCATAATAGAATCATGTTGTCTCATTTTACTTAAAAGACCTGTAATGAAATCCATGGAAATTACATCCCATTTCCATTCCATAATTGGAGTAGGTTGTAGTAGAACACCTAGATGCATACATTTTTCCTTTACCTACTAGAACCAAACATCTAGCCATGAAATCTGCCACTTCCTTCCTTAGATTCCGTCAATATTAGAACTTATTCACCACTGTTAATGCCTTTTGATATCCTATGTGTCCTAAGTATGGATTCACGTGAAGCTCTCTCAAGATAAGTTGCTTGAGCTCACTGCAATCTGGGACATAGATCTTTTCCCTGAATCTCACCAAACCATCTGTCATGAGATGATAGTATGCATCCTGGTCACCTCTACTTGTACATATACCTATACGTGTACTTGTACCTATACTATGTCATAACTTGTGCATAATCTCCATGTACCTATCATCTCATTGTCTTGCCTACAAGATCCTATCATCTAACTTTGTCTCATAAGATTTCATAGCTGTTATATGATTCACATGTACCTTATTGCTAAGAGCATCTAAAACCTAGTTCTTCTTTCCCTTAATGTATCTGATCTCGAAGTAAAACTGACTAAGGGTAGCCAACCATCTAGATTTCTTAGAATTTATATTCAACTAGTCAAACAATTATCTCAACCCACTGTGATCACTCATCAATACAAATATCCTTCCCAGAAGATAATACCTCCACATCTTCGAGGTGTGAATAATAGCTGCCAACTCAAGATCATGAGTCATGTAGTTATGTTCATGGTCATTCAACTTCCTTGATTCATATCACACCACTTATCGCTCTTGCATAAGGACTCCACCAAATCTTGTTTTGCATGCATCTACACACACTACAAACTCTTTATCTAGATATGAAATCTTAAGGGCTTGAGCATTGGTCAACAATGGCTTCAGCTTCTCAAAACTAGTTACACATTATTTTGTCCATTTAAACTTCCTACCTTTCCTCTACAAGGATGTCATAGGATATGCAATGTGTGAGAAGTTCCTGATGAACCTCCTGTAGTAATGTGTCAATCCCATGAGTGATCTCATATCATCCAAACTCTTTGGACCTTCCCAATCCATGATGGCCCTTATCATTTTTGGATCTACTGCCATGTCTTCCTTTGGAAAGAACTTGTCCTAAGTAATGCACCTTTGTCTAAAAGAATTTTCACTTGCTAAGCTTGGCATACAAATGATGCTCTCTTAAAAATTTCAACACTACTGTGAAATGCTTGGTATGCTCTTCCTCACTCTTCGATTATATCAAGATGTCATCAATGAATACAATAACAAACTTGTCCAGATAAGGATGCAACACATTATTCATCAAACACATAAATGTAGCTAGGGAATTAGTCAAACTAAATGGAACTAAAAAAAACTCATAATGCACATATTTGGTCCTGAACATAGTCATGTAGATATCCTCTTCCTTGATGCATACCTGTTACTGGGAATAGTGTCTATGCAGAACTACTAATCCCACTAAGGGTGGTAGTAACCTTAGAAACAAATAGAGTAAAGCTAATTTTGTATTCCTTTATGACTAAATAGATAAGAGAAGAATGGAGGGACCAACCTCAATCTTGTGCTTGGTTCCTCACTTTGATTCCTCTCTCTTCTGATAGACTCTTGCCACTTGCTTCGTCGCCAGCCCAGCTTCAAAGAGCACCTATGGAATCAAAGTAGCACAATACTATCCAAGAACAGAGATCTACTAGCATAAACAATATAAGATCAGATGTATATTTACCACATGCAAACATATATCATAAAATATGCAAAGACATGGAGGAAAACTTGAATAACTTTATTGATATCAAGAAAAGTACAGGGGAGGATTACAACCAATTGTTCTAACCCAGCGTCATCCTCTCAGCAAGAATCCCTTCTTCACCTCATGAAAAGCTTAGATCACTCAACACTATGATGTTGCAGCAAGAAACCAACAACACTTCCTTACAAGATACAAAATTCTAGCCTCTGGATCTCTGGGATGAAGGATCCATATATCGAAGTTTGAAAGGAGGGTGAGTCAGCTCCTAGGGTTTGATTAGTGTCCTCTCTCTGATAGTTCTTGATGCCACTTGGAGAATGATGATCTCTTACTCATCCCTAGGCGAAATCAGGGAGGCAAGTGTCAAAGGAGAAGTTTCTGGAAGATTCCATGATTTTCCACCTCGCACACTGCCTCTGCCATTTGTCCATTCCCGCCCATCGCACCCCATAGAATGGATTTTCAACATGCATCGCACCCTCTGTGTGTATTTAGGTGGGATGCAGTGCACTTTGTCCATGGAGCAGGTGGGATGGTCCAGTTTTGACCAGTTCTGAGTAGTTTTTCATGGAGAACTTCTGGGAGGTGATGTGATTAGCTGACCTTGTTCTTTTAGGGGTTGGAACAACACTTTTAGGGACTTAGGAGCCCTTGGTTTATGGACATTTAGGATTGGGGTTGCAGTGCCCAAAAATGTCTATAACAGTTGCCCCCTAAAGCATGAGGTCGTTAATTAATTTTTTATGTCGGGTGAAATTCTTTATCATGAGGATACGAAGTTTTTCGAGCTAGAAGGTGACCGGTAATAAGATACAATACAACACATTATCTTCATAATATTTTTCATTTCCTGGCTGAGTCAAGCATTCCCATGCTCAGCTTTATAAATTCATTTTCATGTACATAGGACAGACAATCGTCTGAGTGCAGACTGATAATTCCGGTAGAGCCATCATCCCTTAGGTTGGATGATTATTTGTGCAGCCATGATGTAAACTGGATGTCTTTATTCCTTGAATGTATTTCGCAGCTCAGATGGATGAGACTAGATCTGGGGTCTTGAATCTTGATCGATCTTCACTCGAAGTACAAGTCAATCCATGTGAGAGATGTTCTGGAGTCGAACATGGAAAGACATTGCTTGATTACCAGCCAATGATGTAAGTTGTTAACAGGCACGAGAGGAATCACTAATAATGATGATGACCCTCAAGGTACTGTAGTACAATTTGCATGGTGTGAAAGAGGGACTTGGCGTCAAACACCATGCAAAATCTTTCGATCGAAGGCTAGTGATGTAAACCTATCGCTGGAAGTGAGAAACTTGCCATTGAGGCATTCAAGCTTCAAAGTACTGGAAGGGTTGTTCCTAAATCAACTTCTTGGATAATGAGCTGATGTCGACAAGAAGCGATATGTCATAGGAGGACCTTAATGAATCCCACATCTATGACACAGAAGGGAGAAAATGATTTTCATGGAGGTGAAAATGATCTAAGGATACAAGGTTTATGATGGCAGTCATGAAAATATGGAGTATGAATGTATTGCAGTGGGTGAGACACAAGTGAATTCTTTGAGTGACTTCTCTTGAACATATCGGTGACACTGACATGATGGATTGGTAGCATTAACCCAAAGTATGGATGTTGTGATGGAACCATGGTGATGTGACCGGTGAATGGAACAACCCAACCCGACTCAGATGCGGAGTGAAAGTGTCATGTTCAAGAGCGACTTGCTACCAACAAAGTTTTTTCAATTTTTCTTCCCAATTTTGCCCAGTCATTGCTAACTAGTACCTCTTTATTTCTGTCAAGCTTGAGGAGGATAACATATGCTTGTTCTATAATTTTCCCTTTGGGCAAACCTATCGCTATGTTTTAACGAGCCTAGCGATAGTGAAACTCGGTCTTGTCTACGAGGACAAGTTTGTCGCTATTAGCTTTTAATGAGTTTAACGACAAAGACAACTCAGTCCTTTTCAATTTTAGAGAGTCTGAAAGGGACGTAAAGGAAACTCCAATAGTTCCTTCTTCGTCATATAATCCCTTAGGTCCAAAAAAGTATAAAACAATACGAAAGGGATGAATTTTCGTTAATTTTAACGAACCGAACAAGACAAGCACTTAATCTTTTTGTGTAATAATCCCTCAGGTCCAAAAAGATTAAAATATAAAGGAGGGATAGCACTTCCGGTCGCTTTAACGAGCTGGAGAGGCCAATTTCTCGGCAATATTTTCATTTTTTACGAGTCAGATGAAAAAAGCTTAAAGGAGACTCGTTTTTTGAGGAATGAGTGATAATTTCGGATAGCAACTGATTCCAGGTAAGGTTTGGAATTTCCCAATCACGGAAGTGTCACAAGGATGGCTAACTGTATCACTTTTCGGAGCTGTTCCTTAGAAGGGGTAAACAATCAAATGGAGGTGAATGAATGGCCAATGTAGAGTGGAGGTGATGATGAGAACATGACCAAGGGCTTCAAAGGCTGATAATAAGCATTCACGATGGTTATTTACCGGAGGCTAGTTCATTTTTTAATGAGCTTAAACTCTGGGGGAAACATTTGCTCATTGCTTATGTTTATTTTTTAACGAGCTTGAATTCCGCGATAAAATTGCTCGATGCAAGGTTTATTTTTTAACAAACTTGAACCCTGTGGTAACACTACTCGTGGAGGGTTTATTTTTTAATGAGCTTGAACCCTGTGGTAACACTGCTCGTGATAAGTTTGCATGCCCCCAGCATAATAACGCAAATCAAGGTGCATGCCCCCCAAGCTTCATTGCATTCAACTCGGTGGTTGGAATGAAGGTTTAAGTTCGAGATCTTCAAAAGACTCGACTTGGATTTTACGAGATCGTAATCAAAGACTCGATTTGGAAAGGGAGTTGTTTCATTTTTTAATGAGGTTGACATAGTAAAATAACTATCCTCATAATCCATCCTATTTACAGTATTTGATAGAAAATAAAAAACTGAAGGATGATTAGGGTCGTTGGAATAATCTTCATTGTAATCCAGAAGATGGGAACGATGGTGGTAATCTTCCCATGGTGCCCCATCAATCATCATTGACTGAACAATTCCTTCATCTGTAGAATGTACTTTTGACCAAGGATCTGAAGGGGTGCCATATTCCTTATACCTGTCCATCCAAACACTTGATGAGCATTGATTTGGGTTTGCCCCCCAATCCAAGAAAATTGATTGCTACAATATTTCTAAAATGGCGATGATCCATGCTGACAAAATGTTTAGGAATCTTCTGAATCCATTAGATATAGAAGATTTCATATTGCAGGTTTCCACTGTGGTCACTTCTGCCATATTACTTGGAGGCGGTAGGGAAAAAGTACCCATTAAGGCAGGGTCTTTTAGGAGACCTACTCCGATATTTTGAAGTGAATGATTGCTTCCATGGATCATTGGAATGCTTCCCGTAACTTGTGAACTGTTGGGGAGAAATGTTTGTTGGTCGACAACTGTAATTCCTCCTTGAAAGGGAAATGCAATCTTCCTAAAGTAGGTCGACACAACTATGGCCATGGCATATATCCAGGGCCTTCCCAGTAGGATTTTGTAATCGAGGTTTCCGTCGATTACTTCAACATCAATTCCTACTGTTTTGTCCCCTAGTTCAACTTGCAAGTTACTTAAAATCCCGTATGGAGTGTATGATTGTCCATCAAATGCTTTTAACATTGTTGACGATTGCGACAAGGGTGGTGAGCCTAAATTTTTCCAGCAACTCATCGACATAATACATGTAGATGCCCCCTCATCAATAATTGTTCGATGAATAGTTTTGTTGAGGGCTTTCACTTGAATAAGAAAAGCTAGTTGAGCTGGTAATTGAGGGTCATATCCTTTGTGATTAAAGGATACAATATTGGAATCTGTTGGGTTAATCCCACCTATCACTGATAATAGATCTTGCTTTTGGGAGAGGCAATTTTGCAATACCTCAATCATCAACATAGTAGACAGCGATTGGGCCAGGTCTTCTACTATATTATAATTCTGTGATACCTTGGCACGAGGATTAAATGTCGATTTGTGTACTACACCCTTTGGCGGCTTTATCATTGGTTCAGGAATGATGGGTGGCACAACTTTAGTCAAAGTTGTTGTTGAACTACTAGGTTGTTCATTATCCTTGTTATTCGATAGCTGTGGATTCTCGTAATCTTTATTCCTTGTCAAAGCATCATTTTGCTACTTTGAGATAGACAACATAAGCACTTGGGATCGGGAAGCATTTTGATTAGCAACCAGTTTGGTTCCCGAGTTTGGAAATGGATCAGTCAATACTGCTAAGGTTTTTGAACTCTTAAAGAGTTTCTTAACTTCAGCTTTATGTGCACAATCTCTTGTCCGATGATCCTCATCGCATATTTGACACCCCGCAGGGGGTTTCCTTTGCCCAGAAGGGTTTGCAGAAGGTTTTTTAGGAGATGACTCATCCTGCTTCTTTTTTCTCCCTTTCTTTTCCTCCATGTCTTTGCATATTTTATGATATATGTTTGCATGTGGTCAATATACATCTGATCTTATATTGTTTATGCTAGTATATCTCTGTTCTCAGATAGTATTGTGCTACTTTGATTCCACAGGTGCTCTTTGAAGCTGGGCTGGTGAGGAAGCAAGTGGCTAGAGTCTATCAGAAGAAAGAGGAATCAAAGTGAGGAACCAAGCACAAGATTGAGGTTGGTCCCTCCATTCTTCTCTTATCTATTTAGTCATAAAGGAATACAAAAGTAGCTTTACTCTGTTTGTTTCTAAGGTTGCTACCACCCTTAGTGGGATTAGTAGTTCTACATAGACACTATTCTCGGTAACAAAGTGGCGACTTCGCTGGGGAGCGACTATATTGTTTGTTAGCCTTTCTTTGTTTCTTTTATAAACTTACAGACGGAGCCTGAAGCCAAGCCAGCTAGCCTTTGAACTACATTTGTTTTACGAATGAAAAGTAGATCAATGCTGCTTCAGTCAATCTCTGGGTTTTGTTTATGAATTAAACAATCAATCTACAAATAGACTAATTGCCCTGAGTGGTAGCTCTAGTAACCTCCTTAGATCCACCTCTGTGTTTTGCATATACTGAACATTGCTTTCTTAGCTTAAATCCCCAAACTAAATTGCAAATTGTGAGTAAAAAATTGTTTAAAGTCTTGTTCTGGTACCATTGCACCCTGCTTTAAAGGCATTCTGCTTATAGTGCACTTCCCGAGTGCAGTAGGTGCGCTGAAAGCAGAGTTCCCTGTGTGACAGGTGCACTGGTCAGATAAGGTTAACTCTACCTTAAGGCTTTGGTTTTTCACTCACTGTTTTCAATCCTATTCTGGAGTTTAGTTGTCTATGGTCAGTGTATCTTTGTAAGAACCCCCTTCCTTTACATCTTTCTGCCTCCATAGTGCAAAGAACTATAAGTGTTTTTATGTATTTTGCATCATTTTCAGTTCTCTTTTGCAAAAAAGTAGCATAATCGACCTGTCGTTCTTTAATCTGAAAGTGTCATAGCTGTCGTTTTCAACCATAGAAGACAATCCCCTTGCTTGGTAGCTGATTATACAAGTTACTATTGCATATGATTTGAATTAATAGTTTTTGAAGTGTCGAAAATCAATTTTTCATTTCAAAATCGTAAAGTGTCTCTCTTACTTTCACTTCATTTTGAAAAGAAATTTGTTGAGTATTTTCGCTTTGGAAATAATTTAGATTTGCACTTAGCTTTCTTATCATCACATACACTAAGAAAGCTGAAAAACAATACATGCATGTGCATTTGCATTTATAGTGCTTGTTGTTTTGATTTAGGACAGTGCATATAGTGTGTGCTCTATGCTCTATGCTGAAAGGAAATCATATCTCTTTCATGAGTAGCTAGGATCATTACTAAAAAGAAGATTAAATGACTATTTATCATCTTACATTGCATTTTAGGAATTGTACATCTACATCACGCGGTGAACCTGAAAGGAAAATTTCATAAGCAAGATCAACTATAAAATAAATTCAATGAATCTAAAAACGCTTTGGAACCTAACGCACAACATTTAGAAGTCTAGGCTAGAGACGTGTTCCAGCGTCGTAAAATGTGGTAACTGTCGCTTTCATTGTTGGTTGGGTGATTCTTCCACTTTGAGACGATAAGTGCCAATATGGACTTGTGCTCCCACATACCATTGAGTATATATTGGAAGACCACAATAGGCTTTATCCTTTATCCGTAGGAAGCCATGTCTGCCACCCTATCGATCACAATGCACTAAACACAGCATTCGGGAAGATTGACTGCCGTACCCTAAAACATATTCTACGGTTTTGAGATTGGTTTGGTAATCCCTCTGTCTAGATTTCTAGAGTAGTCTCTTTTGTTCCTTTTCAGACTCCTTAAAGGAAAAGGTCCATCTGAGCACTTGTCACTTCAGGCTCATTAAAAATCGAAGGCGACTAGAGTCATCTTTTGTTTTTTCTCGACTCTTAAAAATTGAAAAAACAAG
>Ga0181464_1002025_pt1 | contig 10195 bp, 10 predicted proteins | sample InSIn2gowninarea_FD_119074 | JGI IMG/M metagenome (GOLD analysis project Ga0181464, IMG submission 119074) | Clean room microbial communities from NASA Spacecraft Assembly Facility at Jet Propulsion Laboratory, Pasadena, California, USA -... ...
ATCTTAATCACCCCTTGCCTTGTCATCGGACTCTTCTAGTCGGCAAGCATTTGCAAAGGGTGCTTGGGTTCACTTGTTACCCAAAGATACAATCCATGCTCTTGTCTTTGGAATGTGTTATGAGCTTTAAACCATTTAATCTGGTTAACTACAAATGAGATGAAGGCCTGGAATTGAACATCTCCCACAAAAGGGTTAGGGTTCTTTTCCACCTCGTTCTCTAATACAAAATTGTGCAGGTAAAATTCACAAACCAGCCTCTGAACCTTCACGTCATGTTGTTTGCAACAATTTATAAAATCTTCAACTGTTTTTAATTCAATTGATTTTCTAGCTCTCACGGCTTTAATTTTCAATAGCAAGTATTTTTCTAACAAAAACAAGGAATAATTGGTAGCGGGAGCCCTACATGCCAAGACATCTGTATATAATGAGCAGATGGTGTCTATCCGAGCCATGACCCTATCTAGTTTGAGCTTCTTTCTCTCTACTTTATCTTCTACTTTTCTATATCTGTCGAAGGTCTCGCTCTCTATTGTATTCATTTTCCTAAGCTGTCTATGCAACTCTTGATATTTTTTATGGGAAGGTATTTCTTGTTCAAGCCATTCTAACGCGAGCTAAGCCTGTGCTAATTCTTCCTAAAGATTCAATATAATGGGGTCATTGTGTGTCATGATATCTTTGGCTTGAATGCTTGTTTGGGTACTTCTGCTATGAGAAGGGATGCCTTCTGTCTGTATTTATTTATTATGGGAGGTCCAATCCTCTGTCTGAGTAGCCATGCTATAGGAGGGTACATCCTCTATCTAAGTAGTTATGATGTAAGAGGGTATGTCCTCTGTCTGAGTGGCTACATATACTAGAATTGCATGTTGTTTCTCTTCAATGATGACTGGTTGAGTGGGTATGGGCTTAGTTTGAGTCCCTGTAGTCCTACCTTCACATAACTCTATCTGTACAGCCGCGTTTACTGTCTCCGGGGTTTTGTCCAGAACCTTTCATGCTGATATTTCTTTTATTTTTGTTTTGAGCATTTTGACTGTTTTGCGAAGCTTTTGTTGTTCTTTCTTAAACTTTTTCAATTTGGCTCTACATTTTTTTGGAGGAGCAACTATTCTGCTGATAGTCTCGTTAATAGTTTTTACTTCTAAAGAGCCTGGTTTCTCACCCTAGCTCTATTCTAATAAGATTGTGTCTCCTAATTGATTATCAGCTTCCCGAATTATCTCTGTCTCTACTTCTTCTTCTTGGCCTATGTTCTCTGTGCTTAGGCCTACCTGGTTGTTTTCCACTGGGAGCATGTCACCAGATTGGTTCTCTTCTTCTTGAATGGCCTCTGCATCTGTTTCCGCTTCACGGTTTGCATCTTTTAAGGGAGATAGAATTCTTGTATCGCCAGAATTCTTAGGAGATTGGGTTATTCCTAAATTAAGATTGAGCAGGCTTTCAAGCTGCATGTAAACATTCATGTTGGCTAGGACTTCGGCCAATTCGAAATCGTGCAACAAATCACCTTAGGGACTCATATTTGGTGTCGAGGGAAGTCCCAATTCATTTCTCTGTTCATCTCCAGAATGCCAAGTTCCTTCCTCATGGTCTGATCCAGGGTTATCCTATCCATCTAACTCTAGCTACAAGTATTGTTCACTCACTGGGCTAGATAATTCTATAGGTTGACTAACGTTGCCTTGGGGATTTTCAGACGCTCCCTGTTTTGACCCCAACCTTGTGGATCATCTGTGCTTGTGAGGTATGTTCCATAAAAGGGCAGTACTCTTTCTTTTTGGCACATGGTTAGGTGCTGGCAGGGATATACCTCCTTCGAGAGCTAATATTAGATCATCCTAGCTTGATTGTTGTTGAGCGAGGTTATAGCTAACTATTAGCATGATCAGACAATGGTGGCTAACTACAGTTTCTATGTGTTGGGACCGTCTCAGCCTCTCGGCAGTGTCATGTAGTAAAGAATTCAACAAGGCAAGTAAATTAACAGAGCACTTTCGTTTTAGAACTGCTAAAAGTTTGAGCTGTCGTGGCCTTACCACGTCTTTATGCCCATCACAGGTAATGTAGTTCTGGATGATTCATGCCAATTCTCCCCATGGCTCTCTAAGAGAGGATGGTCGAAGGCCTTTGCCCTTCTTGATTAGCTCTTGTCCTTCATCCCTAAAGGCCTCGATAGCGTCATGGAACTTCAACCGGTTGCCAGCCCATACTGGTCCTTCTGCCGGTAACCCAGATACTTCTGCTATCACAGCGTCTAATACAGTGATTTTCCTGCCTCTTACCATGGATTGTCCATTCTGTAGATTCTGTAAGAACTCGATGGTAACTTCCTTGTTGGGTGGTTGAAATCTCGTAAAGTATGCTATCCATCCTGCTTGAGCTAAAATTTCCCTGGCTTCATCGAAAATATCCAATATTAGAGGTTCTCTACGTACTGTTCTTCCTCCCATAATGCTTGAATTCTGTAAACAATAAGTGTAGCGGGGAAAGCACAGCGACGAACAGAGCCAAGTGATGGAACAACAAATGGTTGTAATGGCTCTATCAGTTGATACTTTATAAACATAAATACCGTTATTGAGGAATTTTATAATGCCACATACTCTGTGATCATGGAATGTCGTATTGTTCTACAAAATCCAATAAAAAGATGACAGCACATGCATAAGTACACTGAAGGTCCCTGCCCCCCTTCTAAATAATAGGTCGCTTATGACCGAATGAATGAAAGGATAACATGTTAGTGGTGAAGTACAGGGGTGATGGATTGGCAAGGTACACATATTAATGAAAGGATCATAAATGATATTGGAGTGGTGAAATCAAGGCATGTACTGTGAACTATCAATAAGTGATAGGCTGTCGTGATGTGATATGATGAAGAAAAAGGGGCAACATATGCAGGAAATAATACTTTACTGTCGTTATTCCACTTAAAACTGTTGTGATTGATTTTAAAAAAAATATTACTCATGCATAAAGGTTCAAGGTATGTTAGGGACATACTCTCTTTATAGAAAAGATAAAAATATAAGAAGAGGGTATTTTAATAATTACTGATGTAAAATAAAGCTTCAATACCATCAACAGAGCTTCTATTGCCTGCAGGTGTCCATAGCCTCGACAGAGTTGCTTTCTAACCCTTGGGAACCATGGTCCTCTATGTATAATTGGGGAAATGCCTTATGATGTCCATAGTAGAGACCAATGTGCTGGCATGGTAACCAGGTGAACACATTGCCATTCACTGGGAAGTAGTGAAAGTGGTCAAGCCGACTCTTGATGAGACCTCCTATTTCCAAGGACTTTGTTTGTTTATGCATCCATTGGATCATATCCCTGGTGTGGTGGCCATAATGGGAATGCCACTTCACTCCTTCCTTATGATCATGGTAGGCTGGCTCGTGATGAGACCCCCTATCCTCCGTCTGTGGAAAAATCATAAAACTGTTAGTGAATATATATATATATTACAGTGCCCAGTTTATACATAAAGGGTGACTCATCACTCCTTAAAAGTAGGGATGGTGGAAGAAGTTTGAACATATCAATAGAAAAAAGTATACCCATAATCTTATTGATAATATATAGAGATATTTATATGGGAAAAGGAGAACCAACATGGTACAGATAATCAATCAATTTGGTTTATAGTCGAAATGAGGATAGTGAAGTGATATAGATAATTGTGTCCTTTTCTTTTCCGATCATCACAAAGCAATCTTGTTAAAGATGATAGTATTCAAGATATTTTCATGTTCCAATAGACTCCATACTTGTTGTCCTTAAATATGTATGGTACTTTTTATGCCGTTAAGAGGATCGTAAAGAGTGAACTGGGATGGTTTAGGAATGATTATGCAAGGAAGAAAAGAAAAGAAAAGGTGTTCTCAAAAATGTTCACAAAGTGTTCTTCCTTGAAGGGAATAGCAAAAGAAAAACCCACACAAAAAGTGATGTTCCTTATAGTGAACAATAGTTGTTTCCTGTAAGGAACAACAAAGAAAAATACACAAAAATGTGTTGTTCCTTATAGGGAATAGTAGTTGTTCCCTGTAGGGAACAACAAAGAAAACAGACGCAAAACGACGTTATTCCCTGTAGGGAATAACAAAATGAATACATACAAAAAAATTTGTTCCCTGTAGGGAACAGCAAGGGAAATACATGCTAAAAATTGTTGTTCCACGTAGGGAACAACAAGAGAAAACACACGCAAGAATTGTTGTTCCTTATAGGGAACAACAACTATTCCTTGTAGGGAACAGTAAAGCAAAATACACACAAAAATTGTTGTTCCCTGTAGGGAACAACAAAGCAAAATGCACGCAAAAAATGTTGTTCCCTATAAGGAATAGTAGTTGTTCCCTGTAGGGAATAGCAAGAAAAAATTCACACGAAAATTGTTGTTCCCTGTAGGGAACAACATGGGAAACTCCACACGAAAAGTGTTGTTCCCTAGAGGGAACAGTAGTTGTTCCCTGTAGGGAATAATAAAGGAAAATACACATGCAAGAGTGTTGTTCCCTGTAGGGAACAACAAAGGAAAAATAGAGAAAAAAAAACTAATATACAATCTACTATCCAAGCAAATCCAATCAAATAGAAGGAAAATAGAAAGACAAGTTTATGTACAGGTTTCAAAAGAATAAATTCTTCACTAGACTGGTGTTGTGGAAGGGTTTCTCTCCTCAACAAGAATTTGCGTTGCGAAATATTCCTGTAACTATTGGCAAAAGAATTCCCTTGTAAGAGGTTTGTGATAGAGGCGTACTCGATGTCCATTCGCTTTAAAAGAGTAGCCAGACACATCAATGGTGGCTAATGTAAGGGTTCCATTATTGTGCACCTCTTGTATCTCATAGGGGCCTAACCATTTGGTCTGGAGTTTGCCCGGGAAATCCTGGAACCTAGAATCATACAGAAGTGCCCAATCACCTTCATGGAAGATCTTTTTCTTGATGAGGGAATCATGCCATTTCACTCTTTGTAGTTGGATCAGTGCAATATGTTGAAGAGCTGATAGCCGGATTTCATCCAATTTATTAATTTGATGTAGTATGTTAGTCTGTGCTTCATTCAGATCGAAGCCTACTTCTTGTGCTATCCTCAATGTCTAAATTTCAAATTCTATTGCGAAGATAGGTTCTTTACCAAACACTAGTTGATATGGGGAGTATCATGTGGTATTCCTCCAAGTCATGCAATATGCCCACAAGGCTTCTCGCAATCGGGTAGCCCAGTCACGTCTATGTGAAGCGACTATCTTTGTTAGTATAGTCTCGATTACTTTATTGGTACTTTCTACCTGGCCGTTTTCCTGCGGGTGGTAAGGAGATGTGATTCTATGCATAATACGATGATTTTTTAATGTAGAAGCAATCTTATGGCCTATAAATTGTGGCCCTCCATCTATGATTATTTCTTTGGGAAAGCCATACCGCACGAAAATTTGGAAAAGAAAGTGGATTATTGTGTCCTCTGTTTCCCTTGGTAATGCTTCTGCCTCCACCCATTTAGTCACATATTCTGTTGCAACCAGTATATATTTCTTTTGATTAGATGATGGGTTTATTGGGCCAATGAAATCTAATGCCCAACATTCAAAAGGTTCAATGACTAATTGTGGATGCAGGGGTATCTCGTCAGACTGGCCAGGGCGACGCATTCTTTGGTAGCTATTGCATGTCTGGGCAAAATTCTTGGCGTCCTTAAAAATGGTGGGCTGATAATAGCCCATCTGTAAGACTTTATGCAGAATCTTGTAGTCTGCAAAATGTCCACTGCAAGGTCCATCGTGGCAAGCTTTTAAGATGTCTAAAATTTCGTCTTCCCTGACACACCTTCGGATATGCATATCGGCTCCTACGTGAAAGAGGTATCCTTCGATCCAGGAGAACCAAGTGCTATGTTGTACTATTAGTTTTCTTTCACTGGGCGTCAGGTGCTTGGGTAATTTTCCCACTGCTAGGTAGTTCGCGACATCCGCATACCATGATGTCTTCATGGTTACAGCAAATAGGTGCTCATCAGGGAACTGGTTTTCTACTGCCACCAAGTCATCTGTCATTGGCACACGTGAGAGGAAGTCTGCCACCAAATTTTCATTTCCTGGTCCATCCTTAATTGTTATGTCGAATTCCTGCAAAAGGATTAACCATCGTGTCACTCTTCCATTTGTAATAGGTTTATTAGCTAAATATTTAATAGCAAAGTGATCAGTATACAAAACCACAGGGTATCCTATTATATAGTGTATGAATTTGCTAATAGAATAGATTACAGCTAGAAACTCTTTCTCGGTCACAATGTAATTCAACTCAGTAGGAGTTAAATTTTTGCTGATGTAGTATATCACATAAGGTTTCTTATCTTCCTCTTGGTTGAGAACTGCTCCAATGGCCGTATCTAATGCATCAGATGAAATATGAAATGGTAAATCCCAGTTCAGGCCCCATAACACTAAGGCTATTGCTACTAACCTTTTTAACTCTTCAAAGGCAATGTCACATTTGTCAATCCATAAAAAATGGATATTTCCTGTCAAAGCATATAATGGTGCAAAAATTTGGGAGAAATTCTTTATAAACCTTCTATAATATCCAGAAAATCCCAAAAAACTACGTACCTCAGTTTGTGTGCAGGGGGTAGGTATTAAGAGGATTATTGAATTTTTGTTGGATCTACCTGAATTCTAGTTGCTAAAATGTAGTGACCCAGGATAAGGCCCTCGGTCATCTTCATGTGGCATTTCTCGTGGCTTAAGCAGAGCCTGGTATCAACGCATCTTTGAAGGACTTTCTCTAGCATTTGTAATACTGACTCGAAGTCATCTCCATAGGGTGTAAAATTGTCCATGTACACCTCGAGTCCCTCATTTATAAAGTTTGAAAAAATGTTGAGTATGGCTCTCTGGAATGTGACAGGTGCATTGCATGGTCCAAAAGGTAATACCCTGTAAGAGAATGTCCCCCAAGGGCAGGTGAAGGTAGTCTTATCATGGTCTTTAGGGGCAATTCAGATTTGATTGTAGCCGCTGAAGCCGTCTAGGAAAGAGAAGAATTTTTTACCTGCCAATGTGTCCAAAACTGGTCCATGAACGGGAGTGGAAAATGATATTTTTGGGTTGCTTTATTAAGATCTCTATAATCGACACATATACGCCACTTCCCATTCTTTTTAGGAACCACAACCAATGGAGAAACCCATTTTCTATCAGATATAGGATAGATGAAATTTACATCTAACAGTTTTTGTAGTTCATCTTTAACAACATCTTTTAGGTGAGGGTTTAACCTTTGTTGAGGTTGTCGAATGGGTCTCACATCTTTCTCAGTATATATGTGGTGCATACATAATTTGGGATCGATCCCTTTCATATATGGGTAATCCCAAGGGAAAGCCTCTTTATATTTTCTAAGGAATTGAACAAGCCTCTACCACTGGTCATCAGTCAGGTTTTTATTAATGTTTAGGACTTTCTCTGGCTCAATTTCAATGGGTTTGCTATTATAAATAGTTGTTGTTGGTATTGTTTGGTCAATGATATATTTTAATGGATCTTCTTCAATTTCATTATCTAGGGCTGCTTCAATCATGTGATATTTTAGATTAGATACGACATCTAATTGGTTAATGTAAGTGTTGATAATGTCATATTTTGTTTGTTTCTTAAATTCAAGAGAATCTGCTGCAGTTAGTGGTGATCGAATATTTTGAGTTAAATATGTTACAGGTTGTTTCCTAATTTTTATTATTGTTAGGCTTGGCTGAGCTGGAGGATATAAAGCTAGATTCTTCACATTACTTCCTCTTGCTATAGTCATACTGCATGTTCAACAGCTTATATAAGCATCTGCGGTCGCTAGCCAAGGTCTTCCTAGAATTAGGGGATGTCCATCTAGCCAGTTTCTAGGATTAATAATCAAGAAATCTGATGGGTATTCCCAAGAATCTACAGACACCATTACATCCTGTAATGTCCCTTCTTCTTTGACAATCGGTCGTCAGCAAGTTTGAGCAAGGTTGTAGTTGGATCTATGGCTGTAATGCCAAGTTTGTGACAGGTTGTTGTTGTGAGAATATTAATGGCTGCTCCTAGATCAACTAATGCATTGGGAAAGGAACACCCATTTATTTGTACTGTGACTATAGGGTTTCCTGGGTCATCATATTTGACGGTGTTTCTCTGCCTGATAATAAATCAGACAAAGTTCTAACTACGTGGACAGTTGGGGTTGTTTTTATTATCCTCTTAGGCTTTTTAGTACACAATTCCTTAATAGTTTTTGCATAAATTAGAATGTCCTGAATAGCCTGGGGGGGGTACTTTTACACAAAGATTTTTTAATTCTCCTAGAAGATCGAAATTAGGATATTCTATTGGGCAAGGTATAATCAACCTTTCTAGGAATGGTGGAGAAGAGGTAATACTTTAATTGTGGCTTTTCTATTTAATCGTATTCTCTATTTGAGGTGTTTGTTCTACAGATAACAATTATTCTAATTGTATATTTTTATCCCCCTCTGACTCAATTATCCATCCAGACCTCAATTTGAGTTCATTACACCCTCTCAACTCAGTTTCTGGCTCCAGCCCTTCAATAATTTGTACTGGTTGGACTGGTCTATTGTTGGGATTGGGTTGGGCTGGGCTGGGAGTTGTGGTCCTAATTGGGTTGAGGGTTCTGCTGCAATGTGTAAGGTGCTGGTAGTGTAGGTTGAGGCAGGGGGATTATTCCTGCTAGCTGGTTTGTAGGTCTTTGCCAGCTTGTCTGCCAGTTCTGGTTTTGTGAAGTGAAGGAGGAACATTGGGATGGATGTGTATTGCTATGCCAGAATGGTGGAAAGTAAGAGGAATTTGGCCAACTATTGTTTTGATTTGATTGATTGGACCAAGGTGGCATAGAGAATGCTTGTGGTGACCAATTAGGAAAAGGTGGTTGGTTCTGTCATGTAGCTCCTATGTATTGTTGAGAATTATATTGTGAGTGCTGAAAGAATGAGGATGGGTCAGTAGACATACCTGTTTGTCGTGCTTGCCATTGGCGATGTTGATGACAGGTAGACTGGTTCCATTTCTTCCTCTGCCTCTTTGAAGACTGCTTTCAACCCTGGGAGCGATGGGCAATTTTTCATGGCATGGTCTTTAGTGCATATGGCACAGGTCTGTACCATATCTAGTGGGTATTCTTTATGACTATGATTCTTCCTGCATCGAGGGAAAAAAATACCAGGTTCTGTTCTACTTTAGCCTGCTTCTGCGTGGCTTGCATAATGTCTAATTGTGTTGTCAAAGTTCCCAGGATATCTGTTTTGAAATCCTCTAGCAGGTTATCGATTTCTACACGAGTAATGCTTTTGCCAGAGATTTTGTTGTCCCTGGTGGTCATATCACATTTTGCTGGTTTCAATCTCGTACTACCTCTTGAGCACCTGATACACAAATTAATAATGTTAGCATAGTCTTCCTGATATATATCACCTTTACCCATAATATTTAATGTCTCTATCCATTGGTCTTTCATCCCTTTAATCAGTGTAGTTTTTAGCACATTATCAGGAAAAGGCAAAGTTGCGTAGGGAGACCTTTGGAGGTTATATTGCAACTGCTCCACATACTCTTCCAACGTTTCACTAGGTCTTGCTACCATTTGGAATATTTCATCCTTTAGTTCCCTAGATATGCAATAATCCTGATATTTTTTAAGGAAAGCAATTTTCATTTGGTCCCAATCATTTAAGGTGACTCCACCTAGTCCCATAAACCAACGCAGGGCTACTCCCTTTACCGTAGAGGGAAACAGCTTCAGTTTCTAGGGATCGGTGGTGTAATCATAACCTGACATAGTACATCAAATTCAAATAGAAATGCATCTGAATCTTTTGACGTGAGTCCATGAAAGGAGGGAATATTTTGTAGATGGATAGCTTTCATGGGTGCATTGACAGTTGTGTCAACAATAGGATACTGTAATGTAGAGGTCTAGGGTGCTTGCGGATTATTGGCCATTTGATCAAAGATATGCCAGTACCCTTCCAGGATCTCTGGAGCTAGAGAATTATGGGTAAAGGTGATATATATCAGGAAGACTATGCTAACATTATTAATTTGTGTATCAGGTGCTCAAGAGGTAGTACGAGATTGAAACCAGCAAAATGTGATATGACCACCAGGGACAACAAA
>Ga0181464_1002026_pt1 | contig 10191 bp, 12 predicted proteins | sample InSIn2gowninarea_FD_119074 | JGI IMG/M metagenome (GOLD analysis project Ga0181464, IMG submission 119074) | Clean room microbial communities from NASA Spacecraft Assembly Facility at Jet Propulsion Laboratory, Pasadena, California, USA -... ...
GCGGTCTGTTCAAATTAGCACAATTGCGGCATGACATAGATGACGCTGGAGGTAGTAATAGATACAATCATGAACATTGTACACCTCATCGTTTGAGTTAATGTTTGGTATGTACTGTAGTGTCCCAACAACTACACTATCTCGGGAACTTGATCGCATCCGCTGATCCCAGCTGGCACTTGAAGATGTTATCATCACCAATTGTTTGTGCATTGTAGTCCTTGAAAAGGGGACGGTGGTTGGTTTAGTCTCGAGAGCAAGGACGATTGGCATCTTTGATTGACTGTGCGAATGATAATCACGGTGCCATTTTTCGAGTAGTGGGTTTGGGGTGAAGAAAGTAGGTAGTAGGTTACATTCGTGAGAACGCCGAGCAATCTGGCCGCTTGATTTGAATAAGCCGCAAGTTTTTCGGACACTTTGTTCAACCATCAAGCACACGCTACAACACCAACGCAAAGCAGTGCCAATAAATCAAGGTCACCGTTATTGAATACTAACGGTCGTCCCAACTTGATATTTTTGATTCGTCAGGACCTTGTGTAAGCATTTCGAACACAAGCCTCTACAGTGTCAACACAATGTCGATCGCTTCAATCTTTGCTTCAACCACTATCACGCGCTTGTCGTGCAACAGCAATTATGAAGAGCACAGTTGAATACGTCCTGACGGACTAAGCTGGGCGCGCTGTTCCATCATGTCGGTGTATGCTTGGTGTGGCTCAAAGAGTGATTTCGCAGACAGATTATGTTACGTTTTATTCCCCGAGTACCGAGTCACAACTTGAGCAGCACCAGATAGGCTCCAAATTCAAAGTCAACAACATTTTGATCTGACCTATATATCATTCTTCATTACCTTATCGGTTGACACTCCACCATCTTTGAAGGTTAAGGACGATGGAATTAGGGTAAGTGAGGTATGTCGCTCGATCGTGCCTTCAGAGAGTGATTGATGACTACGCAAATCGTTCAGAACACCTTTTCAATCTTTCGAAAACATCAATGCTATCGGTTTCTCATAAGCACTGTCCGTTTGCACTCTATCATCGCCATTTATGCACAATTTTCGCCTGCAACTACCTTGGAGAACCTCGGAACCAAGAATCAACACATGCTTCGCATCAATGCTCGTGCCCATTCGTTCCAGTTATGCGGCCAATATGCGGGACATGCGAGCACCCCGCTCACTACTCTCACCAAACTCATGCGCCCAGATGTCTGGCTGCCTGTCATAACTAAAGCTTGCATTACAGATCGAGAAGATTGTATCCGGCTGACTGGCTAACGTGCTTGTGATTAACCTGAGATTTGCATCTAGATTTGTATTTGTCCTTTGACCCCGTCCGGCCGTCGCAATCCTCACGTCGATACACGTCCTGTCCCTACGATATCTTGTATGCGCGAACTTCAATGTCTGGCCCGAGTGAGGCTCGAGCAGCATGGATTGAGCTCCTATCCAAGCTGCAAGACGATCTGAGGCAGGTCACCGAGGTCGAGGACACTATATCTACTGAGCAGGAATTCCGAGACGCATTCTTCGCCCTGTGTGAGGAGCACGGCGCGACCGACCCTGAACGATCTTGCGGCTTCTTCTTCCGCTACCATGAGCAAATTATCTTTTTTGTAAAGGTCCTGGATGAAGCTATCTTCCTCGACCCTCCAATTACTCTGGGCGACGTGTTCTGGAATCATTCGTACGCAGCGGTTCAAGTAATAGGTTTCAACGTTGGGTTATGCATAGTGCTAATTTGAACAGACCGCTCTGAACCAAGAATTGCAATTCGGTGAATTCCGAGATCTCTATCCTAAAATCAACGAAGGCCTACCTTTATTCAGCTCCGACTTGTCACAATTTCCGAAGAATGTCAAAGTTCAAGAGTCGCTACAACTCATCTTTGAGGCATACATCACTTCGTACCTCCGGCTCGTGACGCAACTCACGGTAGTAAAGGATAGTAAGCAGGATCTTCTTGTTTCAAAGTCTGTTACTGACACATACAGATCTCAATCGTGGTCCTGTCGAAACGCAAGTTATGAAAGCAAAGCAGGTATACACCGAGCAGGAGGCAGAGTACAGGCAGAGATGCAAAGACGCTCAAGATGAAATCAAAACTATTGCACAGAGCTGGCCGGGTGGCGTGGATAACACCGATGAGCGTTTCAAACACATCCGAGAGCTTGGAAGAGGATCTTATGGTACTGTTGATGAAGTCAGCGAACAATCGACCGGCAGTGTTTACGCCCGCAAATCCATTCCACGAACCATGGTCGGGCAAGATCAAGACATGATCGCCAAAAGGGTAAAAAACGAGCACGATATCATGTCTAAACTACGTCACAACCACATAGCGAGTGTGAACATGTTATTCAAAGGCGAGAATTACTGGAGCATGATCATGCTACCTGTTGCTGATTGCGATCTGAAGATGTTTCTGGAGGAGAGATGCGTGGGAGCTGGTTATCCGAAAGATGCCATGAGAATGCTTGATCCGTGGTTTGGTTGCTTAATTTCAGCCCTAGCATACGCTCACGAGGAAAGAGTCAAACACGAAGATATCAAACCCAACAACATTCTCATCAAGGGAAAGAAGATATATCTAACAGATTTTGGCACAGCTAAAGATTTTTCGGAATTCGAGCAGAGCACTGTGTCAGATTACTTCGAGACGGGCACTCCTGTGTATTGGGCGCCTGAACCAAGGGCTTGGGGACGGCCGGCGGACGTCTTTGCACTTGGCTGTGTCTTCTCGGAAATGCTCACCGTGCGTCAGCATAGAACATTGCAAGACTACAGAAAATTCCGAATCCAAACCGGTCAAGAAATGAGGTACGCTTTCCGCTCCAACCTCCGAGCTGTACGAAGGTGGTTGAAGCAACTCGAGGGAATCAACGATCGAGATCCTGTAGCTCAAGTCATACACGAGCAGACGTTAAACATGTTATTGGACAACTCGGAGGAAAGGTTGACAGCAAAGAGAATAAAGAGAAATCTTCGCACCGAAGAGGGTCTTTTCTGTGCAACCTGTTTCTAAGGACCAGCAAAGAATTATCGCAAATATTTTGGTAGATGATGGGTATGGCAGACACAAAGGAGACGAACCAGACAAACAGCCAGCTTTACTCGTCGCTGCGCCAGGTCACCGCGCCACAGCACCCTGCAGGAACCGGACCAAAGTATTGCAGCGAAGGCCAAGTTTCGTGCCTACCACAATCTTCATTCTTCCGGAAACCTAACCGTTCTTCGGAAGATGAATGCACGGTCGCCTTTCCTCGGCGATGCGGCCACGTCCAGCAATTCCTGAAGTGACTCGAACAGTGGAGTTTCTCTAAAACTCTTGATTTCCTCGGCCCACGGCAGAGACTCCCGAGAGCCAAGTTTGAGAATTTTGAGAGCACTGGCTTTTACGCCACGCTCCGCAGCGCTCTTCAAATCCCATTTGTCAGAGTCTTTTTGTCTCATATAGGCTACAGCATAAACGCCAGCGAAAGCAGGACTGGCATTGAGATAGTTAGCATTAGAAGCAACGGACATAGCACGGCAACACTTACGTAAGCCCAGAGCTGTCCTCGATCTGCTTCAGCCGTCTGTAACCGGATATATATCCATGCTCTTGCTCATTTCTATAATAAACGCCAGCAGGCCCTAAAGTCAACACGACGTTCTTCACCCCCATACGCATTAGATCTTCCGTGACCTGACCCCACTTGTCCCAATAGACATCGCCTTTGTCGTAGCCAAGAAGTATCGCAGCATCACCTTCATTACAGATATAGTGCGTAATCTTCTCGAAGCACCCGCGAACAATCTGTGTTGCGGGCGAGCCATAAACAATGATCTCCACACCAGCAGCATGAGCAGTATCAATAATCTTCTCAACCACCTCACGTTTCAGTTCCATTGTCGTCACGACTAAATCGGGCCTCACACCACCGCCAAGCTTCTCAATCCTGTCGAAATGCTCAGGCTCCCACTTGTCCGCAACACCAGGTGTAAACAGCTGTCTCGCACGGCCCGTCCCGTCGATGATAGACAGATCTTCGGAATATGCGCGTTGCGACAACGCTGTGTGTGCTGACTTCTCGACATCGTCATTGAAGACCTGAATCCCACGTGTTTTCACGCCATTCTGGCGGAACAGCCTCGTGAATTGTTGTTTGCGTTCGTCGTCATTGTCGATTGCCCCAACGATACGGACTTCAATCTCATCTTCGTCATCTGTTGTCTCGTCTTCGATATTGTCATCATCATCGATGGGGAGCAGACCATCGGCTGTTCTAGGTCTATTGTGCAAGGAACGGTATGCGGCTATGGCGATATTTGTGCCGCGACCACCAAGTTCTTTATGTTTTCTGGAGCGGACGCAGGCGCCACGTTCGGGTAGTTGGGAGATGTTGAAGATGGAGTCGATTGAGAGGCCACCAATCACGGAGAGAACCTTTTTGGACGGCATGCTGGTCTGGGCCAATCGGTGCTGTAGAGCAGGCTGGCTCGTTACCGGATCGGGGATTTGTTGGCCGTTTGGTGGGTGTGGATGGGAGGGAAGGGTGTGGTGGTTGTGCAGGTCACGGCTGTGAATAGCCAGACGTTGGAGGGGAATATGAAGGTTAGATTTTGGTAGCGTCACGGTGTTAGGCTGGCGTTTGTATGGCAGGCAGAAAGGCTGGCAGATGGTGATGTACGTTGGATTTGCTTACACTTGGGAACGTCTCGATATCGAACGAGCAATCGGGCTGACAGCGACTCTGTGCTATCTTTGCCATTGCTGTTGCATTCAAAGTGTTCAGCGCAGACGAATCACATGACTCAATGTCCAGCGCATTAGTTGTTGCTTGTTTTGGCCATTTTGAGATGTCATGCTGCAGGAGTCTCTTGCATGGCGATGATTGTGAGTGGTTGGATGAAGCCTCTGGCCTCGCTTAACTTCGGTATTGCTCGCATTTCTCGCATTTCGGAGTTCAGATTTGCGGAATATGGCGCGACGCGAGCCGGTTGTTGAAAGATATCGGTTGCGTGTAATGTTAAGCTGGATATCTCGGGAATAAATTATACAATTGCATGAAGATTTGAATATCGATGTTTTTAGTCCTCATTGCAAAACGTCTCGTGTGAGGATATTGCTGGCAGCTGGTTGAGGATGTGAAAGAGGCTTCGGGAAAGGAGAACGAAGGAAATTCGAGCTGTGGTCTCCACTAGTTGATCAGAACCCTCAGTCACATGACTCATCACGTTGAACCATTTATTACGAAAGGAATGGGCACCACGTTTTCTTAGGTAGACTGATCACCCTGCGACTTACTGGATCAAATCCATTTTTCTCTAGACCCTTCAGAGAGCTTGGTGCGCCATGGAGCAGTACCGTAGAAAAGGCTCTGACCGCGCCACGCCCAAATCAGACATCGCATGCACAACACTAAGTGGCAACCAACAAAAAGAGGAAGGAGTTGATGACAACGAACAGATAACATTAACGCTTGCTGCAATGCTAGCCTTTGAGCTTCGAGCCACAAGATAGATCCTTCTGCTCAACTACAAGAAGTTACTGAGATCATGCCAGTCCAACGCCCACTCATCCTATGGTATCCGCTTGCATCTGTCCTATACTCCCGAATCTGCCAGTGCAGCCATAACTATCGTTCCATCGTATCTTCGTCAATCCGTTGTCACTTCTGAGCTGGATCCGTTATCGTTTCCTAGGACTACTCGCTCCACCGTCTTCAACATCCCAATCCGCAGCATCTTCACTTTCCTCGTCAATGGCCCCCACAACTGGCGTTCGCCTCTCATTCCGCCTCTTATGCTTTCGCCTGCGATTACTACTAATGTTACTCGCACTGTCATCAGGAGCCAGCTCAGAGATGTCGTCACCCATGCCATCGTCGGTTTCGTTCTCCCAGCGTCCATCCGTTGCAAACGCACCGATTCCACCAATACCTGTCGTAGAGATATATGATGCAGGTGTGCCAGCTCGAATCTCGATCTGTGATGTTCTACGTCGCTGTGCCGCGGCTGCAAGACCAGCTGACCGTTCGCGTATAGCTTTTCGCACAACTTCAGCACGAAGGTGAAGTTGCTCAAATGCATCTTCGAGGGCTTCCATACCAACGTAGATGTCGCGCTCGATCTCGGCAAGAGCTTGAATCTCAGATTCTTCGTCAAGGGCGATCGGAGCACCGGCCTTGGCGGTGATTGTGTCGCTCGTACTAAAGTTAGTATGATAGCCTGGTGCTGTGGCGGGCCGAGGGTGATTGTAGCTTGCGCTGCTCTTGCGGGAGTGAGAGTTGGGACCACCATACGCAGGCGTTGCCCCTCGAGACGGGTTGCGCGACATGTAGGCTGGAGTGTAGCGTCCATAGGCAGAAGGAGTGGTAGCATCTGGGTAGTGATCGTCCGCGCCACTGCGCAGAAAACCATCGAAGCGGCCAGAGATAAGGATGTCCCATTCATCGTTCGAAACTGCTGCTAGAGTGGCTAAAGGGTGATGCAAGCTTGGGTTAGCGACTAGGAAAAAGGCTGTCTCGGCATCGCGTGGTGGTACAGCGAGTCGGTAAAGACGTTGAATTGCCAGGCTTGCTGCAACAATGTAGCCTGGTCGTATTTTGGGAGGCATCGGAGTTGGTGTAGGTCGAGGAGGCTGATTGTGCTCTGGACTTGGTGCTCTTCTTGGTTGTGTTATTGGCTGGTCAACAATACCTAAAAGCTCTTTGAATAGTGGACGTTGCTCAGATGGAATGTTTGTAAGGATTGCAAAGGTGAGAGTTTCGTCATCGACCTCTTCAGGTGCTGATGCAGCGTCATCTCCAGCTCTATTTAGCCATCGATCCACGCTTTGCTTGATTTTTCGAGATTGGCGTATGTAGTGTTCTCGATACTCTTCTGGTACATCAATATCAAGCTTCTGCATGGGTGCTGGAACATCCATAGATATGCCCAAGCCAGGTTCCTTTGACTCGAATGCGAATGGCGGCCACGAAGGGAGATCACGTCGGCCTGCCACAAGCTCAAGAATCTCGCCCCAGCTTACACCTCGAATGTCTTGGTTGTGATCGACTTCGTATTCACACATACGACATGTGCAATATTCTGAGGACAGGTCTCGTGCAAATACAGCTTCAAGACGATCTAGTAGTCTTCGAGCCACCGACCTATAACCAGTTGCAACAGCGAGCGAGCCATTCTTGGATATTACTTTCTCGAAATCGTGTAAAAGTTGGTTGTACGGTTCGAACAAATTTGCGACAACAGTTGGTGGTTGACTAGGAGACATGGTCGCCTGCTGTACGGCCATGGGCTTGCCAGCGTATAACAAATTCCTGGGAACATTGTGATTCAGGCCTCCATTTTGCAGAAGATAATCGACTCGTGGGATAGAGACTGGCACATTCGGGGGTGGGGGTGGTGGAGGTGGACCACCCATCGAAGAAGGTGTGTTCATCATTGAGCCCTGCTCAATTACGATATCCATGGGAGTCTGCTGGCGCGAGTACACCTCAGCTGGAGTCGAAGTCATCTGTGAATGTGCATCTTCAATTACCGCTGCCAGTGGGACTTTGGAACCAGGTCGTTGCATGCTTGGCTGCTCTGGTGCAACAGAAGTCGCATCGGAGCTGATTATAGTCCCTACACCAACGATGGAGTCGTTTTCGGTTGGAGCAGCCGTCCTCGTCGGTTGACTGACAGACCTCTGTGGCTCATATCGTTGCGGTCCGTAACCATTGGCAGTATCTTTCAACGGAGTGATCGTCTTCTCTTTCTTGGACCTCATGCGCCCACTTGGCGAGCTATTCTCAGATGAAGGCCGCAGGTTGCCGTTCGATCTCGTCGACTGAGTCTTGGATCGTCTGAGGGGCTTCGCATCACTGTCATCGTTCTTTTCTTCCTCGACAATAGTGTCTACAGTGGCAGATCTCGTTGTGGAAGGTTTCGGTCGACCAGCGTTCTTGTCAGTGAGAGGAGGGCTAGGAGGACCATTAATGATGCGATTAAGATTGGCCAACTTTTCTTTGGATGCGTTGATGTCGGTCGAAGGAGGAGTGAAGATATTGTGAGCAGACCGTGTACCAACAGCCTCTTTGCTATGTTCTTTTGAGAAGGCTGGATAAGATGTCCTCGATCTCGACTCCGCATTACTGATTGTGGTTCCTTCTTCGACAGGACTATGCATCGACGATCTCTTCTGAGAGTTGGTTGACGACAGCGATGTTTTCGATTCCGTTCTCTCTTTTATGGAATGTGAACGATGTGTACGAGAGGAGGATTTGTGCTTCCGGTCTGGGTCGTGATCTCGCTCTCTCCGTTCAGAACGTTCAGACTTCTCTAGTCTTGATTCCTTTCTGTCCATTTTTTTCTCGGGACTGCTATCTCTGGTTTTGGAGGGCATGGTGGAATAGCGGCATGGTGCAGGATACTCTGCGGTTGGCGCTTAAGGCTGCACAATGATTTGTCTTTTGGTAAAGCGATATTGTAACCTTGTAAGTTTGCGGCGCTTTTCGCGTGTATGCTTTCGATTTGACAGACGTGCTGGTGCGCTGCAAATATGGGTGCAGTAATTGGGTTACTCGGGTGTTTTACGAGTCGCAGTGGGTGTTGTGTGTTGCGGTCAAACTGGAAGATGTCGAGCAGTTGAGAAAGTGGCTAATGATGTCGCATGGAACGGCGCGTGGAGGGAGGTTAATTTGTGGTGGCAGGGATCACCCACGCGAGTTCTCAGCGAGTCATCTTCGATTCCGCTTATGCACTTTCTTTCCTGGCTCTGCCTCACTTCATTTCGTGTCACCAATACCATTTCGTTCGCACCTGCATTTTTGCCCGATTGCACAATGTCGTCGGCAACAGTGATCCGTTGGACTAGTACGACAGTCTCAATTCACAAAGTGTCATAAAATGTGCATACTACAAAGTACATGTTTCGAAAATTTTCCACGTCAACGCCTTCTGTTTGCGCAACAATTGTATAGATAGCGTCTAGATCGTACGTACAGCTTTGCACCAGCTGGCAACAGTTCAAGGGCTATAATGCCAAATCAGTAATGGGATACGAGTATGCTGCAAACCCCTTGATGACACGGTGGCTTCTGCTTTCGCTCAGAGATTGAGTCAGCGTTGAGGTCAATGAAAGACTGCATGAAGATTTGCACATGGCTGGAAGGTCTCATTGGAACACTATAGATGCGATCGGAGTACCGTTCAAGAGTAACGGCTGTAATGACGCTCTAGAAATCCCACTTGAAGGTGACATCCAAGACTATCATGCGATACCTGATTGGTTGTACCGACTACCATACGCCAGGTACCCATGCCTGCTTAGAAAATTGCTCGAATTCATGCAATGATGTGCGAATGAGTGATATGACAATTCGAGTCGATCATCCACCGTAGACGATGTCTCCGTTGTACCCATATGCTGCAAGGACATCCGAATTTGAAACCGAAAAATCACCTGAGTCGCCCTCTCCATAGTAAACAAAACACTCCCATCGACATTGTGAAGCTAAGAAGTGTAAATCAAACGACGAGTAAGGTTGATCAAATGAACTCTCTATTGCAGCGCAGCTCTCTACAGCGTCACAAGCGTTCATCGTACTGTTAAAGTATTCGGTTAATTAAGGATATTCACTCATGTCATTACCGCTGTAAGTGCTTGGACCTGTTTCGGAACCAGTGCCCGAGTAAAATTGATTGTAATTGTAAGTGGGATCATTATTATCAACATTGAACCCGTCGGAACATTGGAATGTATCGAAGCTAGGAGTAACACACGCCGGTGCCGTAGTTGTAGTTATACTTGTAGTTGTAGTATCAGAGGTAGTAGTAAGACTAGTGGTACTGGTAGTAGTGGTGTCTGTTGTAGTTGTAATAGATGGAGTGCTGGTTGTGGTATCCGTTGTGCTTGTGGTATCCGTTATGGTCGTAGTAGATAGAGTGATGGTTGTAGCATTCTGATGTGGTTGTGGCATCCAGTATAGTTGTAGTGGGTGGAATGATAGTTGTAGTGTCTAATGTGGTTGTAATAACTGTCGTTATTGTAGACGGCAGCGTAGCTGTAGTGGATAGTGTGGTGGTTGTGGTGTCTGTAGCAGCACGTCCGATAGTACTACTACAACAACTACTACTACAACTACAGCAAGTCAATGTACATTGCTTATTGCTACAGCAGCTGCCGGTACGACTTTACCATATGCACAATTTTA
>Ga0181464_1002028_pt1 | contig 10188 bp, 7 predicted proteins | sample InSIn2gowninarea_FD_119074 | JGI IMG/M metagenome (GOLD analysis project Ga0181464, IMG submission 119074) | Clean room microbial communities from NASA Spacecraft Assembly Facility at Jet Propulsion Laboratory, Pasadena, California, USA -... ...
ATATAATGAGGAGTATCTCGATAAAGTCGAAAAACAGGTAAGGGAAGCTTCAGAACTCGGTCTTTATGTTTTACTCGATATGCACCAGGACCTTTACAGTGTTGCGTTCAGCGATGGAGCACCGCTATGGGCTACACTTACCGACGGACTGCCGCATGCCACCGGTTTTGTCTGGAGTGATTCATATTTTATGAGCCAGGCTGTTCAGAAAGCCTTCGATAACTTCTGGGAAAATAAACCAGCTCCTGACGGAACCGGAATCCAGGATCACTATGCAAATATGTGGAAACATGTTGCAGAAAGATTCGCAGATAACAATAACGTACTAGGTTACGACATAATGAATGAACCTTTTAACGGGACTCCCGGAACTATGATACTTCCGGTTATACTCGACGCATACGGTAAACTCTATGCAAAGGAAAATGGCAGGATATACAGTGCGGATGAGCTTTATGCCATCTGGGGTGATTTGGAATCGCGGATGAAAGCTCTCGAATGGATGAGCGACGTATCGAGGTACCAGACAATAATAGGTGCCGCAACTGAACTTAGCCAGAGTTTTGAAAAGACCGATCTGCAGGCTATGTACCAGCGGGTTGCAGATCGCATCCGGGAAGCTGATACCTCACATATCCTGTTCCTGGAACATTCATATTTCTCAAATGCAGGAGTCAGAAGCGGGATTGAACCAGTTAAATTAAAAAACGGAACCGCCGATCCACTTGTCGCATACGCAGCACATGGCTATGATCTTCTCGTTGATACGAAATATTACGGGCAAGGAGCAAATGAACGTGTTGATTACATATTTTCACAGGTTAATGATGTTGCAGACAGTATTAACACGCCGGTTATAATCGGTGAGTGGGGTGCATTTTCGGGATCCTCCGAAAATCTTGCTGCCATGGCAAAGGCTACCATAAACCTGTTTGAGAAATATAAATTCAGCCAGACTTACTGGGCATATTATAAGGGTTTTGAAAAAGACCTCTACTTCAGGGAAACTTTCTCCAGACCATTTCCCAGGTTTATCAACGGCACACTGGCTTCCTCAGCCTTTAACTATAAGACAGGTGAATTCACCTGTACATGGCAGGAGTCGTCCGATATTGAAGCAGGGTCTGTCTTTTTCTTCCCGGAACTGAAAAATATCGTCCGCGAAGATATTCTTCTGACACCGGAGGATCAGAATATAATAATCCAGTCGATAGGTGGCAGCGATGCAGGTTATCTTGTTGTTCCTTCACTCGGTGTAAACAAGGAAAGGACATTGTCTGTGAAAGTAATACCTGAGATCTCATCAATCTCCATATCGGCTAAGGAAGAGTGAAAGAGGGAGGTGTGATAAATAATACATAAATCATATTTACAAGCAATTAAATACTAATAATTAACCAGATTTATTTTAAAATTAAAACGCAGATTATGAAAAAATTAACTTTAGCTATGCTGATGATTGGCCTGGTAATGGCAGGCAGCAGATCTTTTGGGGCAGACAACAGGAAAGCACTCGGTTCGTGGAAAATTGCAGTTGCTGAGGCGCCGTATGAGTATTCCAGCAGTACGATGGCCGTCACGGAAACCGCGGGAAAAATTGAGGTAAAAATTATCTTTACCGACGGTCAATCGCTGAAAGCAGGTTCCCCTACATTTACAAATGATGTACTGAAATTCTCGGTTCCGCTTGAAGGATATGATATTGTTTTCACTGGAAAAATCGGAGACAACACCTTAACAGGAACCGTAGATACTCCTGAAGGGACAATGACAGTAAAAGGTGAGAAACTTACACTCCTCGGCCTGTGGGATTATTCAGCCCCCGATGCTCCTTACGAATACTCTACCGGCAAGCTACAGTTCAGTGAGCTTAATGGAAAACCGGCAGGAAAAGTGATTGGTGCCGATGGTTCGCAGATCCAGGTAAAGGATCTTAAGATCGAGAACACTTCTTTCTCATTCGCGGTTGAAATTGAGTATGAGACTGTAAAAGTGTCAGGAAAACTTGTAAATGGAAAAATCAGTGGTAAGGCTGATTCACCAGAAGGCGAGCTGCCAATTACAGCAGTCCGTTCCAAGTCAAAAAATTAGTCCCGGTCTGTCTGAAAGGAAAGGGAGCAGTTCAGAGACTTACAATTTTCATGGGTATTGTAAATGCTTTGGACACGCTCCTCTTTTCGTAAATCAATAACATTTGATGAGAATTTACGCTCTCCTTTTCATTCTTCTTTTCTGCTTGTTCTCAGGTCTGTCAGCACAGCCTGTTGAGCAAGCGGGGATAAGAATTGATTCTGTAAGGATTAGGAAGAACTGGAGAACAAAGGAGAGGATAATTCTCCAGGAAGTCGATATTAAGAAGGGTGACATTTTAACAACGGAGCAGCTGGAAAGGATGATCTCAAAAATCTGGAACATAGGGAACTTCACAAAGGTCAGTTACCAGATCGACACACTCGAAAACAACCATATCCTTTTGCTGGTAACGGCACAGGATGCCGTCACAATTATGCCCGATCTGTCGGTAAAAGGGAACAGGAAGGAATACTCAGTCACTGCCGGGGTAAACGACAACAATTTTCTCGGCAGGAATATCGACCTGGGGATCGCCGGTTCTTTCGGGACCAATGCACAATCAGCAAATGTAAGACTTGGAATTCCAAGGCAGCTGCTATATAAAAACATGACACTCCGCAGCGGTTTTTCATACGGTTCGGCTCAGAGAATAAAATATGAGGATAAACAAGCCCTTGAAGGCATAGCATACATGCAGAAAAATTTTTACTTCTCGGCAGGCAATCCCTGGCATACCGATTACAGTTATACCTTTTCGCCCGACCTGTCAATCGGCTATTTCAGTCACAAGACCGATTCGACACTTCTGTCGATGGATATACCCTCAGAAGAGAACTATACAGCTCAATTTCTGACGCTCTCACTGAACGAATCTGTAGGCCTGATCAACAGGATCAGACATCAGGAAGACGGGTACCAGATTTCGGCCGGAGCCGGGTATGGACTAAGCCTTAGTGATGGAATTCCCGGATACTTTTCAGCAGGAGCAGGTGCAAGGTACGCCAGGCTTTTCAACAGGCACCTCCAGTTCAATGCATCTGCATCGGTTGGATACACCAGCTCTGAACTACCTTCGGTAATCAATTACCTCGGACCCGACAATGTAAAAGGAATAATCACCGGGGAAAGATGGGGAAGAACAATCTGGTCGGCCAGTACCGGCATAGAGGTGACCTATATAAACCGTGACTGGTTTGCCATTGAACAGTCATTCTATGTTAACGCCGGCAACGCTGAATCTGCAATTCCTGATCTCTTCAGAAAATCACCCTTAATGTCGGCAGGAACCAGTTTGAGGTTTATGGTTCCCTTTATTCCGTGGCTCGCTATAACATTCCATTATGCCTGGAGAGGAGGATCAGATCACTGGTATAGCATGGATCTATGAAATGTCGGGTCAGGGCACCAGAATATCATAATCAGGGTTTTGACTCTTGTATTGTCTCACTCTCCCTGAGAAAGAAAACCGAAAAAAATGAAATGACAGTGAAAGCAGCAAACAGGTACATAATGGATGCAAGATGCGCATTATCATCAGCGCTCATTCCAGCCGTAAATATCATTCCCGACAACTGTCCGATCCAGAGCATCATCCCCTGGGAAGCTGATTCCGGAGCAGGAAAACTTACTTCTGCTGCATACTGGAATCCGATTGGTCCAGCGCTCATAACAAAAAAACCAAGTATGAAGGACGACGCCAGCAGAACAGAATATGTTGCTGAAGTTTCGAGGCCAAGTGCACCTGCAAAGGAAAGACCAAAAACACCCGGGACCATCCCTGCCAGACAGATCACAAGGAAAAGCCTGCGCTTCCGGAACCTGTCGGATAGGGCCGGGATTATAACAGCACCTATGATTCCACCGATAAGCATCAGCCCACCTATCAGTCCGTCGGAATCCCTTACTCCTGCCCTCTCCGAAATGCTGTCAGTCATTGCGCTAATGGCATTGAAAATACCAAGTCCGATAAGGAAAAGAAAAAGTGTGATCTGCATGTCGCGGATCCTGAGGATGTGCAGCACTCCTCTGACGAAACCCGGCCGCGATTCATGAGGGTCGCGGACATAACCTTCAGGATGTTCTTTAATAAATACTATAAGCGCTACAGATGATACAACAGATAAGATACCATAGATCCATAGCATACCGGAGAAACCCGAACCATAATCGGCAAGTAACGGATCCGATACAACAAGCATAGGCGTTATCAGCATGGCAACTATTATTCCAAGATACTGGGCTAAAGCAGAGAGTCCCGCCGCGATACCACGTTCCGACAGCGGGAACCATCTTACTGTAACGGCGGTCACTGCATTAAGAATGAATGGCTGGGCTATGGCAAGTCCTATCTGTGAGATGACTACACCCGTAAAATTCGTGGCAAAGATTGCCTTTCCAAGAGCAGAAATTGCCGAAATGACTGCGCCTAATGTCAGGGCTTTCTTTATTCCCCATTTATCAATGACGTATGAGGCAGGAAAGCTCATTACGAGAAATAGAATCATATATGACATGGCAAGAAAATCGATATTGAAAAATGAATCCTGATCATATTGCCCCATATAAAATACTTCAGCAGGCCGGACTACTGCTGCGTGGGTCAGCCATTGAATTTCAATTGTCAGCGTGACAAGCATGAAGACGATAAGGACAGTCCAGCGATATGATGAAGCTCTCATAGATCTAAAATGAAATAGGAAGTGAAAACTAAACAAAAAATCGGATAAACCAGTTATGAAAAGGAGCGAAACACAATTTGCGATAAGCGAATATCATAATGTAAGAGAGATTACAGAAAAACTCGACAGGCTGGTTTCACAACCTGTAAGACCTATAAAAAGGGAAGCCATGTCTTTGTGTCTCAATAATTTTTATGAGAAATGCCCCGCATCCCGGTCGATGATAGAGCAGGCAAAGCAGTTTATCCCTGGGGGAGTTCAGCATAACCTTGCATTTAACTACCCCTTTCCGCTTGTCTTTGAAAAAGCAGAGGGAGCTTTCCTTCTTGACAAAGACGGGAATAGTTATATTGATTTCATACAAGCCGGGGGACCTACTGTACTCGGCAGCAACTACCCGATGATAAGGGAAAAGGTAAAACAGGTTCTGGATCAATGCGGACCTTCAACAGGATTATTCCACGAATATGAATTGAAACTGGCTGAGCTTATTTGCGCTCACTTCCCGTCAGTTGAAATGTTCCGGATGCTTGGAAGCGGAACTGAAGCAGTAATGGCTGCAATAAGGGTCGCGAGACTTGCAAGCGGAAAAAACAAAATTATCAAGGCTGGTGGCGCTTACCATGGCTGGAGCGACCAGATGGTATATGCCTTGAGGATTCCCGGAACCGGCGGGTTTGAGGCTCATGGAATCCCTCGCAGCTGCAGAAAACATACACAGGAGGTTTGGCCAAACAGTCTTTCGTCTCTTGAAAACAAACTCAGGCTCAACCGTCTCAGGGGGGGCACGGCCGCTGTGATTCTGGAACCCATTGGCCCTGAAAGCGGAACAAGACCAGTCGATTTTGAATACAACATGGAGGTACGCAAATTATGTGACAAATTCGGAGCACTGCTGATCCTCGACGAGGTGGTTTCGGCATTCCGGATAGGGATGAGTGGCGCCCAGGGATATTATGGGGTAACACCTGACCTTACAGTATTCGGAAAAGTCATCGCCGGTGGTTATCCCGGGGCAGGAGGACTTGGTGGCAGGAAGGATTTGATGCAATATCTGGCGGCGGGATTACAGGGAGGCAAAAAACGGGCAATGGTTGGAGGAACAATGGCTGCAACCCCGCTTAGCGCAGCAGCGGGGTACTATACTTTACAGGAGATTGAAAGAACAAATGCCTGTGAAATAGCAGGAAGGGCAGGCGACAGGCTTGTAAGTGGACTGAAGAATCTGATTGACAAGTATGGTTTGCCATTTGTCGCATATAACCAGGGATCGATATGCCACCTCGAAACCTCAGGAACAATGTTTGTCAACGTAAATTTCAAAAAACCGTGGACTATTCCTAGAGCGTTGAAGGAAATTAAAGTCAGGAAACATATGATGGAAGAGATGGGGGCTGCCTATATGGACCAAGGCATTGTTACACTTGCAGGAAGCCGGATGTACACAAGCCTGGCCGATACTGATGAAGTGATAGATCTCGCACTTGCCGGTTTCAATAATGTATTTATGAATATAGAGGGGATCTGAACAATTCATTACGGAAGACTTAAAAAAAACATATGAGCAGGTATATTTTAGCGCACGATGTCGGCACCAGCAGCATAAAGACGTCACTTGTAAGCGAAAAAGGGGTAATAACAGCGAACGCGTCGTCATCTTATCCTCTCTTTTATCCGCAACCCGGATGGGTTGAGCAGGATCCTTATGATTACTGGAAAGGAGCTGTTGCCAATACAAGAAAAATTCTCGGAGAGAGAACAAGTAACCTTATTGAGATTGCCGGCATTGTCTTTTCGACCCAGGCAATGGGTATTATACCGGTTGACAAACAGGGTAAGGCCTTAAGGAAGAATATAACCTGGGTCGATGGCCGGGCGGAAGATCAGGCGAAATGGATAATGAATCTGATGGGAGGCAGGGAGATTTTCAAAAGGATTATCGGAACTGAAATTACAGGAAAAGACGTGGTTGCGAAACTAAGATGGCTGAAGCAAAAGGAACCGGAGGTTTATAAGAATACAAGTAAAATTCTCGACGTAAACGGGTGGCTTAAGTACAGGGCAACGGGAAGAATGGTTTTTGAGTGGTCGGGTGCCTGTTCATATGTTTTCGATCTGAAGAAAAAGGATTGGGACAGGACCATTTTTAAGCTTATAGGCTTTGATCAGGACAAGCTGCCTGATCTTATCAGATCCGTTGATCTTGCAGGGACTCTCACCAGAGAGGCTGCGGCTGAGATGGACCTGCCGGAAGGGATTCCGGTTTACGGAGGCTGTGATGACACCCAGAGCGCTGCAATTGGCTCGGGCTCGGTTTCGGATGGGGATGCCCATATATATCTTGGCACCTCAGCCTGGGCAGGTATTACTACCTGTAAAAACACAAAACACAAAAACGGAGCTGTTGTGATTCAGAGCGCCGATCCTTCAAAAAATTTACTCGTAGGGATAACCGAATCGGCCGGATCGAATCTTGAATGGATCATAGAAAAATTTTATAAGTATGAAAAAAACGATCCGGCAACCAGAAACATTTATGACTTCATAAACAAAGAAACTCTTGGCATTCCCGACGGCTCCGATCACCTTATTTTCACCCCCTGGATGCTGGGTGAAAGATGTCCGGTAAGTACTACCACCACCAGAGGAACAGTCTTCAACCTCGGTCCTGAACATACAAGAGGACACATTGTAAATGCCCTGCTCGAAGGTGTCGGCTTTAATTTAAGATGGATACTGGATAACTTCAAACGCGATTTCGGACAAAAACCTTCCAGGATTCGCGTTATCGGCGGAGGATCGGTAAATGACAAGTGGATGCAGGGAATTGCTAACATTACAGGAAAGACGGTAGAGACAATTTCCCAACCAACCCTTGCAGGTACTCTCGGTGCGGCAACCTGTGCCTTTGTAGGCAGTGGAATATTCAGGGATTTTGAAGAAGCCAGAAAGATGATACATGTGGAAAAGACTTTCAACCCCGAACCGTCATCATCTCAATTTCTCAATGAACAATTTCTGACTTATAAGAGCATATACAGCAACCTCAAAGAATTGTACAGAAAAACAAACAGAAAGAGATTTTCAATTTAATAAATAAAATGAAAAAATGAACGATGCCAACACTTTAAAGCAACAGGTTATTGACACCGGAAATAAACTTCTGACAGAAGGTCTCGTGAACGGCACATGGGGAAACCTGAGCGCTAAACTCGATGAGAATTACATGGTTATTACCCCGAGTGGCAGACGCTATGAGGACCTGACAATTGATGATATCGTGATGATAAATTACAGGACAGGGAAATATTTCGGAACCATAAATCCATCTTCCGAACAGGAACTTCATTGTGAAATCTACAGGAGCAGAAAGAATATCAGAGCGGTAATACATACTCATCAGCCAAATGCCTCAACAGTTGCTGCTGCCAGGAGGGAGGTCCCTCCTATCCTCGACGACATGGCCCAGATAATTGGTCCTGGTGTAAGAGTAGCTGACTATGCGCTCCCGTCAACAAAAAGCATTGTCAGAAAAACTATTAAAGCTCTCAGCGGAAGGATGGCAGCGCTGATGGCGAATCACGGAGCCGTTTGTATCGGGCGCGATATAAATGAGGCTTTTCTGGCATGTCAGGTACTCGAAAAGGCATGCAAATCGTTTATCGAAGCTGAATTCCTGGGCGGGGCAAAACCTATAAATAAAATTGAAGCACACCTGATGCACCAGTTTTATCTACGGAAATATTCGACTCTCGACAGGAAAAACAGGTAAGCAGAACTCAGCATGGTCATCTCGCCAGGAAAGGTCCTTTTTCATTCCAGCGCACCTCTGTATTTGAGATAAACCATGTTTTACCCCTATCGTTATTACCCTGGTAAAAAAGGTAGGTTCTGCCATCTGAGTCACTGAAAATATGAGGATGACCCGATTCACTTGAATTCCAATCTCCGGGTCCTCCATTTTTCAGGAATGGCTCATCGGAGAGTCTGGTCCAGCTAAGACCATCTGTACTTACGGCAACGCCAACCTGCTGGGGCGCATTATTATAGGCACCGGCATAAAACATATAGAGTTTTCCGTTTTTCTCAATTACCGAGGCACCCTCAATACAATCTTTTTCCCAGGGCAATTCCGGCTTTAGCATTGGCTTCTCTGTTGAGAGATTTTTCCAGTCCTGGCGTTTAAAGTCAGTAGTTGCAGGGGCCACTGCCACACCCTGCATCTGGATTTTATATTCAGGATCACGGGTGGCATAATACAACAGGAATTTATCCCTGAATTTAATCACCTCAGCATCGATTGCCCTCCCGCAGGTCCATGGAGATTCAGGATGAAAGATGGGATTAGTGGCATTTCGCGTAAAGTTAATGCCGTCGGCAGACCATGCATGACAGATAGCATCATTTTTCCCGTTACCGTAGGTCTGGTAAAAAAGATGAACCTTGCCATCAATAACAATTGCGCATGGAGCGCATAAACCCTTAGCCTCATAATCTGCTGCAGGCGTAATTTCACCGGTCTTCTTCCAGTTAATAAGATCCCTGCTTTCTGCAATTCCTATTCCCCAGCCCTGCACAGGATTCGTCTTGTCCTTATAAGGCTGGACCGAATAATACATGAGGTACCTGCTTTCAAATCTTATTACATGAGGATCTTTTGAAAACGGAGACCCTGTTCTTGATGTGTCTCCGAAAAACATTGCAGGTTTTGACTGTGAATGCCCTGTTTGTGCAATCGTTATCAGACTGACTGCCAGAAACAGTATGATGGCTGACGTGCTTTTCATTTCAATCTGAGATTCTCTGATTCGTTTAAAAGATAATCATTATTAGTTTATGAGCGCTGCCAATGCTGCTCCGACAAGGCTCGACTGAGGTACTTCAGTAAACTCATAATAGCGTTTTCGTTCACCGCTGAGATATGCTGACAAATGTCTCTCAAAACTGTCTCTTAATCCTTTAAGCTTATAGTAAGTTGTTCCTTCTATTGTTATCAGAACAGGTTTTGCAGGAAGCTTTCCTTTTGCTGTTTTAAGGACTACAGCTGCAACTTTTGCAGCTGCCATTTTACCTGCCCTGTCAATAATGGCCTCCGCAATTACAAACAGGCTTTTCTCGTCATTTGCAACATTTATCAACTTGCTCAATATGCCTCGCGAAGACCCATTTACAGTAAGGAAATTATCGACATCCTCCGTAGTCAGATCATCCAGATTCTTTAGTGCAGCTGCCGTGCTATCAGAGAATACGCCTTCTTCTGCAGCATTTTTCAGGGCAATAAGTGCTAATCCCCCGAGATAGCCACCGGATGTCATTTTTTCTATTGTATAATCACCCGGATTGACAGTAGTATTATCGTATTCGATATCTATATCGGTCCGGACAACTTTTCTGAAGCTTCCCGACTCGATATTTATTATCTGATTCCCGCTTTTGT
>Ga0181464_1002030_pt1 | contig 10184 bp, 8 predicted proteins | sample InSIn2gowninarea_FD_119074 | JGI IMG/M metagenome (GOLD analysis project Ga0181464, IMG submission 119074) | Clean room microbial communities from NASA Spacecraft Assembly Facility at Jet Propulsion Laboratory, Pasadena, California, USA -... ...
TTTCCTTACCCGTTGTGCTCTGTCTGAGATAAGGAGCAAGAGGCTAGACGGAAGACCTCTAATCTACCAATCAATCTAGCTAGCATCCTATGACTTTTGTTTCAGAGGCCAATAACCCGAAACTTAATAGGAAGCTCTTCCTGTCTATAGGTTTATACCACTAAATGATGGCATTAGACCCTAACTACCTTGTTCCTGATTGGATTGCTTGTCTTGATTCTCCTAGTTACTTCTCCACTTAACTCCGCTATCAAACTAGGGATATTTGAACTAAGCCGAATCTGTGGAGCGAGGACTGCTAACCCGACTCTGTTAATCTGTTACTAAGCCGAATCTGTGGACTGAGTCGCTAACTGCACTCTGTCTTGTCTTGAAAGAGGAACTCCCAATTACAAATCCACATATATACCTATTCTACTTTCCTGCAATAAAGACTCTATGAATCTGATAGCATATGGGGCTTTTACCATAGTAGCTACTCACTCATAACTCCCTCTAACGCAGGGAAGTAATCCAATCCCGAAAACGAAACTATAGTCGCTAACTTCACAAGACACTTGTTAGACGGTTTACAAAGCACCGTGCTTTCTCGAAAGATTCATTCATGCAGGCAAGTTCCTGAACCGAGCTCACTGCCTTCTTCGCTTAGGAGTGCCCTATTGCTCTTTAGTATCGAATCTGTTCCTTCCCTACCTCCCTTTGCTTGGCTATTCGTCTTTAGCGCGCGCTCTTGCTTACCTTGCCCGAGCTTAAGCGAAGCGATCTGTCTTTCCGCTTTAAGATAGATTTTACCGCTGAATTAAAGTAATGAAATTGCCCAGTTAAATAGCATTAGAAGCAGTTTCCCTCTTAACGAGGGATGGTTACACTGTCCTTCCCGACTCTTTGAGTCGATGACTAGTAACGGAACTCCTAACTTTGGACAGAGAGTGATTGCCGACTTTAGGTGTTGATACCGACTCTGTTGACTTCACTCTTGACAGCTTGTTCTCTTTTTAGAGTCACTCACAACTCTTATTGAACACTCCTAGCTATAAGGCGAGAGAGTGACTAGGCCGAAAAGGTGGAGCAAGGGAGTACCTATGAACGAAGAACTGGTAACTAACCTCTTGACTAACGGCTTGCCTTCGTTAGAAGGAAAGAAAGCTTATCCGCGCAATCAACGTGTATCGTTTACTTTGCTTTAATGAATGCTTAAATCCCTACTTCCACAGCTTTAATGGGTGATTCTCCGTTCCTCATTAGAGTTCGGAAATTGCCCAGAATCATTGCATTCATTATAATAAGTTGAGCTCTTCACAATGCTTAGTCTATGATTCAATTACCAGTCCTGAACTCAATTACCAATCGTTCAGTCGTTTACCTCAGACTAGCTACTAGTTAGAAGTCCACTCTTATACCTTTGATAGAGCTTTCCTCACTCGTTACTCACTCCTCACATAAGGGGAACTCCTAACATTCCCTCTGAAACAAGAGGGAAGGTAGATTGTGACTAAGCCGAAGCTTCGATACCGTAGACTGACAACGTAACTTGAATACCTTTCCTTGCCTCTGAAATGACAGGTATGCAGTCTGATGTCTCTGTTAATTTGTCCCCCACTAGAGGAGTTTTGGGGGGAGCAAGAAAACGGTTGCGAAGAAGCTATTAGTCACAGATTCCACTCAATCTTTTACACCGATGTATCGTACTCTCTCGACCAGGTCATCATAAGAAAATACTGCGAAATCTTTCCGAAGTGAGAGAAGGAGGGAAGGCGCGCTACAACTAACATAACAGCCAGCTGAAAAACGCTAGCTCTAGCTAGGCTAGCGCGCAATGGCTTTCTCTGATAGGGGCTCGTTTCTTCAAGCTCCGCCCAACCTATACAAGGTGCTGTTCGCTTTCTCTCAGCCACTAGTGGCTTATGTAGTGGTCGGCATTCCTACGTGCTCCTCCTTGCCCCCCTACTTAAGAATCCAAGGGTGCCCTTTGGATGTTGTCGTGACGCTTTGGTTACGAAGGTTGCCGGGGTCTAGGTTTATGGATGGATTCAGTCAGCGAAAGTCCCTCAAACTCAATCAATATCAACAACATGTCGTGACCGGTTAGGCTTGGTTGATTTTGTCAGAAAAGAAAGTAGGTTTCGGGGGTTCATTGATTAGTACACCTCCGGTGCTGGTAAGGTCGGGACCATGGTCGTCCGTCTCCGGGTTGCCGGCCGATAAGATCTCTGAGATTGACCAGCCAGCTGGGTTGGTTTGGCTATTCCTTTCTATTGAAAAGGAGTCAGCTGTCTGCGCGAGTCACCTTCTTCTAGGCTCCGCTGGACGACACGGCATTCTCGTTCAAATATAGGCCGGCCGTACTTGTGATGGTTCCCAAGGATCCAATAGGACCACTTAGGTCTACGTTGCCACGATATTGTTCTATGGAAGCGGGCGGGCTGTTAGAAGTTCGGCCCGGTTTTTTTGGTGTCGTAGGGGAGGGATTGACCTTTTTAACGCATATTCAGTCATACCGGCATGGCCCCACTGATTTGTTTTCGATCAGAGCATCAAGCAGCGCAACCCGGTTCTACTTGACTAAGCCCCGTGCTCGTCCAAGGAGGGAGTTTGCTTTACCCAACTCCCTTTTTGATAACAAGGCAGAAAGCCCCGACCCGACATTCATTAGTTTCGAATGAAGAATGAAGAGTGCCCTGCCCCAGCAAGCACCTACTCCTATCAAAATGAAAAGCGTGACTTTACTAAACAAGCAAGAAAAGCCCTTTACTAAGAAAATAGATAGGGCTTTTCTCGCTTGTTGCTTTCTTCGCATACTTTCGCGCATTAATAGAATAATTAATAGAATACATATATAAAAAGGCTTTCCTTGAGTTTTCAATAAGGCTCGCGCTAGGCGCTCACGTTTTTTGGTTTCCCTAAAATCGAATATTTTTAAGTTGGTAAAGACCCACCCCTTGTTTCAGTCAGAATGAGTCCCCGGGACCCCGGGACATTGGCTTCCGCCAACAGTGGACTATTAAGGATCGCATCCCGCGCATATTCTACATTATAGCCTGCAACTAATTCAGCTTCCGCTTCTGGGAGATCAAACGGAGCTCGATTAGTTTCTGCTAGACAAGAAATGAAGAACATAACCAATACAGGGAACAAGGGAATACCGGACCATATCTGCTTTTGCGCCATGACAATCTCACTCGAATTACGGGGACCTACACATATTAGTACAGTATACCGGGGTCCCCGGCCAGAACCACACGTGCAAGTTTCCCTGCATGTGGCTCGTCCGTGCTTTCCGAGGCGCTGCCTGTGACTCAGTATGGGAGAAGGGGGCGAAACTGCACACTTTCGCGTTCAGAGCATTGTCCGAGTGAATAGGCAGCGCCTACCAAGCAAAGCTTTCTTGAAGAGGCTGGGCTGGTTCCTTTTCGGCGCCTGCCTTTTATTTAGATGTTGGGGCACGGCAAGTCCCAGGAAAGTATAGGTTGGCTTCCAGCTCCATCTTGGCCGGCATCCTGCTCTCGAGGGGGTGGAGTCCTGGGGCGAACTACTCATTGCTGTGTTGCCCCAATCCAAGGAAGGGCATTTGGTGAGGAGTATAGTTTTGAGGGAGGGAAAGCGTGGTTGACAAGCCACTTCGAGGAGGCGACTGGACTGGAGTGCTTTCATCAAATGATGCATGTGGGCTGAGACATTCCCATCCCAAGTGGTGGCCTGATTCGGCCTGGCCTGGTCGGGAAGAGATTCACATAGATACTATTGCTATCCGGGAATAGATTTCTATGTTAGCTAGCGGGGGCGGGCTTTCCTATGGTAGTCCCGCTGTGGCCTCTGACCGTCCGTCCCGTCTCATCTTGATTTGGCTATACTTGTATGTAGCCAGCCTTGTTAGCTTCACATGAGAGCCTTTTTCTAAAGGCTAAAAAGGCACTCATCAGTCAGCTCGGCCCCTTTACTATTCAGCTTTGCCGCCTATTAAGAGAATAGGTCCCGTTCAAGCGGCCCGCCCTTATTCATCTATACTAGCTGCCACGCACGACCCAATAGGAACGATTTCCGCGCCCCTCTCTAGATAAGAAGCAGAACGCGCCATCACCTACAGCCCTTTCCTCTGCCGGGGACTTCCACGATATGAAAACGGGCGGCATCGTCGTATGCTCGACATTTGTTGCCCTGGTTTATATCCCGGAGTAGTCCTATAGCCGATCTGTCACCCAACCTACTTAAACAACCTAAAGGCTTGGCCCCGTCCCGTTTGGAGAATGAGTCTTATGGCATGGCTTAGTCAGTTATTCTCGCAGTTCAGATAAGATTCGGACCGCCACTTTTCTGAAAGCATGGTTCTTGCCTTCCTCTCTCCTCCCTCCTTGGAGCTCGTCCATTCGTTGGGTGATCCCTTGCTCTCACGTTCGAGTGTTTGCTCGTCGTTTAGGCCGGTGAGTGAGATTTCCGCTCATTGCAGTCACCTCCGGGGTTCTTCGCACCTGGATAGTACCAGGACCCTTGTGCCCCGGCCCTTGATCAGATAAAGCTGCCCGCCCGAAGCCAGCCCTATGACCCACAACTCAAAATGAGCCTTGCGACGAGACGCGGACATTCCCCATGCTGCGGTTCCCTCCGGTCCGTTCCCGGGTTGGGTTAGGGGAACATCCGAGCGATTGCCTTCGCGGATCCAAACGCGCTCACAAGGCGCACAATAATAATAAGACCAATAGAGACTTCATAAGAGACCATTTGAGCTGCAGATCGTAATGCTCCTAGAAAGGCATATTTCGAATATAGAGGAGTGAAAGTTCCCAAAATCAACGAGTTGATCATACCCTTCTTTGAACCGTACGAGCACGTCCTCTGTCACCCCCCACCGCGCTTACGGCTCTATACCCCAACCCAACTTGCTCTGGCCCCCGGTCTTCCCTTTCTATTTCTCGGCAACATACTCCCACATTAGGGAGTACAATCGATCCCTCTCCCCTTTACTTGTGAATGAAAAGGGAAGATGCTCGCCATTATTGTAGTGCTCCAGTTGAAGTGACTCCACTCTCCCGAGCAGAGCTTTACAAAATCCAACCGAAGCCCTATCCAGCGCTAACGGTTCGATGTACTTGTAAAAGGTGCTGTCGGGAAGGGTGCGCTTCTTCCCAATATTAAACAGAACCCGCAATTCCCCTTCTACATGGGTACGAAGGGGTTCAGGCGCCGCCTGATTGGCTGGGGAGATCGAGAGCCACTTCCCACTCGAGTTTGGGAAATGCGGTAGACGGGCCCGATTCCGCCCCAGCAGGGAGCATCATATTACCGAGAGAGGGCGCGGCTCCGGTACTGAGGAGGACCCTAACAGCAAAAAGAATCGCCAAGGTCAGACCCCCGGAGCAGCCCATTTTTTATAAATAAATAAGAGAGGGCCGCCCCCCAAGGATGAACCCCCCTTTCGAAAGGACCAAACTGAAATAGGCAAGAAAGCCTATTTTCAGACAAAGAAGATAAAAAAACAAAACTATAGTGGCTAGGAATAGAAAAGGAAGGTCCCTTCCTTTCCAAATTTCTCCTCGATGAGGATATAACGGTCGAAGGATATTCATGATATTAGGTTGGATTTATGTTCATTCGCTCTGCTCGCGGAGCAGCATACCTAAAAAAAGAAAAGATCGGATTGGAATCGATGAATGTGTCCGGACCAAGCAACAAATAAGCGCTAGCAGATAAGATTGGACCTATAGACTAGGCACCAAAGGAAGAAGCAGGCAAGACACTCTTGTTGGACAATATAGGGTCTCAAAAGCCCATTTAGAGCATTTGAATTGGAACCTTCTCGTACAAAGACCCTTAACTCGCAAGACCAGAGGAAGAAAAAGACTTAGACTTAACCCGGGGAAGAAAGACTGGCGACAAAGACCCGAGACTCGCTACCTTCGATTAACCCGTCGCTACTTCCGACTGCCCCCCTTCTCGACGCCGACTCCCGATTCTAGCCTCAGGAGAAGTGGGGGAAGGAGAGGATCTCACGACATCTATTACGGCATTTACCAAACCAATTGCATTAAGTCATTCGAACCTACTTTCGGAAAATCATCAGCAATGGATGAGCCGGCAGCATGCAAGCTCAAGCTCAAGGGGAAAAAGCGGGGTTTCAAACCTCATACCAAGAGAAAGATTCCAAACAAGTACAAAGAAGACAGCGAAAGAAGTGGATTTCGAACCAGCATACGCAAAGCAAAGAGCGGAAAGGTGCTTTGTACCTCACTTCGCTAAGCAGCGAGAATTGTACTGAAGCTCTCTTTCCAACGCCCGCCGATCGTACTACTTCATTCTTAGTGTGCTGACCAGATACCCCACCAATAATGAGCTAAGAGCCATAGCAAGAGATATAGCGTTGGCTTCCGGCTTAGTGAGCTCATAAACTGGCGAATCAATTCATTTGAAAGAGAAAGTCGGGTCTAGCTGATTCCCGAGTTGACCAATGATAGATGATAGATAGGTAGGAATGGCAGGACCTAAACGAGCTAGGCTTCGTTAGCCAGTTCTCCTTTTATAAGCTATTCTTAATGTCGCTCGGGCTCCCCTCGATCCGGTGATAGAGGGGGATCCCATCGCTCTTGGAACAGATGATATAAGATCTTACTAAAAGAAGTATTCAAATGAAATATACAGGTATACTCTATACCAGTATACAGCAATAACAATGTAAGCCAATTAGCAAAGATCAAGCGAACTCACTCAACCATACTACACCAAAGACTTAACATACCTATAAAAGACCAAGCAAGAAGAATGTTCGCCTACCCGGACTTGCCGTCATGTTCACTGCTACTGACATATGATACATCGCTAGCCATCCGTTTTCTCTCATTCAAGCCTGGCAAACAACTCTTTTGTCTTAAAAAAAGTGGGCTACGAAACGATATCTACAGTAAGACACGAGCGGCGATCCCTATCCTTCGCTTTATCGGGCGCGTGAGAGAACGAACGAGAGCATTAAGCCAATAAGCCGGTCCATCCCAAGGGCCAGCAGTCTCCGTGACGGAAAAAGCGGCATCGTTGACTCCAGAGAAGTAAGCGAAGGACCGTCGGTAAGCAGCTCCGGTATCGGCAGCATTCGCGGTCTCGGTAGTATTCGCAGTATTAGTCTCAGTAGCATTTCTTATGGCAGCGGCAGAAGCACTGACTCTATAAGTGAGCATCTCGGGTGTGAAGGCACGGCATCGGCAGCGGTAGTATGATTCTATCCGTTCGAGTCTAGGTCTACCGGTGGGTCGTCCTCTGAGTAACTCTCGCAAACAAAGAAAAAAAGAGATGGAATTCATTCAAGCCAGCAAAGGACTAAGGTAGGAGACGAGAAAGGGAAAGAGAAGGGGCCGTCGTTGGTGCGTAACAGAGCTTTCCTATCGACGATCTTTCTCGGTGCATAAGCGAGGCTTAGCGGTCGAAGTACCGCATAAGCAAGAAAGCCAATAGACCTTGAATAGCCAGCCTGTACGAAAGGACTTTTGAAGAGGATTTCACTATTGTTTAAAATCCATATATAAATCTTGTACGCAAGTTGGCACAGCGCTTTCGCTTTAAATCAATCTCGCTCATCTGGTCTGCCCGGTCAAATCAGCTCTCCTGCCTGTGTATCCCATGCCCGGTGCCGTTGATCCGTCTGATGGGAGAGATCCACCAATTCCTTTATTTCAATATGTTGTATCCTCTCCAGAGGTGGAGTTCCCTTTATTCAATAGATCATTTCCTGCCCGGAGTGAAGGTCATCTGTCTGGTCTATATGGGATTTCGTTTATATGGTTACATTGAATTAGCCAAAACAGGAGTGTATAGCCTTTATTTGATTGATGGGTCGGGGTACTACGCTTCTTGACACATGTCATGCTGGATTTGAAGGAATAGAAATTCAAGTTGAATTCCACTATTCTAGAGAAGAAGAATATCACATATGAAATAACAAATATACGAAGATAGTAAATATGCCAGAAAGTCAACCATGAGCAGGTGCAGGAGCAGTGAACGCTTGGCGGGAGTTCCAACATAGGAGGGCACCCGGAGGTTTTTATTCCTCTACTTTATTCAATGTAATTCCTTCATGTAAATAGACTTCTCCTGTCAACAAACAAGAAAACGGATACCGCGCAAGGGCTTTCGCGTTAGGTTCGGCCTGGTTCGATTATACACGCTATTAATGAGCCTAAACTAGGGGGTTACGCAGGGGGGTGGGTACTCGAGGGAAAAAACCCTAAATGAAAGCGTGTATTTCCAGTTTAGGAAGAGAGAAACTCTAATTCCACTAGAGAAACTGGAATTTCTCTCTTTAATATGAATTCAACCAATAGAGGAGTGGGAGACTCAAAAAGTAGTGGCAGGAAGCAGCACACCAGGAGGTGCGGGACGAACTTCTTCTTTTAAAAAGAGTTGTCCCCTGTCTGTATCAGTCGTCTCTATGGCAATCTTTCTTTAAGCAGAAAGCGTGTTCAAGCTCTCTGATTAAGGTACTAGGGGCTCACTAAACTATCGAGAAATGGCTTTCGGCCTAGGATCTCTTGAAAGTGCTTTTGCTTTCCTTTTAACTAAGCCTTCCCGCTCTACTGGAAACTATCCTCTATCAGAAAGTCTCGTAATCAACTGGATTTTTTTTACTTGATCAATCGGAAAGAAGAAGGCAGAGGTAAACTCCCCAACTCGATCAATGGGTGCTCATTGATCTTCTTGAAACTCCCCTACTGCCGCAGCTTTCGATTGGGGGAGCCTCGAGCATCCAGTATATGACATTAAGGAGTATTCCCCAATGGAGTAGTCCACTCATAGAACAAGCATGTAAGCGAAGCAAGAAAAAGGCTTTCCATTTTTCTTTTTCAGATCTCTCATCTGGTCAACGGCACGCACACGCAGGAAAGGCGGTCTTTCGGTTCATTGGTCTGGTCTTTCGCTTGTACGTACATCGGCTTGTTGGTGCTTGGAATAATAACCTGCGCTAGGCGCTCAATTTGTAGCTTGGTTAAGTTGTTTCGTTAGGTTCATGAGGAGTTACAGGCGGACATGGGAACATGCAGTATGTCAATCACAAATCAGCTGTTGGGGCTCTTGCGGCGCACGCGGTACATGTGGCTCTTTGAATAAAAGCTGTTGCTCTTGTTGGTATACAGGCCGGCTAATAGAATAGTATGGGAAATCTGTAAAAGAGGAGTAGACAATCTGGGAGGTACAGGCCCGGCCCGGCGCACGAAGCAGGAGGAAATAGGTACCCCGCGAGGCTGGCGAAGTCGGCACAAGAAGTAGGCGGAGTAGAGGCAGCAGTTGCGGGTTCAGGTGCGGCTAAATAAATATCCCCGTCTGGGGTTGGCGGAGTTGGTAGGAAGCACGGTTGGCGATAAGCTGGTACTGGTTTCATTCTTTCTATTCAAAAAATATCTCTTCCCGGAACTGGTAAATAAAATATACTTACAATGTAGGCACACGTTGGCACAGTTCTGTAAATAAGAGATGTCTCATCCGGTTGAGTTGTCGCAATCCGTCTTTCTCATGTTTCACCATATGGATTACCTATCTTTCGGTTTTCTCCCGCAAGTCCCTTCGGTCTCCTTTAGCTCTGGTGGGCGTGGTTCTGTAGTTCTTCTGGCCTTCCTTCATGTCGTAGCCTTAGTTTATCGACGGGTCTTGCATTAGATACATACAGCACTTTCTTTTACTCATGCCTTGGAGAAGAACGTTCTTTGTTTGAGTTTGAAGTCGTTACCTTGCGGGGCGAGACCCTTTTCTCCTTTATTATTTCCATATGGTATGTTGAATCACTTGTGAAGTCGACTTCACTTGACCGTGTCTGCTTCAACTTCACCCTAGACTCGTGTCGTGTAGTGTATGTAGCAAGACTTACAAGTGGTCGAGTGAATTTATGAACGAGCAACTATTATAAGCAATACCTTTCTATTTTTGGATTCTTCCTCCACTCACCTCCACGGGCGAATGAAGTCTACTACACTAGCCAAGAAAGAGTGTAGTAGACTCCATTATAGGTATAGGTCATTCGGAAGGGCTCCGTATAGTTCTATTTTGGGGCGTAACGTTGTGGTTGTTCCCTCGACTGACCGAGAAAAACAAGTTCCAGAGGCATCTTCCATTCATATCGATTTGGGTTTTTCCGCACCATATTTTGATCTGCCTCTTCTTCGATCCGGAATTCCCAGCAAATCCTTGACTCCTCGAATACAATGGGATTT
>Ga0181464_1002033_pt1 | contig 10177 bp, 9 predicted proteins | sample InSIn2gowninarea_FD_119074 | JGI IMG/M metagenome (GOLD analysis project Ga0181464, IMG submission 119074) | Clean room microbial communities from NASA Spacecraft Assembly Facility at Jet Propulsion Laboratory, Pasadena, California, USA -... ...
CACAAGCCAAACAACAAAAAAGTGACAGAAAAGTGGAAAAATTCAATAAAAGAAAAACTCACCAGGAAAGGCGACGACAATGCTCTGAAGGTTCTTTGATCTCCTCTGGAATTCATGATCTTGATGATAAAAAGTAAAAATTACCTCTATAGGCATCCATTACATAGAATAGAGCCAATTGGAATTTGTGATGCGTATGCCTGATATAAAGGACAAAAGCGACACTTAGTGGAAACTTCTAAGGATAAAAATGTGTCACCTTCGGGAAGCTAATAATATATCCATACTTCCTAGGGATGCTTCTTGCCCTTTACTTTTATTTATTTTCCTGAGCGAACCTGCCATGCATTGCTGAGAAAGATTGCACAGTTTTGGGAAGGACTTGGCAATTCTCTAGCTCATGCACTACGTATTTTCTGAGCAAAGTGAGGTCCTGCATGATTTATGGGTTGAGTGGCTCTGGGACACCTCTCATTTTCTATGTAATTTCCCAGCTAAACGTTGGCTTTCCACTAAATATATAAAATTTTGGAGCTGAAGGCTCACTATCAGCTTGAATTGCACAATTCCTGAGAGCAAGGTTGGTTTCCCTCAAAGATTGAAAGTTCTCTAAGGCAAGCCTAGAAAAACCAAGTCAAGAGATCATCTTATGGGTTAGACAGTAAACCATGTAATAAAATGTAAGCTAGAATGAAAAGGATGAAGCTCAATCAAAGCACAAGTACATGGGTCAGCATGAGATGAGTTGTTGTAGTTTAAAATGGGGGCTCCAAAATGAAATAAAGGAAAAATTTTGGAGGGTCGTTGTAGTAGCTACAACATTGGCGACACATCGGTAGAACTCTATCTCTCTGTATGGACCTTGTCTCATATATAGATAGTCTAATTCTTTTGGAAGTATTATTAGAGTCTTCTATTGTCACAACTTCTTCACTAGCTTGAGTTAAAGATGTACTCCCTACCATTTTGATTATAGGTAGAACGCATACCAAGACAAGTCAATTGAGTTGTTTTGATTGGGGATGAGGGGTATATAAATACACAAGTAATATATATTGTGAGAGTTCTTTTTTTATCTCTAATGTTGCTCCACTAAGAGTAGACCTTGAAAGTACCTCGACGGAATCACTTCAGGAACAAAATCATTTCTCTACTACCAACGAGCTTGGACAGTAGCCTGGCAGAGTTACTTGCTTCACCTCTCTGCATAGGAATCCTTTCTCTTCTTTCGCCTTTATTTTATTTTTTTCATTTCATTTTTCATTTTTCAGAGAACTATGCATATGCACTTATTTATTCATGAAGTGGATGAGGTATCCTCACTTATTCAGAGATGAAGAGGTTTAACCGTTTATATAATGATGTTTATATATACTCTGACATACTTTTTAACATTTTCCCCTTCTACTTAATCTACTTGTCTGAGTTGATAAGGGTTAACTGAATATAGAAAACCGATTAGAGTAGGTAGTACTAGTTAAAAGAGCAAGAATTGTGATTTCACCAAGAGTGTTGTTTCACTTGTTTCTTTGAACAATTTCTCATGTTTTAACTTGTTTTAGCTTGTAGAAGTGTTTTTCAAGTTATAAATTTCCTTTCCCAAGTGTTGCATGATTTTTCCCATTTTTGCACCAATGCTCACTATTGTGATGACTCCCTTCACATGCTTCATTGCCTTCTAATGTTATCAATTGTTGCAGTGGTTTCACAATCATGCATTAACACTTCGTCAGATTTCCACTCATCATCACATCATCCTTCAGGTGTGCGTGATTTTCACACTGCTCATGGGAAGATCTAGGTCCTCTTCCCTGAATCTCACATTTAACTACATGCACTATGCAATCTGGGAGCTCAAGGCCTCTACCTTGGCTTTTGGAATTGTGTGGCGCCTATCATGGGTTGGATCCAACTATGCACTATGAAGTTCCAGGAGTTAGTCTCTGAGCTTGGCCACCAAGATTGCGTAATGTGTAGTCTCTCCTAAGCGTTGTCCCATAGTGAAATGGACATTACACACTTCCATTCATCAAGCTTCCTCATTGACTTCTGGGATTGCATAGTTCGTAGTTCCCATAGTCATTCAGTCACCCTTGTTAGTCAAAATTGTGCAATCCCTCTCATTAGAAGCCCTAATTACTACTTTATCATGTTGTGAAGTCACGATTGTAAGAGCTAACATTTACTTGGCATGAGTGTCTTTCCTATACCATAGGTACCACAGTCATCAAGAATTTCTCTCGAGCAGCCATTGTACGATAGCACCAAAGGAGAACTTCTTCAAGGGAGACCACTGAAATTAGTAGCAGGGAAGTAGTTGAGCAAGAACTAGTTAACTTGCCAATATATACATAAACACAACTATTCATAAAAAAGGAGTCAACATTAACATGGAAAAAACACCATCAATAGTAGCAGCGGGCAACAATTCAATATAAGATCAGGGAAAAAGGAATTTATTGACATAATAGTGGGAGAAAAAATCTGCAGAGTGAAAGCAGATTCAATCTTCATGCAAGTAGTTTTGGTAGAGGAAGAAAAGGGAAGTAGAGGACGCAAAAAATAGAGCAAAGGAAGAGATACAATAAGAGATTGCAAGTAGAAGAACTGGTATCATAGTAAGTAAAGAAAGAACTGAAGGAAGGATGGGAGCTATGGAGGAAACAAGATGAAAGAAGTAGAAGCAGGAAGAATAAAAAAGGGAAGGCATAATGAAATAGACTACACCACCAATACAGGTTGATGAGCCAAAACAACCAATAGTGGAGGAAGAAATTGAAGAGATGTAGGTTCCCTAACCAATGCTAAACACAAGAACCAAATCCGACTAGAGATCGGTGAGTACATGGAGAAGCTAAGACAAGAGGCCAACAGAGAAGACTTGGAATTGAATGTTGATCTAATAATGAGATCTAAGACAACAATGAGGTATTACAGACTTATGTGCATGGATGTGCCTATGTTATTATGTGTAATGTATCGATCAGATTGCGAAATACATAGACTTTGAAGAAGTTAAAGACTATAGTAGAAAAACACATAAAAACACAACATATTTAATTAGGAGTTCACACAATACTCTTGGGCTACATCTCTTGGTCCAGCCTTCAGTGGTGGCCTCTCTATTATGTCTTCAAATAGAGTTTTTACAATAGTGAGCTTAGTTTGAGTCTCACACACAACAGTTGTAATTACAAGAGCTTCACTTGAATCCATCAAGCTTCCTCTGAGTACACAGAATCCCTCATAGATCTCAATCTCTGTCCTCACTTTGTCTACATTTTCTTGCAACACTACCTGTTTGTTTGCTTTGTGTCTGTGGCTTTCAAATCCATTCTGGGCTGCCTGTTCTTTTCATCTCCTTGTCCTTTAGTCTCTAGGGCCTTTGTCCACTCAAATCCATCTTAGAACATTTCCCAAGTATGGCATAATTACTGAAGGGGAGGTCGCCACCAATTCTGCAATGTAAGAGTGCCTGGATCCTTTGAAATCCATCAGATTGCCAAACACAACCATTCTTTTATCAACACAGAGAAATATGCATAATACAGGGAAATTTCATGAAAAACATGATATGTAGGACTTCAAAAGTCATTTAATACACTTCATTCCCCTATCGGGTCCACCCACATGTCGTTATCGCATATCGGGAGGGCCCATTCCTTTGTATTTTGGGAAAATATGTCAAACTATGAAAATGCACTAAAACATTGTAAAATTTTGCATTCCAAACTTCAAAATATATACGTTATCACTTAATTGCCCATTGGGTCTGGTTCATTTGGTCGCTTTGATTATGATATTGCAATCGCTCATTGTGATACTCCTAGGTCGTTATAAGCGCTCCTGCAATCCGCCGATAGCGATCTTACGATGTAATACGGATCATCGATCTACATGCTTAATTGATGGTCCATATTAACTCCACTAATCACCGTCGTCATATGTCGATATCGTTGTTCACCATCGTAATTCTTAAGTGGGTTCCGTCGATAAGCACCGATAGCCACCACCAATAGCGATCCGCTAATCGAATCTAGACCGTTGATAGCCCAAATCCAACTGCTACCGTGTATTTCCCTATGCTGTCTCTGATAGCTCCATTTTCTCTATTTTCATGGGTTTTGGGCCTCCCGATAGTGTTTTTGTGCCCTATTAAGGGTGTTTCCTGTTGTGTTAACTTTGAGTTTTTAAGAGATTTTGATATTTGGCATGATTTTCAAAGAGCTTATGAAGACTTATAGAGCATTCTCAAATCCACTTAAATCATGCCTTCCCATTAAAAAGGCTTTTGGACCACCAAAAGTTGGTTTTCAAGCATCACTTAAGTGAGGATACATCTGCCTCACCTGGCCAATCTCTATCCATTTGGCACTGTTGGGTTTTAAACCTTTTTGAGTACAATTCTAAGGTACTCCACATCCCCTCTATGTGTTGTCCTCACCTTCCTATCTAGAACTATATCTTCTTGCAACTCATTGAGCTATTCAGGAAATAGATCATTAATGGAAGGCAATAGACTTTGCTCTTCAGGATCTTCAATTAAAGAAGGTTCAAACAATATTAAATTTTCTTCATTTACTATTGAATGGATGTGCATGTATACTGGCAGATCAAGGCATAAAGCATTCTAACCAATTTTCTCAAGTACCTTAAAAGGCCCATACCTTGTTGGCTTCAGAGTCTTTCCTTCACCTTGCATTCTGTCCTTGCTGATACATAGCCAGACTTGATCGCCAACTTGGAAGTTGTGTTGCACCCAGTGTTTGTTATGCATTGCCTTGTATTTGGCTTGGCTCATTTCTAGCTATTCCTGCATTGCCTAGTGAATTTCTTGGATCTATTTAATTAATATAGTTGCTTTGTCCACATCACGGTGTCCAGCAATGGTGATGTCTTTATCAAATACAAAATCCAAGGGAGATCTTGGTATGAAACCAAAATAGATCTCAAAAGGAGATCTCTGTGTAGAAGAATGTTTAGCACAGTTATAAGCATGTTGCACATAACATAAGTGTTCATCCCAAAGCTTGAGATGCTTGTCGCAATAACCCCTAAGGAATTGGATCACTGTCCTATTGACTACCTCTATTTGGCCATCTGTCTGTGGATGATAGGTTGTGCTTTTCTTCAATCTGTTGTCCATTAATTCCCACAGACTTGACCAAAACTTCCCAACAAATCGGGAGTCTCGATCAGATACTGTGGAAGTGGGTAGCCCAAAATGTACCCAGACATGCTGAAAGAACAATTTCATTGTTTATTTAGTTGTAATATTATTATTACAAGGTATTAAAATACACATTTTTCTGAATCTATCCACAATAACATATAAATAGTCATGTCCCTTTCTAGATTTTGGCAATCTCCCAACAAATTCCATGGAAACACTTTCCCAAGGATGGGAGGGGAGTGGAAGTGGAGTGTACAAGCCTAGTTTTCTATTGCTGGGCTTTCTTTTAGCACACATGGTACACCCTCTTACATATCTAGAAACAGTTACATTCATTTTAGTCCAGTAACAATATCTTTGCAGCTGTGCAAATGTTTTACTTACACCAAAATGACCTGATATCAAGGAAGTATGTGCCTTCATAATTATGTTAATTCTCTCTATTAGTTGATTGCATAGCTTTCCAAAATGATACAAGAGTTGGTCCTTAATATAGTAATCCAATTCTTCTACCCTTTTTCCATTATTTAAAGCTACATATACATCTTTAAAATCTATATTTTGAGCATATTATTCAATGTAGTTTTCATGCATTACTGAGTTATGCTTAAGTATAGTAGATGCATTTATGATTGGTCTGGAAAAATATCTGCAACTTTATTGTGTATGCCCTTTTTATATCTGATGACTAAATGAAACTATTCTAGGAAACCCATTCATCTATAGTGTCTTGACTGCTGCAGTTTAGTTTGTGAGTGCAAGTACTGAAGTGGTTGATGATCAGTATGTATTATTGTTTCTTTGCCCATTAAGTAATGTTTCCATTTCTTCATACTCTGAACTAATGCATATAGTTCTTTATCATATGTAGGATAATTAACTACTGTAGAATTAAAAGTCTCAGAATGGTAGCATATGGGTTTACCATGTTGAATCAACACTGCTCCCATGGCATAATCACTGGCATCTATTTTGATCTCAAATGGTTGTTGAAGATTTGGAAATGCTAGTATTAGTGTTGTACTAGTTTTTTCTTTCAAGGCTTCAAAGGCTTTCTACTGTTTACCTCCCCACTGAAACACCTTGTTCAATCCTGTCAAAGCATGTAATGGAGTTGCAATTAAGGAAAAGTTAGCAATAAATTTTCTCCAATATTGTGCTGCCCCTAGGAAGCTTCTAACTTTTGTAGCAGACTTGGGTTTAGGCCAGTTTACAATGACTGCAACCTTAGAGGGATCTATCTTTAGTTCACCACCCGCTACAATATGACCCAAATAATTCAAAGACGTTTTACCAAATTCACATTTTGATAATTTAACATAGAGATTTTATTGCTTCAAGACATCTAGAGTTTGCTTTATATGCTTTAAATGTTCTTCCCATGTTTTACTAAATACAATAATGTCATCTAGATATACAATTACAAAATCATCAATAAAAGGCCTGACTACATCATTCATTACTCTCATGAGAGTGGTAGGAGCATTAGTTAAGCCAAAAGGCATAACTAGCCATTCATACAACCCTTCCTTTGTTTTGAAAGTAGTCTTCCATTCATCTTTCTTTGCTATTCTGACCTGATGGTAACCACTATGTAGGTCCAACTTGGAAAAGTAAACAACCTCTTTCAGAATATATCATCAATTTGAGGAAGGGGATAATGATTCTTGATCGTGATTTTATTCAGTGCTCGGTAATCAATGCAGACCCTCCATGAACCATCATTCTTTCTCACCAACACTATTGGGGATCCACATGGCGATGTGCATGGTCTTATGAACCCTTTCGCGAGCAACTCCTGTACCTACTTCTTGCTTTCTGCATTCTCTAAAGTGGATAACCTATATATTCCAATGTTAGGCAATGGAGCATCTTGTTGCAAGTTAATATCATGTACAATTTGCTTTTAGGTGGTAGACGTATAGGTTCTTGAAATAAAATATCATATTCTGAAACAACTTTTTCCAAATCAGCTTGTCGTTTAGCATCACAGCCTTCAAATACATTGGTTTTATAAGGTATATTTTCCTTTACAACCATCAGTAAAAATTTCTTGCATGAATTTACAATTATTTCCATCTACCCCGAGTTTATGAGAGTATAATTATTCTTGAGTTGGTGAGCTCTTACAGTATATTCAATTCCATTTTTAACAAGTCGATACTTATTTCTAGTTCTACAGAAAATGGCTTTTCTATCATACAAGTAAGGACTTCCTAAAACAATCCCACATATATCCAAGGGAATTACATCTAACTCAACCTCATCTACAAATGTTGAACCAATGGAAAAACTGAGTTTACATTGTCTAGTTACTTGTAGCTTTGCTTTATCACATAACCAACCTAATGGATATGGCTTCTTCTGAGGTGTAGTTAGTAATCCCAGCTTCTTTACAATTTCTTCAGAAATTAAGTTTACATGTGAGCCACTATCACATAGAGTATCAATATTTTGATGCTTGGAAATAACTCTAATATGAAAAACCTCATGTCTTCTTCCGTCATTTTCTTCACTATGAATAGTTTGGGTAGAATTACTAGTAGATGCTTTAGAGTTTTTACCTTGTATACCTGTGGTTGTGATGGTTGTTTCATCACCTGAGTCTAACCCCAAATCTCTCTAAGCAGCAACAACAACCTTCTTCTTCTTGCCATCGAATTTCTTGGGTTTTAGCTCTAGATGCAAAGACCAACAATGTTCATTATCATGTCCATCCTTCTTGCAATGAGTGCATGAAGGTTTGGCCTTTTGTATAGCATTTTCCTTCCTCTCTTTCAATTTTTGCTTCTCCTTTCCCTTGTTCTTGCTTGTAGTGGGTTTTAATGATCCCCCAATCTCTGGGTTCACATTCTTGCCTCTAGCCTCTAGATGGGTAGCTTCAACAGATACCTCATCTATGCTAGAAGGGTTAAACATGAGAATGGTGTGCCTCAAATAACTATGTAGACCACCTATACACTTCATAAAAGTTTCAGGTGAGTCTAAAGAAATGCCTAGAATCAATGCTCTTTTCCTAAACTCTTGGGTGTAGCCTTGTACACTTTTCCCTTTTAATTGGCAAAGAGTTTTCCAACTCGTCATAGCTTGCTGCACATAAGCTAGTGGATAGAATTGTTTTTTAATTGCAGAAAAAATTCACTCCAGATAGAAAGAATTTTACCATATTTCTTCAAGTCAACTTGTGTCTTGCCTTCCCACCATACTAAGGCAATTCCCCCAAGGTGTAGGTTGGCCAGCTGAATTTTACTTATGTCTGAATCAATGCTCTGCACCTTGCAATACACATCAATTTGTCTAATCCAATTATCTAGCTTATCTGCATTTAACTCTCCATCGTATATTGGCAAATCTAATTTAACATCTAATTTAATCAAAGATGTCTTCTTCTTTGTTTTTTAGGGCTATCAGGAGGTGTGGATGGAGGAGCCTTTTCTTCCTTTCCCTTTGCCTTCAAAATGGCCATCTAAAAGAGATTCTTCTATTCCTTTGTCTTCTTTGGAATTTGAAGAATCTTCACTTCAATATTTCTTAAATTCTCTATACATTTCTTCTACCATGGCTCTCATGGTCATGAAACTTTCCATGAACTGAGATTCTGATTCCAAGGGAATTTCTTCTATCATTTTCCTCTTAGGATAGACTCTACCAATTTCTGGTTTAGTTTCAACAAATTATCCTTCTCTTAATTTAAGCTTTGACCTAGTTAGCATTCACAAATAGTCCAGCACAAGCTTGTCTAACCTTAGCAAACTAAAGCTCTGATACCACTTGATCTAATAATGCGATCTAAGACAATAATCAGGTATTACAAACTTATTTGCATAGATGTGCCTATGCTATTTTCTGCAATGCATCAATCAGATTGTGAAATACATAGACTTTGAAGTAGTTAAAGACTATAGTAGACAAACACATAAAAACATAGCAGATTTAATAAGGAGTCCACCTAATACTCCTGGGCTACATCTCCTGGTCCAACCTTTAGTGGTGGACTCTCTATTAAGTCTTCAAACAAAGTTTTTACAATAGTGAGCTCAGTTTGAGTCTCATACACAACAGATGCAATTACAAGAGCTTCACTTGAATCCGTCAAACTTCATCTCAGTACACATACTCCCTCATAGCTCTCAATCTCTATCCTCGCTCTATGTCTCATTTGCTTGCAACACTGCTTATCTGTTTTCTCTCTGACTGTGGATTTTAAAGCCATTTTGGGCTGCCTATTTCTTTCATCTCCTCATCCTTTAGTCTCCCGACCCTCTGTCCACTCAAGTCCCTCTTACAGCATTTCCTAAGTATGGCATAACACCTAAAGGGGATGTGGCCACTGATTCTGCAACGTAAGAGTGCCTGGGTCCTTTGAAATCCGTTGGATTCCCAAACACGGCTTTTTTTTTATCAACATAAAGAAATATTCAGAAAAAAGGGAAATTCTACCAAAAACATGATATGTCGGACTTCAAAAGTCCTTTAATACACTTAATTCCCCTATTGGGTCCACCCATAAGTTGCTATCACATATCGGGAGGGCCTATTCCTTTGTATTTTGGAAAAATATGTCAAACTATGAAAAATCACTATAACACTATAAAATCCTGCATTCCAGACTTCAAAATATAGATATTATCACCTAATTTCCCATTGGTTTTGGTTCATCGGGTCACTCCGATTGTGATATTTCAATTTCTCAACTAGCCCCAATAGTGGAACATTATAGTCAAGAACACCTGCTCCTCCAAATAAGTATACTCGCTCTACGTTGTGGAGAAGCCAAGGCTCATCAGAATACTCCCAAGCCCTCTCTAAGCCTAATCCTAGCCAAAATCTTGACTCCCAAAATCCCTTTCTATGAGTTATGAGGTTCTATTTTAACAAAAGGTGGGTTGACCCATGATATTCCCCTTTGTGACTCTTTGACTACCCTCATGACTCTTTAACTTCCTTACAAGTAACTCATTACATAACATGATGACCCTTCACATTCCACTAATGACACTTGGA
>Ga0181464_1000558_pt1 | contig 10167 bp, 11 predicted proteins | sample InSIn2gowninarea_FD_119074 | JGI IMG/M metagenome (GOLD analysis project Ga0181464, IMG submission 119074) | Clean room microbial communities from NASA Spacecraft Assembly Facility at Jet Propulsion Laboratory, Pasadena, California, USA -... ...
AAAGAGGAGTAAGTCATCTTCCATGATAAGGTGCACTCATTTATTCCTCTTTGTTTAATTTCATTAAGCTTTCTTGTGTCATATGTTTTTCAGGTTAAGTAGATATCACACACACTATACGTGACAGGCCTTAGGTAGGCTTATAGGTAAAAAATACTATGTTACTATAGAGGAAATTCCATATAAACAAATTATTCTTGATCATATTCCACATTGAGATGGATTTTCTAATTGGTTTCAAGAGGTGTAGATGGGATCACTAGAGAGGTAGTCACTTCCACTAGAAGTGGTATGTGCTCACCATACAAGTCTACATATGAACGATAAGGCTTCATATAAGGGTAACGTGATTGATGGGATCCACTGATAATGGAAGAGATCATATGCATCGGAAAAAAAAATTTGTAGATGGAAAATTCTATGGTGGCATTAGAAAATTTCCCATTAATGACATATTCTTGAATAAAATAGCCCTAAAATTCTCATATACCATAGGGTTATCCACAAAACGTGGCACCATGATGTTCATGGTGGTTAATTGTCCATTGACATACAATACTCATTGATCAATGGTAATGATATTTGCCTTTATGGGTAAAATGTGGATGAAAAATAGTAGTCACGGCATAAAACCAACTATTTCCAACAAGGATATTATTCTCAAGTTAGGAATTAACAACTTCTATATTAATTGTAACAAATCCCCCCCAGCTTAATGGAAAATTCTAGAAGAACTTTGTGAGGTAAGGTGTGGCCATCAAAGGCCTAGAAGGTGGTACTTGACTGGACAGGTGCTAGAGAACCAAGATATTTCTAGCATGATGAGGCCATGATACAAGTGGAGCATCCTTCATCCATAAGAGTGAAAAAAAATAGTTTTGGTATAGATGTGCACTAATATTTGAAAGGGACCTAATGGGATAACCTATGCCAACTTGTAACTTGCATCAACATAAAATGTAATCAAATTTGACTTTGAGGGATCAACCCCTATGATAGTAGTCAACAAGGCTCTGTATTGCATATGAAATCTATATAAAACCTCCAAACTAGAAATGCCACATGGTTCTTGAACTAAATCCTTGACAATAATATAGTGTTGGGCATCCCTAGCACTATGATTATGTGTTGACTTATGGAAACCACCCTTAGACTAGTGAATCACTATCTCAATAGGCTTATATAGCATGATATGTCCATTGGTTAGAGTGGGGATGATTAAGTCCTTAGATGAAGAACTAATCTCAAGAGCGTGATAGTTTTTTTCTTTGGTAGTAAATTTCACAATCTCATTGCACATATGAATATGTGACAATCCTCCATGAATTGTTTTTCCTCCCATGGCCCCAAGCAAAATAGAAGGTGTTGCAACCATTTTTTTTTTTTTATGGATGGGAAAGGAATCTATGTGTCGAGATGACATGATAATTCCCAATAGTAGATTGCACTAGAAGTCGATGAATCTCATCCATTCATTGGCAGTCATGACTTAGGTGGTAACCCTATCAAATCTGGCAATGAAACTTGACTTTACATCGTCATTCATTCGTACTCCCTCCCATGTTGAGTCAGATCTGTTGTATCTCTTGAGCATTTTTAGAAATAATTTCTTGTTTATTTTTCTTCTTTTATTGACAAGTTGTTGAGAATTATTTAGTTCAATAGACCACATTGTATGAATCTCCACAGTATTCTCAAGGGACATTACTTTTTTAGAACTGGGTGTTATTGCAAGGGCTTGCATTGTGAATTGGTCAATGGGAAAGGATCATTAGGAATGATATCACAAAGGGAACTAGATTGTGAATAGATCAAGTCAATATGCTTTTCATGCAAGATGACTTACTCCTCTTTAGCCACCCCGACTATATCTAAATCCTTAGAAATCAAATAAACAATTCTTCAAACAATTGATCAGGAATATTCGTTCTAATCAATCTCTTAATTCGCCTCCACTCATAAATATGGTCATAGATGTGTGTAGATGTGTACTTCTTGAAAGTATACAAGAGATTAGTCTTGATCTCTTAACACAAATATAATTATAAATGGTTCAAGAACATTTTCACCAAGGAAGCATAATCATGTTAGGATTCCTTTTCAAGTTCGATCTACCATTTAGCAACATTCTCAGTCAAGGTTCATTGGTAAAGATGTAATATAATACTATCATCCACCAAAGCGTTTTATGAACACCATAAATGGTAGATGGTTATGTATGTGGTGAGGTTCTCTCTCGAATTTCCATTGAAGTATGGTATATCGAAGTAGTTTGATATGCATTTGAGGTCACTAAGGATCATGGCATATGGGGTAATTAATGAATTTATCTGAATTTGGAAAGTAAAGTGATGCTATAAAATTAAGTTGGTGTTACTTGAAAGGTTTAGGAGGTAAAAATTGACCCCCATATAGACCTTATAGTTCCCCCTTAATATAGTCTCTAAAATAAGGATAATGACCACATGGATTGTTAGGCCAAGAGTATTGGACCCCTAGACCTATCATAGTAGTGATAGGATTATTTCCCCTAGGGGGATTTCCCTCAGGGACAAAGGAATTTCTAAAATAATGGAAACTAATAGGATGATATTTAGCAATATAAGGATGACCTCCCAATGCAAAATCACTATTGAAATTAGGAAAACTTGTAGGAAAAGTGGTACTAATGGGGATATTTTACCTAGATAACTTATCATGTCCAAAGCAATTCAAACCTATAAAGAAGGGCATTCCTTATAATGTAAAACTACCCCAAGGATTGCATGATCCTCCCAAAATATTATTTCCCCTAGATTGACTAAGAATAAGTGTATACCCTCGTGGAAGATTCCTTGAAGATGTTTTCCCCAAGTTATAGATCATGACCAAAGGGATGGTGTAATTCCAATCTCTTGTAGGTGACTTTGGCTTTCCCCCTTCTTGGACACAAATTTGATAGGAGGGAGGGATATAGAAAGATTATGGAAACTACATGGGGTCAAAGAAGAAATTGGCGGTGGTCCCCAAAGTGAGGAAAGAGGCATTGTCAAAGTAGTACGAATGGACCCTATCACACTGTTAATTAGCAATGAGGACATCATAGATTAAATCCCAAGTGTATATGGTGAGGAGGGTCCCATATCTCCCATAGTGTAAGCACCATTGTCGTCAACCATTTGACGAGAGAACAAGAAAATAAGTTGAGTAAAATAGCCACTCACTTTTACCAGTACAAGATTAAAGGTGTGTTGATGTGTGGTGATGAAATTTTTTTATGCCAATTAAAGGATGGCCCGGTTTTCCACTTTTGAACCAAAATTAACTCTCTTGAGTTTTGTTTGATCTAAGCTCTCCAATTATGGAGTTAGGTTGCATCTCTTTGGTTTGTGGATACTCCTCTTCAAAAGGAAGGTTTTGAAATCTTCAATATCAATGGATAATTTGATTAGTCATGATGAATTTATAAGTTTGAATAATTATTTAGTTTAGACACCCCTATGGCCAACTAGAGTCAAACCAAACAATACACACTATAAAAATCCTAATAGATGCAATAAGAAAACCAACTAGAAATGTACCTCCTAAAATCCAAGATGCTTGAGGTGATGAAATCTCCAAGGAAATTGGACTAAAAAAGGATTAAGAAGTAGTTACCCCAACCTTCCTATATCATCCTTTACCAACACAAGTGACCTCAATAGAGTTGAGCATGACTCCCCCGGAGCACTAATATGGTGATTGGTGTCTGCCTTAGGCACTATAGAGACTTCCCACCCACATTCACCTAGGAAAGAGCCCTAAAACATAGGTAACTAAGGTTAGCACCTCACAACCAAATGATTGGCGGGACACATGTGATTAGCACAATATGCATAGACAACGTAACTAAGCGCAAAACCTCCTGAGAGATTTTTCAAAGAAAGGTGTACACCTCTCAAACAGACCCCCAAACATGTATAACTTAGCAAATTCTAATACAAAGGGAGTGCAGATGTCACTTCAAAAGTTCTTGATGCAGCCACATGATTGAATCCCTTCTAAGAATAACTTTATGACAAGAGTTTGATGTAACAATGGATTTATGCACTTTTATGGAACTAGTTTCAATTTTTCATCCTTGAAGAGTGTCCTCTCCAAACCTATTTAAAGACTCTATACAATAAGCTATTATTGGTGTCATATAACTAAAAAGTCTAGTTAATTTTTTATTAACACTTTATTTTATGCTTTTTGTTTACTGAGAGGTACGTAGTGCAACAAAGATGATGTTTAAGTGACTCAAAACCAATCCAATATGCAAGCTATATGAAGAATTCAATCACTTTTTCAATTTGCTAAAAATGAGAGGAAGGGTAGAGAGTTCTTTTATTTTTCCCAGTGAGAAATGAAACCTTGCAACCTCTCTCAACAATCACTCTGTATGCTTAAAATTATCACAAGAAACCAATTCAAAAATCAATTCAATTACTTTAAGAACCAAACAGAAGCACTCAAAAGTATCAAATAATGGCTTTGAAATAATGATATGTGAAATATGATCTATTAAATGGGCCCAAAAAAAAACTCACGCACAACACTAAGGAAGTTTGGATTTGTAATTCAATGTAGACAACCAACAAATTAATTCTACAATAATCAATAAGGGAAAAAAACTCATCCCTAACAAGGGAGCAATGCCTAATACACCATAAGACTTGGTATTCTTTGCAACTCTTTAGATTAGAAAGGACACAAATACTGCCTAGGTTGATTAGATAAGGATCACAAATATGAAAAAAAATCTAAAGATCAATCACCAAATAAGGTAATCAATAGATGAAAAAATATCACACAAACTAAGGCAAAGTGCAAGATCAAATCAAATCTCTTGAAGGAAAAAAGGTTCAGATCATATCTGAGTCACATGGAACATTAAAACACAGAACACACACACACACATATTGAATGATTGATGATTACAAATGTGGGAGGCCCCTGGCTAAAATACTGACACGGGTTCCTCTTAATGAATGGGCATGATCTTTGATTGTGCCCTTTTCCTAATTAATATACAGATTTGATTAATTTTTACATAACATTTCCTTCCTCTTGAAAATATTCTTTGTCCTCAAAGAAAACATAACGACAGGTGTTGGTAATGAAACACTTCTATCTCCCAAGAAGCTTCTTCGTTTGGTAAGTCCTTCCACTTGATTAGGTATTCTTTGATTATTCGTGATCACAACTTCTTTTCATTGATGGAGATGATACCTTCTGGTTTTAGAATGACCCTTCCTTCGTAATCTAAGATCGGAAGTGTTGTTTGTGCTGATTGATGTTTTCCAAGTTCCTTTTTAAGGTAGGATACATGTAAAACATTGTGAGCACAACTTTTATCTGGAAGGCTTAAATTATATGCTACTTGACTAATCATTTTTTTGATCTAGTACAGTCCATAGAACCGTGTTGCTAGTTTGTTTTTTCCCTTCTATTTTAAAAAAAACTTCTTGTAAGTCTGAAGTTTGAAAAATACCCATTCTCCAACTTCAAATTATCTCTCAATTTTGTTTCGGTCAACTTTCTACTTCATACAATTTCTTGCATTATTTAGATTTTATTTTAGAGTTTGGATGACTTTTTGGATTTCTTCTAATTGGTATTTAATAGTTAGAAGTTTCATCTCGATGATATAAAAGTCCTTCCATTTCGGAGGTTCATAACCGTACATAGATTTAAATGCAAACATTTTTGTTGACATGTGGTAAGTATAATTATACCACCATTCAGCAAGATGTAACCATTGAGCCCACTTATTTTGTTGTTTGTGGAATAACAACATATGTCGGTTTCTAAACATTTATTGATAACCTCAGTTTGGCCATCTATTTGAGGATGGTAAGTTGAACTCATGTTGAGGTAGGTTCCTATATGTTTGAAAAATTCCTTCCAAAAATTACCCTTGAATTTGGCATCTCTATCACTCACAATGACCTTGGGAAATCCAAGTAATTTGTAATCATTTTTTCAAAATATCTCAGCGATTTGTTTTTCTGAGTCTAATTGCCTCATTCCAATAAAGTGAGCATACTTGGTGAGTCTATGGGTTACTACAATAATTTTATCCTTACCATCATACACAGGTAAACCTTCGATAAAGTCTGTTGATATTTCCTCCCATTTCTGATTTGGTATATTTAAAGGATGAAGTAGTCCATGTGTCATAATATTTTCATTTTTATTCCTTTGACATTTATTGCATTCTGCTACATATTTTTAATATCACTATTCATTCCCTTCCAAAAGAATGAATGGCATGCATTATATTAGGTTTTAAAGAATCCTACATGTTTGGTTGATGGTGAATCATGCAACTCTTTGAGAATCTTGGCTTTAAATTTGGAATTTGAACTAAGATAGATTCTTCCCTTGTACCATAGAATATTGTTTTTCCATTCAAATTTTGAATTTCGACAAAGGTTATTAATTATAGCACTTGTTTTTAGATCTTTTGCATATTCACTTTGAATCTCATTAAGCCATTCGGGAACAACAACTGAAACTACAAGTAATTGATGGTTCTTTATCTTTCCTAGACAGAGCATCGACTACTACATTATATTCCCTTTCTTATGTAATATATCAATGTCGAAGGCAACTATTTTTTTGATCCATTTTTGTTGTTCTATAGATAGTTTTCTGCTGGAGGATATGCTAAAGGTTATTATGATCTACTCGTATTAAGAACTTACTTCCCAAGAGAGATTGTCTCAATTTGGCTAAAGCATGCATAATAGAAATCATTTCCTTGTTGTATGTAGACTTAAGACATTCTTGATTATTGAGCTTCCTACTTCCAAATGTGATTGGGTGACCATCCTATATTAGTACTGCTCCTATGCCAAAACCTGAAGCATCATACTCAATTAGAAATGGTTTCGATAAGTCTGGAGTCGCTAAAACAAGGGCAATAGACAACTTCTTTCAATTATTCAAAACACTTTTCCGCTTCATAATTCCATCGAAATGAGTTCTTCTTTATAAGGTTTGTTAGTGGTTCGGTTATATCGGTATAGTTTTTAATAAATATTCAATAATACCTGATCAATCCTAGGAATCCTCTTAACTTGGAGATATTAACTGGTTTGGGCCATTCCTTTAGAGCCTTTATATTATTAGGATCTAGTTTTACTCCATCTTTGGATATTATATGCCCGAGATACCCTACTTCTTCTTTTCCAAAGTGAATTTGGACTTATTGGCATAGAACTGATGCTCTTATAATATAGTAATAATTTGTCCAAATGTTGTAGGTGCTCCTTCCATGTTTTACTATAAATTAGAATGTCTTCAAAGAACACTAACACAAAATTACTTAGATATGGATGGAATAGCTCATTCATAGTAGCTTGGAATGTTGTCGGTGCATTGGTTAAACAAAAAGGCATTAATTTAAACTTGTAATGACTTTCATGCATTCATAACGTAGTTTTTTCTATGCCTTCCAACCTTATTCTGATTTGGTAATACCCCGACCTTAAGTCCAATTTTGAGAAGTATTTATCTCCATGCAGTTCATCCAACATTTAATTGATAAAAGGGATTGAAAACTTATTTTTATTTTTTATTTTGTTTAGTCCTTGATAATAGACACATAATATGAATGATCCATCTTTCTCTCGAATTAATACAACTAGAGAAACATACTCACTTCTACTTTTTGTGATAATGCGACATTTTAAAAGATCCTAAATTTTTTTTCAATTTCGGTTTTTTGATGATGTGGATATCTATACGGTTTGTTGTTGATGGGATTTGATCCTGATTTGACTTCAATTGTATGCTCGATTTCTCTTTTAGGAGGCAAATTCATTGGAAGATCTTGGAATACTTTTTCGTGCTTTTGAATTAGCTCTCGGACTTTCGGTACTTCTTCGTTGATTAGATTTGAAGTTAACGTTTCTAATTGATGCCGCTGTACTAAAGAAACTGGTTCTCCTTTCTGAATCATTTTCATCATCTGGGATGATGATACAATTTGATTCTTAGGGGGTTGGAACCCATAAAACTTGTATTTCTACCCTTCCATTTTAAATTTTATAAATTCATTTTGATGGTTGGCAAAGTAAGTACCTAGGGTTTGAAGCCATTGGATACCTAGGACTAAATGCACTCCTCCTAATGGTACAATGTAGAATGGAGATTCTAGATTATAGTCTTGAATCTGTAATTGGACTTTATGGCATTTCCCTAATTTTTCAATTTGCTAACCATTAGCTACCATAGCCTTCATGTTGGGCATGGGAAATGTCAAAATGTTGAGTCTTTTCGCCATAGTTGAGTCCAAAAAGTTGTGGGTGCTACGTGTATCGATCAGAACCATTACATTGATCTTCTTGATATGTCCTTTTAACTTTAATATTTGGGGCTGTGATATACCTATCATGGATGATAATGACACTTGCAGAATATTCTCGTTATCTAATTTTGGAGAAAATTATGGAGAATCTTTGATTTCTTCTATGTCTGATTCTTCATTGTCTAACTCATTAGTTGCTTCACATTTATACAAGTTCTTGGTTTCTTTTCCTTAATACATCTATTTTTATGGTCCCATTTTTTTTCCACAACGTTTGCACGTGCCCTCTTTCATTATTTTCATTTCCAAGTTGGTTTTTTCTCCTTCGGGAAGAAGTGGTGGAACATATTTTGTGTTATCCGTGTTCACAACTTGGGGAAACTGTCTTCTCAAATATACACTTTCAAGTTTTGGCCAGTGCATATTTTTGGTGCTTTTTTCAGTAGCTTTTGCCTCATGTGTTGCTACTTCTATGTAAGTGATGTCATCAAGCTCAAGCTCAACTTGTATATGGGGTTTAAGTCCCACGATCTATGATTGAATGAGATAAATTTATGACAATCTAGGTACTCTTGTAGCTAAAGTTTCCCATTCTCAATTGTACTCATCCACATCTTCTTTTTGTTGCAGTCTGGTGAGTGCTGAGAAGAACTCTTCTTTGTTGAGACCTTGGAAACTCTTAAAGAATGCATTTTTGAATTTATTCCAACTGATAGCAAGTGTCATCTTCTTCCACCACATATACAAATTATATACTTCTCCTTCCAATTGCATGGACACATGCCTGATCTTTTCATCATCATTGTCAATACCGTAAATCTTGAAATATTCTTCTGCTTTATTGTACCATTCAACACTGCACTTCTCGTTACCATAAAATTTGGAGAGCTCAAGTTTTTATCTTTGTTGATATGTAGCAACTGACGAAGATAAGAAGGGGTATTGATTCATGATATGCATATTTGAGTATTAATTCTAGAGCTGCATATTTTGAAAATTTGTTTTACTATTTTGTTGATGGGGATTGGATGATTCTTTTAGAGACTCGGTTCTCATGTGAATCTGATGAGTTTGATTTATATGGAGAATTGAGATGTTGAGTAGCTTCATTATTCTGAGGTATTTGATCAGGTGTAATCCTAAACTTGTCACAAATATAGGTTAACATCACCATTTCTTGACTATGGTTTAGATCGACCTTATTTGAAAGGATTTCATTATCCTTCTTAAATTCATTATGATTCTGCTCAAGTTGACTTTATATTCTCTTTGTTGTATTCTGGCACTCCTTGATTTTTCCGTGGTGTTCGATGACTTTAGTTTCAAGGTCTATTAATTTTTTATTAAAATCAACCATTGTCATGGATGAAGACATTGATCAGGTATGTGGAGGTGTATATTTATCTAGCTTAATCTTCTTACTTAATTTTTTTTTTAGATATTTTTTTTAATAAATTATATAATTATATAACTATATAACTTATTAAAACGAAGTGGGTGAACTAACGATTCATATGGGGGGACACAACGTTGAATGGTAGAATGGAGTGACTAGTTCTTGATGGCTGATGGGCCACAGTGAATGGCAACGGTCAATTGTCACCGGTAGACAATGTCGAACGGTCGGATGGAGTTACTAGTTCTCGATGGTTGATGGGCCACTGTGAATGGCGGCAGTCAATCGTCAACAGTAGACAATGCCATTGGAATACTCCACAACTAGAATATGAAAAGGAAACATGCCACACAGAACAAACAAACAACATAGAAGAGAAGGGACACAAAGACAAACATCAGATATATATATGTTTTGATACTAGATGGAACATTAAAACTCAGAACATATATAT
>Ga0181464_1001597_pt2 | contig 10166 bp, 4 predicted proteins | sample InSIn2gowninarea_FD_119074 | JGI IMG/M metagenome (GOLD analysis project Ga0181464, IMG submission 119074) | Clean room microbial communities from NASA Spacecraft Assembly Facility at Jet Propulsion Laboratory, Pasadena, California, USA -... ...
ACATAATTGTTTAACAGTTAAGGCAAAAAAATTTTGGTATATGTATATATGTAGATGGATGTGAATATAACCATGAGTTGTGTTATAAAGCTCCAATAAGTAGTACAGTTCTCATGTTTCTATGTTTGTCATGTTGGTTTCCTTTTCAACATGTTTTTCATTATAGGTACTACAACTAGCTAAGTTATAAATCTCCATGGGCAGTATGTTTTGAATTTTTACAGTCTTGCTACTTGTAGGTGTCATTGAACACCGAGGACGGTGTTAGAGCCTAAATCTACCTTAGGCTGAGAAAGGTATGATCTAGGGTAACATCAAACCACGCTTAACTTGGTAGCTAGCCCTACCAGGTCGGGAGAGGGCTCTCTCCTGGTCAATCTCAACAAATATAGTCAATAGGGCTAAATCTCAAGACAACTTAGTGCTTTAGGATTTTCAAGATCCTTTCGACATTCTTTTGCAAGCACTAGAGAAGATGAATGTTGCCTAGTTCGTTAGCATAAGACTTGGTTTTAGTTCTTATTGTGAGTTGCCTACATGTACATCGTTCTGCCTGCTGGGGGAAAGTGAGAGCATAATTTTAGTATGTAGCCATCTACTGGATTGGTTACATTGGAAGGCCCACTTCACATGATTGTACATATTGCATCAGTAAGCAGGTGGTTGTCATCATGATTTGAAGCCCTCAAATCTCGATGGTTGGCTGCCATTTAAAAGCTTTGTAAGTACTTGTTTCAGTTAAGTAAGTCTTGAGTCATTTTTTTTTAGTTAGTGTCAAGATAGTTTCAGAGTCAGTTTGTACTATCGTCATTCATTCAGTTTGGGGCCCGATGTGAAAGATATAAAATTGAGGTTTGATTTCAGTTTTGGTTTGGTTTGATAGAATCAGGTCTTTCAGTCAATTCAGTCTTGAAATTGAGTTAGTTTTGAGTCACATTTCAGTCCTGAAATTGAGTCAACAGTTTGGTTTTGATTTGTCGAAGTTATTGACTCCATAGCCCAATGGACAAAGGCACTGCTTGCTTTCCCAAAGATCTGTAGTTCTTGGCACCTCCAAGGAGCTACTGTCCCCATTGGAGCTAATGTTAGTGTTGGTATCTTCATCCCTCCGTTAGAGATCAAATTCTCTTGTTGCATTGCATGTTAGGTGTCCCGCTTGCTCAGTCAGCTGCATTCCATTAGGAGCATGGATCATTTGACTGTAGTGGTTTGGTGTACATTTTCCCTCATGTCCTTTACCTGCTGTCCCATTTTCATTTATCAAAATCTTCTACAATCACTTTTTATCTTTATAATTTCAAGAGTCGTTTCTAGGGTTTCACTTACATTAGGTCTAGGGTTTCATCAAAAAAGGTCTCCAAAATGTCCAATAACAGTCACCAGGCACATGAGGAGGTTCCAGTACCAATAAAATTCATAATCAATTGCTAAGAAAAGTATTTTTTTCTCAAAACTCTGTTTTGAGAAAAAACATAGTATTTTAGATTATTGTATTAATTCATGTATTTTTAGTTCTCTTGTATGTAAATCAATTCAGTGGCAACCCTGGTCTCCTTCCCAAGCCTCAGTAGCTCCATCCCCTGCAAGGCAAACAAAAATCAAGAAAAATCAAGTCATTCAGTTCATCAAAAGTCTCAAATAAAGTAAAATGCTCAAAAAACAGAGTGGAAAAGTAAAATCATATTGCAAACATTATAAAAGTGGGTTTTTATGAAACAAAAATTAAAAGCTCTTAGGTATAAATCATTTTCTGAATTCAAAAGCTCATTTTCATTCAAAGAACGAGATTGAGCAAAGTGAAGGCCGTGTTTGAACAAAGAAAGTGAGCTTGGAGAAAAACTGTCCAAATTCGCGGGCGCGACGCACTTGGTGAGTGATGCAGTGCATACAAGAGGCGTGGCGCATACAGTTGCCCTCCACAGTGTTAAATTGAACTCGCGCGATGCACATAGGAGGCATGGCACGTTGGGTTTGAGGCGCGATGCATAGAGCTGCCAAGCCCGTTTCTCTCAAAGACGCCCTCAAATCACTAAAATCGCTCAAAACTTCCATTGTGCAAGTAAGTTAAGCCCTCTTCCTTGCTAGTGAAGGAGTTTTTCGTCATATTTATGGTGTTTGTCTAAAAGAAAAATCAAACCCTACTTCCTTATCATTTCTCAAAAAATATTGCTTAGGGTTTGTACTTGTCATTTTACTACCAAGTTGTTATGAAACCAGCTCAAGAAAAGATAGAAAAGATAGATCAACGCCTTAGAATTCAGCCTCTTCGAGGGGGCAACCTCCTTTACATTACATAAATGAACAATTCTTGGATGATACAAATGAAAATACCTCCTTTCTATATATAGGAGTCTAACATAATCAGAGCCTACATAACAATAATAATGTAAGGGCACAATAATAATAATAGTGGGCTTCTATGGGGCACAATAGTAACAATATGGGCACTACATGGGTACATCAATATAATAAGTGGGTTTTACTAATAACAATAAGGGGTTACACTAGTAGTATAGGGGCCTAACACAAGTCTATTCTACCACTCCCTCACTTTTTCACTCTTTCATTCATTTTCTCACCCTATCCACCCATTCCTCAACTCCCAAATTCTGAGCCACTTTTTCAGGTCTAGGACTCAGGGCTCTACCTAGAACTTAATGAAATTATCAGAAATGATAAATAACAAGAAGACAAGGCCTCTAATTCAAAACTTGAACAAAGACCTGACCTGACTCATCCTAACCATGATAGGAATTTTGTCAAACACATCATGAGCATGTAATGTATAGGTCTTAAAACTCATATTAACACAGGGACCTAATACTTATCTAAAATTCGTCAAGAAGGAATGATTCCCTCTCACAATAGATCCATTATCATCTATTAGGCCATTCATCCATTAACATTTCATCTACTAACCAAAACATGATGAGATCCATAACTCAAGACTATCATAAAACCATATTTATAAACAGCATATAGCCAAATAAATAACAACAATATAACAACCATAAAAGCCACATAATAACAAGTACATTTACACACATAACATCACAGGAAAAGATCTATTATTAACATATTCAAATCCAAACAAGTCAGGGAATTCCACATACCACTTGACCATAGATTAGGCTAAACCAAATCTTTCTTTCAATCAACCACCCCTGTGCCATATTCTAAGCATGAATGTGGGATATCATTGAATAACCAATCAAAAACAAACCAAGGCTTTGAGAGGCCAAACAACCTTACCCCTCAACCAGTGATGCCACCTCACATTTGGACATCACTAACCATCACTAGATCAGCCTCTATATAAGTTGTACATGGCTCCACAGAGTTTGTTCCAACCCGACTTCCAGGACAAGTAGCTCAACCTACAACTGCCATCGTGCTCCAGAGCGTTTGTCCAACCAAGGCTTCCAAGACTAGTAAATCAACCCGCCAAGGACTCTAGATTTTTTTTCCAATCAAGGCTTCCAGGACTAATAACTCAGCCGAAGATGTTACAAGGATTCCAGAGCGTTTATCCAACCAAGGCTCCATGAACTAATAAATCAACCCATGTGCATAAGGAACATGAGCACCAACTAGAAAATGAAAGATAAAACCCACAACACCATGGCTATCCAGGAAATGGCAAGGATAGGAAAAACAACTTTCAATCCAGGTAATCCTCCATTTCAATGACAAATCATAAATAAGAAACCACATGCATGTACCATGCATTAGAAAACCAGCAAGGAAAGCAAAAATGTAACTCGGTACCTACAAGCAAAATATATTGTACTCATTGATTCCATTGTCCTCATGCGCTTTCTTTCTCTTCCTTTGCCTTCTTGCTCCAAATCCCAAGTAAGCCACACTCCTCCAAGAGTGCTCCAAGAAAACTCTAAGTGTCCAAGAGTATGAGAGAGAGTGAGAATAGAATGAGAGTGCCAAAGACTGAACTAACAAAATCTAACACTAAAAAAATTTGTGAACTAATCCTCTTCATTTTCCATTATTTTCCTTCAATTTCCTCCTCACATGCAACCTATGACCTTTCACCTTCCTTTCTCCTATTTTCCATTATTTTCATAAATAAAATGCCAATTAATGTCTCATGCCTTTCCAAAGAATTTTTCATTGCCTTTTCCAATTTCCATAGCCATTAATTAATGACAAGTGATCCATGTTACTATGTTTTTTCCCAACATTCAGCTTGGAATACGTGTCCCATGACCTTGGTTATTATTTTACCTTTATTAACTTTATTACATGGGTTTTTAATATGGGGTTGTTATCGAGCCCTCCCCCTTAGGGGAGCACCATCTGTTAGAGCCTAAATCTACTCAGGCTAAGAAAGGTAGGATATAGGACAACATCAAACCACGCTTAACCTGGTAGTTAGCCCTACTAGGTCGGGAGAGGGCTCTCTCCTCGTCAATCTCAGCAAATATAGTCAATAGGGATTGAGATGACTTATGAAATGACTGATTTTAGGCTAGGTATGTATGCAAAAGAGTTTGATTGAATTTAATGATGTTTTTGTTGGTTGCAATGGAAAGGTAGATTTGGGTTTGGGGAATGAAGCTCAGTTTTGCAAAGATCTCTATGGGGCAAGGTAGGCAAATGATTTGGTACTTCAAATTGAATGAAATGGAGAGATTTAGATAGGTGAGGAGTTGAAGAGGGCAATAAATTCTCATGGATCCTCTTTAAACAACTGAAAACATAAATAATTAAGCAAACCCTAGGTAAAGCACTGCAATTTCAATGGATTCTACCTTTGTCCTTGTTTGTTTTAGTTAAGATGAAGCAAAAAGAGATGATGGCATACATAAAACACAAGTAAACTTACAATTACAGAAGGAAACACAATACCAAGGCAAGATACCACATGAATCCCATAAAGTGTTGCAAACCCTGGTCTATTCCTTAGCCAAACTGCGGAAATGTGTATACAGTGAAGCTCCAAGCTTTCTCAAAAGTCCAACCATGCTAATGACTGAAAGATCACAAGATATAGACAAACCGTAACTCATCCTAGCCTCTAGGGGTCGAGCTCATAATTTTAGGACCTGTTCCAACTAATTCTAAACTAAGAACTAGAAATTAGGCAATGGAACAGCTTGCCTCTAGAAACTAGGGAACTGATTCATTCAGTTGCCAACAAATTTTTTGATAGATGAATCTACCTTCATGAGTGAAAATTTGGCATAATTACATCAAGATCCATCACTTTACATTAAATTACATCACAAGTTTGACATTAAGAAGGAGAAAAGTCAAACTGTCAAAGAGCTAGGCGAAAAACAAAGTATTCTTGGTCAATCTAAGCAAAATTTACCCAATGCGTCGCGCTGATTTCCCTATGCATAGCACCTGTTTGTAGCTGCTTTTGGAGCCCTTCCTGGTGTCAAAATTTGCTCCAAGTGTTCTTCTTAGAAAGGTATACCTATCTACTTTCCAACCCAAGTGGAATGTTTGAATTTGGCCTCCATTTTCCCCTCCAAAAGTGAGTTCTCCCAACACTGCTTCCTGTGTGTCAAAATAGGGGCAGTAAGGTCATTTTTTTAGTGTTTTTGACATTTTTGAGGCTCAAAACCTATCAAAATTTCATAGACATTGGTAGGAAAGCATATTTTTTCATGTCAAATCCAAAAATGCTAAGTTTTTGTCATTTGGAGGCTCCCATCAAAAGCAAGCGCCAGGTGGCGCGGCGCATAGGGCAGAAAATTCTGTGTTTTTGGCCAAAATTTTCCAAAACGAAAAAAGTATCCCAAATTTTTTGAAAGTTGGGCTGGGTCTTCTCCATCAAGTGTTGTGCTGGGCCAAGGAAGCTTCAGCCAATATCTGAAGTCTATCTTGCTCCTTTCGCCTCCTCGATGCCCTTTTTAACTTTGCTTTCAGGCTCCTGATTCTTGCCTTGCAGACTTTGTGTCTCGACATGTAATGATAAGCCATATGTCTCAACATTGTCTTCTCCCCGTTGGCCTTCTCTAACAACCTCTCTAAGTGGATATTAGCCCTCTCAAGCCAAGATTCCCGATCGGCATTGATTTCTTGCTTAAGTGATGTGAACATCACCTTCCTCCTTTTGACAGCTTGGCAATTTTCTCGTATGTTTTGCAATTCCATAATCACTTGTTGATTCTCAAGCTGCTTGTTTCTTTGCTCCAAATACTTTATTATCCACTTAGCCCTCTCTAAATTGAGGGACAAGGCATTGATGTCCACCTTCTGCTCTTGGATGACTTCTTTTAGATTTGAGCTTTGTGGGCCCAAATCAGTATCATCACCCTCAATGAGAATGAAATCAGTCTCCTTCTCGCCTGAAGGTCCCTCATCCTATAATGGCCTCTTGCCCTTGTCTTGAACCTGTTGTGTTGATGAAGGAAGCAAGACCCCTTCCACTCCGAGTGGAGATAATACTCGCTTGGCCGCTACAAACAACCGTCTAGTGCCCTTTTGATAGGTGACAAACACCAGCATACTAGCGGTCCATGTCTCATGACCCTCCTACTGATGTGAAGGTCCACCTGTCTCATGCAAAGCCTCTGGAGGTCCCTGAGGAGCTATGAAGAACTCACAAGAAATGAAATCCTCCTATGTGATGCCCTGCAAACGAAGCTGATGCATGACCACAATCTTAATGAGAGAAAAATGATATATACTATTGAACTGTTGTTGAGGAGTCTTTTGTTGTACCAGGGTGGTCATCTTCTCAATGTTTTGGCACATGAAGTAGGGGATATTCATCATCCTCACCCTGGTAAAGTGCATCAATAGTCTGATATGGTAGGTGTATAGGCAAGAAAACTGGCCCTCACAGCTGAAATATTTCATTATCAGTTTCATCAAAGGAGCATATGAGTCTTTCAGGTACCGAAAAGGAAAAACTTTGTTCAGTTGTCTCAAATAACCGGGCTTGATGTATGGTTCATAATGTTCCCTATCAATTTGCTGCCTTTTGTTCCATTACTCTCCAATATTAGGAATGTTGGTTGCTAGATAAATAGACTCCGGTGTTAAATTGAATGTTACACTAGCTAGAGTGGCTTGTCCATTATGTAGATGAAGTACAAACAAATGGGCCAACTCATGATGATGTTTGACTCTAGCAACCATCTCACAGAATTCATAACAGGATTGGTACTTGAAGCATGTGATGGCAAGAGGGCAGGCCTGCAGCTCTGAAATTGTGGTAGGCTCCTGTCGTATATGTTTGCCACCCTTATGAGGCCTCCTTGGTGCATGTACCTCTGTAAGAGAGTCACTATGTGTCTCTTCCTCATGATCATATGAAGGATCAAACTCCATGTTTTCTAGTGAGTGATTTTTCTTGATGAGGAGTAGGAAATTTATGTTGTTTTTAATTTTCTGCCACCAACAGAAAAGTATATGAGGGACTATGGAGGGAGAGAGAATGAGGGATTTTGGGACTGTTAGGATAGGGTTTTGTTTGGGAAACAGGGGATTAGTGAGTGATATGGAAGCTTAGGGACAACAATTAGGGTTTAGGGATTTGTATTTAGGATTTGGGAAAATGGGGATTGGGGATAGGGATGACTGAATATGGGAGTTGAGGAATGGGTGGATAGGGTGAGAAAATGAATGAAAGAGTGAAAAAGTGAGGGAGTGGTAGAATAGACTTGTGTTAGGCCCCTATACTACTAGTGTAACCCCTTATTGTTATTAGTAAAACCCACTTATTATATTGATGTACCCATGTAGTGCCCATATTGTTACTATTGTGCCCCATAGAAGCCCACTATTATTATTATTGTGCCCTTACATTATTATTGTTATGTAGGCTCTGATTATGTTAGACTCCTATATATAGAAAGGAGGTATTTTCATTTGTATCATCCAAGAATTGTTCATTTATGTAATGTAAAGGAGGTTGCCCCCTCGAAGAGGCTGAATTCTAAGGCGTTGATCTATCTTTTCTATCTTTTCTTGAGCTGGTTTCATAACAACTTGGTAGTAAAATGACAAGTACAAACCCTAAGCAATATTTTTTGAGAAATGATAAGGAAGTAGGGTTTGATTTTTCTTTTAGACAAACACCATAAATATGACGAAAAACTCCTTCACTAGCAAGGAAGAGGGCTTAACTTACTTGCACAATGGAAGTTTTGAGCGATTTTAGTGATTTGAGGGCGTCTTTGAGAGAAACGGGCTTGGCAGCTCTATGCATCGCGCCTCAAACCCAACGTGCCATGCCTCCTATGTGCATCGCGCGAGTTCAATTTAACACTGTGGAGGGCAACTGTATGCGCCACGCCTCTTGTATGCACTGCATCACTCACCAAGTGCGTCGCGCCCGCGAATTTGGACAGTTTTTCTCCAAGCTCACTTTCTTTGTTCAAACACGGCCTTCACTTTGCTCAATCTCGTTCTTTGAATGAAAATGAGCTTTTGAATTCAGAAAATGATTTATACCTAAGAGCTTTTAATTTTTGTTTCATAAAAACCCACTTTTATAATGTTTGCAATATGATTTTACTTTTCCACTCTGTTTTTTGAGCATTTTACTTTATTTGAGACTTTTGATGAACTGAATGACTTGATTTTTCTTGATTTTTGTTTGCCTTGCAGGGGATGGAGCTACTGAGGCTTGGGAAGGAGACCAGGGTTGCCACTGAATTGATTTACATACAAGAGAACTAAAAATACATGAATTAATACAATAATCTAAAATACTATGTTTTTTCTCAAAACAGAGTTTTGAGAAAAAAATACTTTTCTTAGCAATTGATTATGAATTTTATTGGTACTGGAACCTCCTCATGTGCCTGGTGACTGTTATTGGACATTTTGGAGACCTTTTTTGATGAAACCCTAGACCTAATGTAAGTGAAACCCTAGAAACGACTCTTGAAATTATAAAGATAAAAAGTGATTGTAGAAGATTTTGATAAATGAAAATGGGACAGCAGGTAAAGGACATGAGGGAAAATGTACACCAAACCACTACAGTCAAATGATCCATGCTCCTAATGGAATGCAGCTGACTGAGCAAGCGGGACACCTAACATGCAATGCAACAAGAGAATTTGATCTCTAACGGAGGGATGAAGATACCAACACTAACATTAGCTCCAATGGGGACAGTAGCTCCTTGGAGGTGCCAAGAACTACAGATCTTTGGGAAAGCAAGCAGTGCCTTTGTCCATTGGGCTATGGAGTCAATAACTTCGACAAATCAAAACCAAACTGTTGACTCAATTTCAGGACTGAAATGTGACTCAAAACTAACTCAATTTCAAGACTGAATTGACTGAAAGACCTGATTCTATCAAACCAAACCAAAACTGAAATCAAACCTCAATTTTATATCTTTCACATCGGGCCCCAAACTGAATGAATGACGATAGTACAAACTGACTCTGAAACTATCTTGACACTAACTAAAAAAAAATGACTCAAGACTTACTTAACTGAAACAAGTACTTACAAAGCTTTTAAATGGCAGCCAACCATCGAGATTTGAGGGCTTCAAATCATGATGACAACCACCTGCTTACTGATGCAATATGTACAATCATGTGAAGTGGGCCTTCCAATGTAACCAATCCAGTAGATGGCTACATACTAAAATTATGCTCTCACTTTCCCCCAGCAGGCAGAACGATGTACATGTAGGCAACTCACAATAAGAACTAAAACCAAGTCTTATGCTAACGAACTAGGCAACATTCATCTTCTCTAGTGCTTGCAAAAGAATGTCGAAAGGATCTTGAAAATCCTAAAGCACTAAGTTGTCTTGAGATTTAGCCCTATTGACTATATTTGTTGAGATTGACCAGGAGAGAGCCCTCTCCCGACCTGGTAGGGCTAGCTACCAAGTTAAGCGTGGTTTGATGTTACCCTAGATCATACCTTTCTCAGCCTAAGGTAGATTTAGGCTCTAACACCGTCCTCGGTGTTCAATGACACCTACAAGTAGCAAGACTGTAAAAATTCAAAACATACTGCCCATGGAGATTTATAACTTAGCTAGTTGTAGTACCTATAATGAAAAACATGTTGAAAAGGAAACCAACATGACAAACATAGAAACATGAGAACTGTACTACTTATTGGAGCTTTATAACACAACTCATGGTTATATTCACATCCATCTACATATATACATATACCAAAATTTTTTTGCCTTAACTGTTAAACAATTATGT
>Ga0181464_1002037_pt1 | contig 10164 bp, 5 predicted proteins | sample InSIn2gowninarea_FD_119074 | JGI IMG/M metagenome (GOLD analysis project Ga0181464, IMG submission 119074) | Clean room microbial communities from NASA Spacecraft Assembly Facility at Jet Propulsion Laboratory, Pasadena, California, USA -... ...
CCTTTCCTTTTTGGTTACTTCTATTGCTTGAGATTCTTTTGTGTACAACCGGGAAGCCCAGATATTTGAAGGAGGTCCATGAAGCGGAGGCTGCGTATCCAAGGCACCTGGAGATAGCAGAGAGAAGTCTGGGCGGGGTATTCCAACTGTAAATGTGAGACTTGTTCTTGTTAACTACGCTGCCAGAGGCCATGCTGAATTCTTCCAGGGCAGCTTTGAATTTGGAGGCGGAGGAGAGGGAGGCAGTGCCCAGAAGCAGGGTGTCATCCGCGAACAAAGCGTGATTAATGTTCTTGACTCCTCTTGCTATACGCAGTCCCATAAGATCTTGATCTTGCATTTTTTTTTCCAGCAGGAAACTGAAAGCCGAGGCTTGAATGACAAATAGCAGAGGGGAGAGAGGGAACCCCTGCCTGAGCCCTCTTGAAGCTTTAAAGAAGTCTGTGGTTCTTCCATTCACAAGAGGGGCAATCCATGGCTCCAAAACGCAAGCCTGGATCCAGTTAATGAAGTTTGATCCAAACCCAAACCTGTTCATAACTTTTAACAGAAAAATGTGATTTACACAATCAAATGCATTTGCTAGATCAAGTTTAATTACCATACCTTGCTCTTTTCGTTGGAGACTTGAGTGAATTGCCTCCTGAACAAGGGTGAAGTTGTCCACTATATGCCTCCCTTGGATGAAGCCGCCTTGATTCTCCGGGATTATTTTAGGAAGAATGTGCTTCAATCGATTTGCTATGACTTTTGTGATTAGCTTATACCCAATGTTACATAGAGAGATCCGTCGAAATCTGCTGAAGTTGCTGGCCCCTTTTTCCTTGGGAATGAGGGCTAAGAAGGCAGAGTTTGTGCTTCCGCCTATTTTTTGGGAGTTCTGAGATTTTCGGATCATTTTAATCAAATCTTTTTCAATAATGGGCCAGCATGTTTGGAGAAATCTGGCAGAGAATCCATCCGGCCCAGGGGCCTTGTCCGGATCCATGTCATATAAGGCTTTTTTGACTTCATCTTTGGTTATTTTGGCCTCCAAGATTTCATTCATACCTGGAGAAATTGTAGTTGGGATCATGTCTAAAAGATTTGAAGCATGGTGCTGTACTTTTTCTTCGCTATACATCTTTAGGAAGTGGGTGTGGGCTGCCTTCTTTATGTCTGCAAACTCCTTGAATGTTTCGCTGTCCACCTTGATCTCGGAAATGGTGTTATGGCTTTTTCTACTCTGCGCTTGTTTATGGAAAAAAGATGTGTTTCTGTCCCCTGATTTGAGCCAGAGATGTCTAGACTTTAATCTCCAGTATTCCTCTTCAGCAAGACAAGCTTTATTATAATGCTGTTGGAGATGGGCTTCTTGGTCAAGCAGATCTTTGGTGACTGGAGAATCTTCAATATGAGATTGATGATTGACAAGGGCGACTTCGATATTTTTTCTTTCTATATCAGGTTTGGGTAGACTTTTGGCCCAATGTTTTAGAACTCTTTTTACCCTTCTTAGCTTTTCTTCCCATATGTAGAAGGGGGATCCTTTAATAGATTGGTTCCAGCATTCCTTAACAAGCTGCATGAAATCTGGTTGATCCAGTTTGGGCTGAATCTGAAGGGAATAGGACCCAGGTCGAGGTGAGCTAGTAATTCTAGCTTTATGGGTTTATGATCCGAGATACTGTTGGGGAGAATGAGCATTCTTGGTTCTAATCCCAACAGAAAATAAGAACTTTGCATAAAAAATCTGTCTAATCTAGCAGCTATATGACCTGGGCCTATTCTTTTATTGGACCAAGAGTACTTACCGGAGGAGGGTTTGATATCAAGCAAATCCCAGTCTTGCATGAGGTCCTCAGCCCATTATCTTGCCGGATCACGAACAGCACTGCCACCTCTTTTTTCAGACGAGCTAAGGGTAAGATTGAGGTCTCCGTCAATGATAGTATTCTCCAGATTCATGAGGTCTGCTTGAAGTCTTATCGAATCCCAGTATGCTTTTTTTCCCCAGCATTGACTAGAGAGTAGACATTAAAAATGTAATGAGTTTCTTTAGTGTTCAGATTCTGTATTTTCAGCAGCAACCAGTGAGTGTGGCTGGCCTCACTGATGACTGTAAATTTGTTATCTTTCCAAATAGTACCAATACCTCCCGAGGCTCCCCTAGTGGAGACTACTCTTGCTTCACTTTTGAACCATAGTTTCTTGCTTATTTGCAGGAAGACTGAGTCTTCCAGCTTAGTCTCCTGGATGAGAAGTATGTTTGGGGTCTCTGTTCTTATCAGACTTTGCATGGATTCTTCCTTTACCTTGCTCCCCATACCTCTACAATTCCAGGAGATGATCTTCATTATTTATGTTTCTGATGGGCTCCCTTGGAGCCTTGAGGCTGGCTTTGAGGCTAGCTATTTTTCCAGAGTGGGCTGGCTGCCTTGTAGTTTTTCCTTATACGTCTCCTCCTCTCTTTTTTCTCTGTCGGTTTTTCGGCCTCTCGTGGATCTTCTTACCGAGGCTTGGGACTCACCTATTTCTCCTTCCTCTCCTGAGTCATATGTGATCTCCTCTTCTTCGTTGTCTTCATCATTCTTTCTTTTGGGATTTTCATCATTTGTGTCTTTGTTGGAGGCTGAAGGAGTGCCTTTGCTTGAAGAATCAGGGTTTTGTTTCCCAATCTCCTCTGTGGGTTCGGACTCCTTTTGGATCCCTGCCTCCTGAGTTTTCTCTTGATGAGAGCTGAGAGGATCAAACCTATTTCCTGAGGGTGGTGAAGTATGTTGAACAGGTGGCTGTCCTTTGCTGCTAGGTCCTCCCGTCTTCCTGGATTTGTGGTGCTTGGTTTGATTCCATCCGTCCTCCTTTCCCTGCGTGGCCTCGGCATTAGATGGGCAGCCTTTGGCGAAGTGACCATACACGTGGCATTTTTGGCATTTGAAGGGCAACTGCTCATAGTCCAGCTTCTGCAGATGCGTCCAACTTCCAACATTTATCATAATGGCCTCAAGGAGCCCTACCTCCAGATCTACTTCTACGCAGATCCGGGCGCAGTCGTATTGGTCCTTGTTGTTAGCTTGGTCAATAAATTTCCCCAGAGCATTTCCAATATGGCGCAGAGAGTCCCAATTCCAACAATGGACCAGGAGGTTCGGGAGTCTAACCCACACAGGGACTGCGTTAGGAACATCGACTGCTGGATCAAAGTCCGAGGTCCATTTGTTAAGGTACAGGCCCCGAGGACCCATAAAGTAGGGGCCGTTTCGGAAGATCAAATCTTTGTCATCCTTTGCTGTAAATTCGAAGAGGAAATAGCCTCTCCCCAGGAAGTAAGAGGTGACGCTTTCTCTGATCAGCGGCGCCCAGTTTCTGGAAACCCAGCTCTCCGTGGATTTGGGGGACGGCCAGAGCCCCATAAACTGACCGATGAGGGCTCGTTCGGACAACGACAGAGCAACTTGCATCAGGGTTTCAGGCGGAAGGGAGATCGGTGGGATATCATCCAGCTTTTTCACAAATTTCGAAGGTTCAGGGGGTTTCTTCTTAGGGAGCCCTGCCAGAAGCTGCATGAAGGCCTCCGAAGGCGAGAGGGGTGGAGGAGCAGATGGGGAACCCTGGGGGAAGCCCAGAGTCTCCATGATCTCGAGATTAAAGAGAAGCCAGACCAGATCCTGCCCAGAACTCCATAAAACAGCCCACCCTCAGTCTCAGCCGGATCCACCCTCAGGGCCTAGGCGCGTGCACAGTGAATGAGGCATCCAAGTCCGGTGATCCGGGTCTGCTCAATCTGCTGAGAAAATCAGATCTCGCAGGGGTCGACGCTCTCACTCAGCAAAGGAAGCCGAAAATCCAATCTGACGTCCCGGATCTGCTCAATCCGCTGGGAGAACAGATCGCGCAGGGAGGCAGCCTGCGAGGGCCGAGGCAGCTCAACGATCTCGCTCTCAGACTCGGCCACGATCAGCAATCAAAAAGGGGATAAATAAATTAATATTTCATATATGGCACTTGATTATCAAGACCTAAACATCTGCCTTAGGTGGCAGGGTACATATTTAAATGAAGCATGGAAAAATTGGTGGCATGGGGTCAATCCAAAGAAACTGTAGAATATCTCGATACTTATTTGTTGGGGTATTTGGATCGAAAGGAATAGGAAAAAGAATAGGATAGTTTATTCATACCATATCACATTAGTGCATAGATTATGGCTATTTATGAACTTCTTCCTTATGCAGATCAACATACCTCTCCTCGTATTATATCCTCATAAATCATTGATCAATCCAAGTCATGGGCCTACTTTGATAGATTAGCTCAGAATGGTAGGTGAGATGGAGGTGTTGTTCTCTACTTAAACAATTCACATTTCTTTAAGATGATGACTAGTTTAGGCCATGGCACAAATAATTTTGCAGAATTATTCAGTTTGAAGTTACTCCTCCTCTTTGCTTTAGGAAAAGGGTGTCGACAGTTGTAGGTCTTCGATGACTCCAAAGTAATCATTGATTGGTTCAATCAGATGTCTATTTGTCACTCTCACACACTAAAAAATTCATTGGATGAAACTTTGATGATAAAAGCTCAAATTGTCAATATTTCTTGCCTCCACATTTACAAGGAAAGGAATTCACTTTCCAACCAGTTATCCAAAGAGGGCATGCAACATGATTGTGGTACTTGGTTGATTATTAAACACAATGGACCATAGCACTATCAGGATTATCATTATCTGTTTATCGACCACAACACAGGGAATGTTATGGAATAATTGATATTTTTATGACATTACTCCATACACTCTAAAGTGATTTTATTTTTGATACTTGATGACATTTTATTGAACTTTTTAGATGAATGATATTGATTGTATATATTTATCTCTAGCAAATATGATATACCAGATAATATTTGGACAGTTAGTTCTACACAGATGATTGTTGGGTGATCAACAGTCTGATTTTTTGATATGCTTCACAACATTTACTACATGTAATTTTCACTATTTTATTAATGAAAATTAGGACTTTTCCTTGGGGGAAAAAATGTCACACTACACAAAAAAATTGTGTGGTATGACGTATTACAGGAAAAATATTTCATAACATCGCTCGACATAAAAATAAATAAATTGTGCAACGAGACATATCACAAGAAAAAAATTGTATAAAACATCACACTGGATTAATTTTTTCATGTGTGGTGTGACATTTCACATGACTTTTGTTTCCCGTGCAATATGTCGCAAGGCGTAGAAATAAGTTTTCATGCGATGCAACAAATTGCACTTGAAACAAATAAAATAATAAAAGTGTATGAAAGATATCGAGTAAAGGATCCCACCATGGCCATACACTGTTGAACTGGCGGAAAAAATATGAATCCTTGGGAGCCTAGTTGTGATGATCCTTGGGGACCCAAACTGTAATTATTATTTCTACCATTAGAGGAACCAACATTGTAGGTAGTGTGTACATTTTGGACCTTTATAACTTTAACCAGCTTAGATAAAAATTGACTAGGGTTGTGATAAAGTATCAGGGAAGGTTGGGGGAGGTACTACCTGAGTTGTTGGGAAATGAATTGCTACCTGCGGGAGACACATCCTTCTCGGAAAACAATATTCTCATGGTGAAGTGAATTTCATCATCTGGGGCTTCCTTGAAACCTATAGGGCCCGATTCATCTAATGTTCCCATCTATGTTGGCAAAGCAAAATCTCTACTACTTCTCCCAACCTTTGTAACTCTGGGGGTCTCAACCTCTCCTATTGGACCAGTTTCACTCAAGCATCATCCCAATCGCTCTAAAAATTTGACCAACTTCTTTCTCCTTCTTATATTTCTAGACTACTTAACACCACTCCTGCTTGGTTTAGCTCCTTTTTCCATCTATAGATCTCTTGCAAAGATTTCTCTTGCCATTCTGCAATTATCTGTGCTCATCTTTGTGCTCTCAGGTCTGTAGCCTTCTGAAAGTCATCCACATCCATTTCTCCAATATTTTCATAGCTCCCAGCCATGTAGCATTCCTCCCCTTAGGTTGTTCCCCTAATACTAGGGATTTAAGCTGCCATGGGTGGGCCCTGGAACACAATTAAGTTCTCTTCTACCATTAAAACTTTAATCCACAACGATACTTCCTTCAACAATCTCCCTCACATCCCTAATTTGAATATTGCATCAACCTTATAGAAGGATTGGTGGCCCTCCACAACAAACTCGATAATATACTCCTCTAGAGTGGTTTTCACCTAGAAGTTGACAACTCGAGTCAAGTCCGTGTCAAGACGATGTAATTCAACAAGATCAACATGGGTCTAGGTACAAGGAGATTGGCCTTTACTATCAGTATTTTAATTTATCTACAACCCTCGCAACCAATTGTAGAGGTCATCTGGGAACTTGCAGCAGAAGATCTCGTATTGATCACTTGCAAGCTCCGCGTACATAATTTCTTCCTTCAGTCACTTTGCGATTCAGTGATAAAGTTGTGCTTGTTGGGATGAAAACCACTCTACTTGATCATGCCACCAATCTTGCAGATCCTTCTTAAATATTCTCAACACCATATTCCAGATTCCCATGGAAAATTTCAGGCCCCAACAATGGAACCATTTGTTGGTGGAAAAATGATGGACAGGTAGAGACCCTATTTTCGGGCACAAGGGCCAACAAAGAGTCTTTCATAGTCTAGCACAGCATAGAAATTTTCACCTTAGTCAAGAATAATAAGGCGTCTCACCTAAGGTGTACCATGACCTTACTTAGTTAAGGGATTAGAACTAGATATCGAGAGGAATCAGACAAAGACTACCAATACTCTTCAAACTTAGAACTATGGCATCAAACATGTAATCATTATAGAAGACATCAACTAAAGCTTCCAAAAGAACATATAATACACACATGCATTCATAATAAAATTTTAAAGCGGGTCACATAAAACCAACACAAGTAGGCCATCAAACATCCCTGCAACTTTCTCTTCCATTAATTTCAACCAACATTACATCATTACATTCAGGCTCAGATGCCTTCTCCATAGAACAAGAACTAGGAATATGATCTAATATGAGGCTAGGTGATTACAGAGTCATGTGAGCCCAATAGGCTCCACGACAACATTTCAGTACACTCCTCTCTCCCTTGTTTTGGCATTTCCTTCAACTTTTTAAGCAGTTTGCTCACTTGGATTGTTGCTTTCTTCCTCGGATGCTTTGCCCTTTCCTTTTTGGTTACTTCTATTGCTCAGTTATGACTGCTTCCTCTATTGTTAACGAACGTTTTGGCTCGGTTGCAACTACATGTGCCCTGACTTCCCTGGTTGATCTTCCCTAACTACCATACTTTAGCGGATTCCTTCTCCTTCCTCAACTACCTTCTCCATGAATTTCCATCGGTCACGTTTGGTTAAAATATGGTCAAAACATCAAACATGACAAAACTTTGTCCCCAAAATGAAGGACGCAATACCTACTAACCCTACCTAGCAGTACCAAGCTAAGGAGGGGGACCTACCACCTTAGATGAGGTACTGTAAAATCTTAATCACACAATCTAAGATAAACATTGAACAAATGGAACATAGGAGTTTTTCTATTACAACAAACAAAAAATTGCACAACAATAAATAATAATTTCTTAACTTTTCCTCCTCTTTGGGCTTTCAAGAAAGCCAAGTATTTATACAAAGTGTCAATATATAAACTAAGTGAGAGGTTTGAAAAGTAGCTTGAGTGAATCAAGTGGCTCATCTTGTTACAACAATACATTCATAATTTGGTATGATTTTGGTAAAGGCTCACTTAGATCAACTAGGTGTTGTTGGCAATTGAGTTTTCCTTCTTGATTGGTCACCCAATTTTCTTTGCCGCCTTCCATCATGAGAAACACATATTGGTCGCACATTTGGAGCATTAACCATCAAGCGGGCGTAATGTGCCAGAGTTGTAGTGACACAAATTTTGGGCACTCATGAGTTGTAGCAACTTTTTTGGTCCTAGGCGAGTTGTAGCATTCCATTCAATGATCATGATAGAGTTTTAGCGTTGTAGAGAAGTTGTAATGGCGGGATGAAAGAGAGTCACAATAGTTTGCCTATCGTGGCTTGTGGAGATGAAACACTTATTGTGGAGTTACAACCAGTGTTGCAACAACATGGAGGAGTTGCAACCACTACCTTTTTGCTCCCGCCTAACAATATTATTATGAAATATGACAATCTTGCAACATAATGCATAAGAATAAGTATAAAAGTGGTGAAAAAGAGATTAGTCATACCTACATCAGAAATGGGATAATAATGGATGATAAGTGCATAGGCAGGTGATGGAAATTAGAGGAATGATATCAAAAGGTTGCAGATGGGTGTTGAAAATATGCTAATTTGGACACCCATCAATTACTTGTTAGAAATTCAACTTATTTTGGGAAAAGAGAGAAAATAAGAAGAAGGATGAATATCGATTTAAATTATTATGATTAATCTCATGAAGACCATATGCTTGTGATACAAGTGAGATGACAATCTATCCAGGAAGGATACATGATAATCGTTACAAAGTGATATCAAAGTAGTGCAACGGGAGCATGGTGAAGCTAAGAATCCTAGGGACAAGGCCATTCTGGTGATGCTAGAACCCAATGTATTATGTCTATTCAAGAAAACAATGAGTTTATTTTTTCCTTATGGATGCCTTGTGAAGCAATGGTAAATTAGGCAGGAATATGTTGAATTGTCAGATGGTATAGAGGTGAATAAACCATTGAATTACGAATGACATTGCTTGAAATGGCAACTAAGGATATGGAAAATGTCACTGATGTAAGAGTTGTAATTATAAAGATCATTTTTTTTTTTAATTTTGATCTCTATTTATAGAGCACCAAGGATGATGTTCCTTTAAGGGGGTGGGGTTTGTAACATCCCTCACTTTACCCCTATTTTTGTAATACAAAATTATAAACTGAAGCACCAACATGGAGGCTATGGCTAGCTAAGGCAACATGTTGTAAACACACATAAAATTAATTATTTAATTATTTAACTACTAACTAAAGGAAGGACTACCTTATAGATCAAATATATGAGGGAAGCTTTCTCTCTTGTTTGAAAATCCATAAGCCATTCAAATTATATTTTTGAGCCACCATTTGTGGGGCAATTGCACTGCTTGACAAATTTTGGAAAGTGGCATGATCAAAGAGAAGCCACTACCTAATATGCATTCAATAGATTGGATTGGGGTGGTGAGGGGCACAAGACAATGCTCATTCCTCATCACGAATCAAGGTGACAATGAAATAAAGAGGGTAGTTCCAAATTCCTAGAGGAGATCGAAGAGGCAAAGGAGTGCTTTCTCAAAAACATGGAGGGATGTAGAGGAAGGAATATATATCCACAGTGGGTGGCAAGTTCTTGCACGAATATGTAGGCTCAGATTTAGCCAAGGCCAAATGCATTGACATTGCAATGAAGGGATTTATCGACCTTGCGTAGTGTTGTCATGGAAATGCCACATGGGTCAAGCAGGGGGCACATGGATGTCATGTGGAAGCATAATAATGATGTGACCTAACTTAATGGGCCAAACTTCCAATGGGTATAATTTTCAATTTGGGAGTCAAATACAGATGAAATTTATATCATTAGAAATCTCTGGACGAGTTGAAAGCAATGGTGGTATCATAATTAAATGCCATAGACTTTGAGAAAAATAGGTTATGTAATCCCATCTTCATAATAGACCTTGAAGGTTAGGTTAGAGCACATAGGTAACACCTTCGACAACCCGATATTGGTCAAGGGTGTGGGATGTGGTTATAATTTTGTTAACTTTGAATTGGTAGTAAAGTTATGATTAAGAAAGGTAAAACTAGTACCCCATGCCACATCATCAATTCATGTGCATGAAGTTGTCATGATCTAGCAAAACTACTTGGTAAATGAAACTCATCTTTGGATGATTATGTATAGTCATATCACTGACTCATCTTTTGATAATTTTGTGCCTAATGTGATACATGGTGTATCACACCTTTTTTTCTCAATTTAAAGAAAAATTTCCCTTCCTTCATTGCATGACAAGTCTTTTCCTTCTTGTGATGTTTCACATGATTTTTTTTCTTGCAATACATTGCACCACAAGAAATATTTTTTGCGCAATTATTTTTTGGTACAATGCGA
>Ga0181464_1002038_pt1 | contig 10157 bp, 10 predicted proteins | sample InSIn2gowninarea_FD_119074 | JGI IMG/M metagenome (GOLD analysis project Ga0181464, IMG submission 119074) | Clean room microbial communities from NASA Spacecraft Assembly Facility at Jet Propulsion Laboratory, Pasadena, California, USA -... ...
CACTTGTCCTAAAAAGTAGATGGACAGACCTTTCCAACAAGCCAACTTGGAGCAAATTTGGTGAAGGGTACGGCCTCCAAATTCAGCTAGGAAAAGGTGTTGTGCATCAGGCATATGGCACTGTGCATCAAGCACAATTTGCTCGAAACTCAAAATTTTCGCCTCGTTTTTTCTCAGTTTGACTTTTTCTCTTTCATGGTCAAACTCATGATGTAAATTGATGTAATTTGATGTAAAAATGATGAAAATTGACTCAAGGAGGTAGATACATCATGTATAGGTGGTTTTGAAATGAATGAATCAATTTCCATAGTTTTAGAGGCAAGCTGTTCCACTGCCTATTTTTCAGTTCCTAGTTTAGATCTTGTTGAAACAGATCCTTGACTCATGGATTTGACCCCTGATGGCTAGCATAGGTGGTTTGATGCCTATATCTTGTACTTTCTTAGTCATTTGTCAAGGTTGGACTCCTGTGAATGCTTTGAGCATTATTGTACATCATTTTTGTAGTTTGGCAAGGAAATAAACCAGGGTTTTGCAGCATTTTGTGGGATTCTTGTGGCAAGGTGAATTAGTATTTTTTTCTCCTCTATTATTTCAGTTTATCATATGTTTATGTGTGCCATAATCTCTCTTTTTTTCTGCATAGCTAAATGAATCAAGTGTAAAAGGTGGAATTCATTGATGTTTCAGTGCTCCACCTTGGGGCTTATTTAGTTTTACATGTTTTTTGTTGTTTGAAGAGGACTCATGACACCTGCATTCCCTCTCCAAATCCTCACTAGTCTTTAGACTCACCATCACATTCATTTCAAAGTGCTAAAACACTTGCCTACCTCGCCCCACAGAAACCTTTGCAAATCTCAGTTGATTTCCTGGATCCAAAGCTGCCTTCCTCATATGATCCAACAAACAACCATTAAAATCAATCAAATTCCTCTGAGCATATACGTAGCCTAAAATTAGTATTCATATCACTCATCTCAAGCCTTACTTTCCATATTTTATTTGAGATTGACAAGGAGAGAGCACTCTCCCGACCTGGTAAGGCTAGCTACCAGGTTAAGTGTGGTTTGATGTTACCCTAGACCTGCCTTTCTCAGCCTGAGTTAGATTTAGGCCATAACAAGAAGTAAAACCATGACTATATGAACCTTTTTCATCCTCCTCATATGTCTGCTAACCCTTTTAGTCAATTATGAATGACCATGATGAGAAAACCTAAGACCTAATGAAAATAAACCCTAAGACTGGTTTTTATAAATGAAATGAACTAGAATGACTATGAATGACTAAAAATATGTTTGAAAAAGTCATCAGGTATACGAAATTGAGAGAAATTGAAATGAAACCACTACAATCAGTTGATCCATGACCTAATGGAATGCAGCTGATCGAATGAGACACCTAACATGAATGCAAAAGACGAATTTGATCATTGATGGAAGTGCGAAGACACTGACACTAACATTGGCTCTAATGGGGATGGTAGCTCCTTGGAGGTGCTAAGAACCACAGATCTTTGGAAAAGTAGATAAGTGCCTCATCCATTACGAAATATGGAGTCAATAACTTCAAAACACCAAAACCGACACTATGAAACTTTGACTCAAGACTCATAGCTGAACTGATTAATAACTAAGACTAACTCAAATAGCTGACACTACACACTCAAACACTGAAACTATACATCCAAACTTATAGCCTTCACTTCTGGCCCCAAGCTAAATGAATGGTGACAGCACAAACTTTGGCAATGAAATGAATAAAATGGTATGTACATTGATGAATTTGATCGCAGAAATCTCCTTAGAAATAGTATCATTTCAGAAGCCTACCATTTACTGGTCCTCCTGAACAATCTTCCCCGTCCATTTCTTTGAGTAGAAAATCATTCTACCCCCTATATGCATCAATTCTGTATGGTCCCTTCCATAGGTTCTCGAACTTGTCGTGCTTTCCTTTATCCTCGTTTCTAGCATCCCACCATAATACTATGTCTTCAATCTTAAATTTGTCTGCCTTTGCCTTCCGATCATAAATCTTTTCAATTCTCTCCTGCAGCCTAAAGGTATTCTGGAAAACCTCCTCTCTCATCTGCTGTAGATGGATCATTTGACTTATTCTCCAATGAAAATGATCTTTCTCGCTACTAGCTTCCTGTAAAAGTTTTACAACCGGGACCGCAAGAGATGTTGGGAATACTGTGTCAATACCGTATACAATTTCAAATGGAGACATACCTATTGACTTCTTTTGGCTCACCCTATCTGCCCATAATGCATTAACCAATTTTTTATGCCAGCCCTTCTTATTGGTTACCAGCAGCTTTTTAATGATGTGGATCAGTGATTTGTTGGAAGATTTGGTGAGCCTGTTACCTTGTAGATAATATGCAGTGGAATGCCCTAATGTAATCTTATATTTGCTGCAAAAGTCAATCATCCTTTTGGACTTGAAAGTAGCTACATTATTTGTAATAATAATGTTAGGATAGCCAAAACGTGACAAAATATTTGTTTCAAGAAACTGAATTATTACTGAATCAGTGGCCTGCCAGGTGGAATTGCTTCAATCCACTTTTTGAAATAGTTTGTCGCTGTCGAAATCCACTTGTGCTGTGCTGAGGATGTGGAATGAATCTCTCCGATGAAATCTAGGCCCCATTGCTAAAATGATGCACTAACTTCGACTGGCTTGAGAGGGAGAGGTTGCAACTTTCTTCTTCCCTAAAAAATCTGGCATTCATGATAGCTTGTGACAGTTTTGTAAACATCAGCAAACAAGGTAGGCCAGTAGTAACCTGCTCTCAAAATTTTGTTAGCCGTCGTCTTCCAAAATAAGTGACCATGAAAATCTCCCTTATGAAAGTCACTCATGACCTACTAGGCTTCATCTTCAATTAAAAAATTCAGCAAAATGCCTCCAGGATCTTTCCAATAAAGTGCATTGTTCAGAATGCATAATCTAGCAGCCTTAAGTTTTAGAGTTTTAACTTTATTTTTAGCCATCCACGGAGGTGGTGAAAGATGCTGAAGCATGTACACAATATCTGAATACCAAGAAGATTGGAGAAAAATTTCAGACACCTGAATCTGCGAACTATCTTCTTCTTCTTCAGACATGGCTGTAATAAGGTTTATATCTAATGCATGTAGATTGGACTCCACCATTAGCTTTGCTAGACCCTGCCCCTTAATCAGCTTTGTAGGCTTTATCTCCAACTCATATTCTACCAATGCTACAATCCATTTTCCCCACCTTCCTTCCGGATCTGTTTATACCAAAACATCTTTAACTGCTGCGTTAGGGACATATGCTATTATATGAGAGTGCAGAATATATACTTGAAAATCCTTAAAAGCCTTAACAAGAGCAAGTGCCTGTTTCTCGATAATGTTGTACCTTAGAGCTACATCTCTAATTGTCCTACTGGAAAAGGAAATAGGTTTTTCTAGCTGATCTCTTTTCTGCATTAGAACTACTGCTAAAGTATGTTCAGAAGCAAATTAAAATAAGATGAAATATTGTGTATAATCCGGACTTATCAAAATTGGGGCTGAAGATAGAGCAAACTTTACCAAGTTAAAAGACTTCATAGCATCCTCGGTCCACTTGACCACACTATCCTTCTTCAACATATTAGTAATTTCCCTCAAATGTTCAACTATATTAGGCACAAATATACGTAAGAAATTCATCTTACCATTAAAATCTTGGATCTCCTTCCTATTACGAGGAAAATCTATCTTCTGTATAGCTTCCACCCTTGTAGGATCGATGCATATTCCTTCCTTTGATATTATATGACTAAGTAGCTTCCCTTCATCCATAGCAAAAAGGCTCTTTTTGGGATTGAGTGATATTCCATATTTTCTGCAACGCTGAAATACAATTTTCAGATGGTAAAGATGCTCGTCATCTGAATTTGAAAAGACAATCAAATCATCAAGATATACTACTAAAAACACATCTTTTTCATTTGCGAAGGCAGTGTCCATGGCATGCTGAAATGTTGCTTCAACATTCTTTAAACTAAACAGCATCTTGGCATAGTGGAATGTTCCCCAAGGGGTGGTAAATTTCGTCTTATCTCTATCATCTTTATGCACTAGGATTTGATTGTAGCCTAAATATCCATCAAGTAGTGACATACGAGATGCTTCAACTACTCTCTAGAGGATGTGATCCAATTGCGGTAGTGGGTGGATATCCTTTAATAACTCCTTATTTAAATTTCTGAAGTCTATGCACAATCTGATCTCACCTGTCTTTTTCCTCACAGGAATTAGATTGGAGATCCAATTTGAAAATCTGATCGGAACGATTATACCAGCCTTGTATAATCAATTTACCTCTTTTTCTATTGATGGTAGCAACTTGGGATTTATCCTTCTTAGCTTTTGGCGAAACGGCATCTAATTTGGCTTAATGGGAATTATATGTTGAATTATATCTTTGTCGTACTCCTTTAAATCTATATAATCCAAAGCGAATACATCAGAAAATGAAGATAATAAACTAATGTATTTAGCCTTTACCTGAGGAGATAATGTCTTTGATAACTTCACCAACTTTGGATTCTCGGTTGTCCTAATGTTTATATCTTCAACACCTTCTCAGTCAGCACTAAGCTTGGCTTCCAGGCTACATCATCTTGATCAAATAGTTCCTCTAAAGGTATAAGACCTTTAGGGATTACATTGTCTTTCAACTGTAAGAGTTCCATCTAATTTACCTCAATTTCTGGTTCATCATCATCTCACTCACCATCTATGGAGGTATCTTTATAGCTACCTTCATTTTGTAGGAAATTATCAATTTCCTTGTCATCTTCAAATACCTGCCAATACCTCAGATTGTCGAGAACAGCCAGACAATGCTTAACATGAATTTCAAACTCATTATTTGTGTTCATCGGAATCTTTAAATTGCTTGTAGCTGTAGCAAGTGAATCTGCAATGACATTTTGTGTATGTGGAATGCATGTCAAGGTATAATCTGGAAACATCTTTAGGATATCTAAAACTGCATTACAGTAAGCCCTCATTCATGGATGTTTGGCTTGGTATTCACCCTTAACTTGTTTGATTACCAACTTTGAGTCTCCATAAATTGATATCCTCTTTGCATTCAACTTCTTGAGTATCTTCAACCCTGCAATTAGTGCCTCATACTTGGCTTCGTTGTTAGAACAATAGAAAACCAATTTATATAAACAAATTCATACATTGCTTGAGACTTTACTTGGTAGAAAAATAGGGCTACGTATCTAAATCCCAATACCTGCACCATCCTTACCTACTGCTCCGTCGAAATCCATACTCCATAAACCGGCTTCTTCTTCTAAGTGTTGGAATTTTGTCTACTCTTTTGCCTTTGGCTGTTGTCCATCAATTTTCTCCTATTGTCAGAATGTAGAATACTCAGCGGTACTTGCAAGCTTTTGTCTTTCATGATCAAGTACTGCCCTAAAATTTTCTGTTATCTCTTGAACATCTTCCACTTCAACTAGCTGGCTATTTACATCATTAAAACCACTATCTAAATAAAGAACAAAAGATTCTAAATCTGTATGTACATCATTAATTGGATGATTCAATGGTTTCTCCTTGCTTGTGATCATATACTTTATCTTCTTCTCCCTATATAATTTTCTCAGTTGACCAAACACGGGAATAGTGGCATAGGAGAAATCTAATTGCAATGTCCCTTTCAGTTTTTCACCCAATGATCTAGATAAAAGCATACCAAAAAAAGGAGGGATGTCTGCAACAACTACATCCATGAGAACATTCTTTGCTGGAATCTAATCTAGGGTCACTACCAAATCCTTAATGAGACCAATACATTTTACCCTTCGAGAATCAAAAGAATAAAGGTCATGATATTTACAAGTGATGTCTAAACCCAATTTCCCCATAATAGCCTTTCGCATCAAATTATGGGAGGCTCCTGAGTCAAACATAGCATTGTTCAAGACATACTCGTGCAATCTAAGACTGATATAAAATGGGGATACTTCACTATCATCAATTTGACCTTCTATTGCAGGACCAAAAATAAGCTCCAGTTGGTCATATTTGACATTAACCATATCAGACAAGGGGCCTACATTCAAAATTTTTGACACTTGACTCTTATAATTGTTATTCTTCATCAATTCTATCAAAGGTATCAACACTTTTAACTTAGCAATCTCATTCTCTAAGATAAAGGTTGTAGTTTTATCGACCTCTTTGACTGAAGAGTCCTTCTTTTTGGGCTTTTCCTTTGTTACATTTGACTGATTGGTCTTTTCATTTGTAGATTGTACTTTGTTGGAAGTATGGTATGCTGGCTCCTTTCCTTTTTTCCTGAATATTTGAAGAATCATTCTTAATTTGTGCTGCTTTCTTTCGCTTTTGTATGGGATTTATTGGTACATCCCTACTCCTTAGTGAATATTGCTTCTGCTGCGCTGACAGTGCATTCATATATCCCCTCTGATATTCATCTGATTCTTCCTCCAAGACTATTTTATTGGCTAGTATATAATCTTCATCTTTCTATACATTCGGGATCTCAGAATATTCCTCATCCTCTGTGATATAGATAGGCAAACCATCAGTTGTAAAGAAGTGATTTTCCTCCCCTATTGGATCCTCATCATCTTCAAACTTTGTGCCATGCACATAATTTTTTTTGTAAAGGTGTTTTGATTTGTTGCTGTCCCGACTGATCTTGTACTTTCTGCTCCCATTGTTTGATTCTGAATTGTGGTTTTTGTTGTCCTCTAAAGCTTGGATTTATGATTGGTGCCTTGGGCTTATCTGCAATTGTTAATATATCAAACATTTTCTCAATTTTTCAAAGTAAGTGATCAGCCTTAACATCTGAAGAAGATGCTTCCTCCTTTATGGTCACTTTCTTCTCGGTCTTCATCCTAGCTCTTTTAGTTAGAAGATTTGCCTCCACACTCACGACATTACATATCCTCCAATGTAGTAAGATCTTGTTCTCTCAATTGGTATGCCATATCGGATCAAAACCATCGGGAAATTTTATCAATGCCAACCCCATTGGTGGCTTAATATCAGCTGGAATAGCATCATAGACAGTATTGAATCTCACACAATAATCTTGGACACTTTCACCAGCATTCCTCTTTATATTTTCATACTTAGAAAGAATTTGGAGTGGATTTTTCTTTACCTTCTATCGATCTAGAAATTGTCTGTGTAGAACCGCCAAAGTATTAATGGATCCTAATGGCAGTGCTCTAAACCACTTTCAAACCTCACCTCTGAAACTTTGCACAAATAATCGCATGGTCACATTTTCTTCATCTACCTCATGAAGATCATAGAAGTCATTCATCTTGTCAACATGCTGCTACGCTGTGATACCTTGAGTAGCATCAAACAATGGTATCTTACTTTGGTAATCAACAGGCATAGCATACAAATTTTGACGTAGAACGAGAGGTGAATATTTGGTAGCCATGGCTCATGGCAGATTTGAAACTGATGTTGAAATAACAAAGGGATTTGTGAAAACGGGAGGAGTTGATGACATGTAAGAGATGGGTATTGGAGGTGTAATGACAGGCTGTTGAGGAATTGAGGAGATGAATTTAGGAGGTGATGTAGAGACAACATATGTGGAAGGTGAAGCTGAAAGTTCACGGATTTTATCAACAGTTTGTAGCTTTCGATCACTTAATAATTTTTCTTTCTGATTTTCAAGTTCACTTAGAAAGACGAGATCTTGGACTAGATCCAAGAGTTTAGTTTTAGATGAGGTTCTAAATAAAGAGAGCTCAAAATACTCATCAAAAGGCATGTTTAGTAGATCTTCTAGGAAAAGCCACTTGACTCGACAGGAATTGGATCTGATTAAGGGTCTAGGGCTGAGTGATCTTTCTTGTTTTCTAATGATCTTGGGAATCAAATTGGGATTCTCAAATACCAGAGGAGGATCAAAATTAGGATTAGCTCGGGTATATCTTCTTGCAGCCAGTGTGTTTGATTTTCCCAAAAATTCAAATGGACCTTACAATTTGTTAATTTTCAGCCTAATCAATTCTAAACCTATCATCCAAAAGTCTAGAATTTTTTAAGAGTACTGGGGTAATATATTTCTATTCTTCCCCAGTATGGTCGCCACTATGTTAGAGCCTAGATCGACCTCAGGCTAGAGGGAGGCAATCTCAAGATAGCCACAAACCACGCTTAACCTAGTAGCTAGCCCTACCACGTCAAGAGAGGTCTCTCTCCTTCTAAATATCAGTTAGGATGGTTGCAATTATGACTTGAGATGACTGAGTTGAATATAGATATTAGGCTAGGTATAGTAGCTCAAAGGATTTTGGTTAATTTTTGATGTTCGGTTGCTGGATCAAATGGAGCAGGCAAGTTGGGTCCGGGAAATCAAAACAGGGATATAGACATGTTCTGTGGGGCGAGGTAGACAAGGGTTTATGTACTAGAAATGGATTGAGATGGTAGTTAAAGACAACAGATGAGTTGAGGAGGGCATAAAGGAACTATGAGTCCTCTTCAAACAGTTGAAAACATTGAAAACCAAATGCATTCCCAAGACAAAACATAGCAGTGTATTTTGCCTATTCACCTTGATTCATTTAGTTTTAGAAGAGAAAGATAGATTTGGATACATATAAAACATAAGAAAAAATCATTACAAGGAAGAAACAATACATAAACTCACTGTCACAAGAATCCCACAAAAATAGTTATGAAACCTGGTTTTATTCCTTGCCAAACTCCTGTAGAGATATACAATAAAGTTCAAAGTTTCCACAAGAGTCCAAACTTTGCAAATGACTGAAAAAGTACATAATATAGGCAAGAAAACAATTCATGCTAGCTATCAGGGGTCGAATCCATGAGAAGAGGAGTGGTTTCAATCATATCTAAACTAGGACACAAAAGTAGGTAGTGGAACAACTTGCCTCTAAAACTTAGGAAACCAATTCATTTAGGATCAAAAGCACTTGGAACTTGATGTATCTATCCTATGAGGTGTTTTACATCCATATTTACATATAATACATTATTTACCATGCATACATTTACCACGGAATGAGGAAAATGTCAACTTCTATGAAAACTAGGAAAAATCTGGAAAGTTAAGAAAAATTGGCAAAATCAATTTAATGCACAGTGCCCAAAATTTAATGTACAACGCCACTTCAGGGCCAGTTTTGGAGGCCTTCCTGGTGTCCAAATTAGGTACAAGTTGGCTTGTTGGAAAGCCTTGCCATTCTAGTTTCTGGAACAATTTGATTTTTCTGATTTGGAGCTCATTTTCCCCTCCAAAAGTTGATTCTCCCAAGATTGCTTCCCGTGTGGCAAAAAAGTGGCAGAGAGGGCACTTTTTAGGTGTTTTTTACCATTTTGGAGGCCCAAACCTCATCCAAATCTCCTAAAACTTTTTGGGTTTTCATAATTTTTCATGCTGATTCCAAAAATACAATCCATTTTGTAAATGTAGGTCCCCATCAAAAGCACAGTGCTAATGGCGCTGCGCACCTATTGGGAAAACCTATTTTTCAAATTTCAAAATTCAAAAATGACAAAAATTGCTCAAAATTTCTTGAAATTTGGCATGAGGAATCTTGTTAGGTTCTTTTTTGGGCCAATGATGCTTCAACCAAGTTCTTGACTTTATCTTGCTCTTTCTTGTTCCTCAAAGCTCTTCTTAGCTTGGCATTTAGCCTCTTTGTCCTTGCATTACAAATCTTGTTCCGGGTTAGGTAGTATTAGGCCATGTGTTGAAGAATTTTTTTCTCTTTGTTTGCCTTCTCAAGCAACCTCACCAAGTGTATATTCACCTTCTCCAACAAATACTCTCAGTGATTCTCTATTTCTTATTCAATGGAGGTCAACTTGACCTCTGTCCTCTTGGACCTTTGCCAATTTTCTTTGATGATTTGCAGCTCCATGAGGTCTTGTTTGTCAGTAAGCTACTTGTTTTCTTGCTCAATGTAGCTAATGACCCATTTATATCTCTCAAGGTTAATTGATAAGGCTTGAATTTTAGCCTCCTTCTCTTTAATAATCATGTCCTTGATTCTTGAGCCTTGAGAGCCCAAATCAATGACATCCTCCTTAATCCAAATAAAATCCCTGTCTTTCCCTTCAGTAGAGCCCTCC
>Ga0181464_1001605_pt1 | contig 10156 bp, 8 predicted proteins | sample InSIn2gowninarea_FD_119074 | JGI IMG/M metagenome (GOLD analysis project Ga0181464, IMG submission 119074) | Clean room microbial communities from NASA Spacecraft Assembly Facility at Jet Propulsion Laboratory, Pasadena, California, USA -... ...
AAGCATTGGACTACATAGATCAATCTAACCATGTGGTTTCAGATTATGTAGATCAAAGAAATGATCCATTTGTAGTATCCATGTTACCGAACCCTTGCCATCAAATTTTCTCATATTGATATTTGGAATGTGGTTGATCTTCATACCAAAGTCAGAGTCTCTAAAATAATGATTCACATTTATTATGTTTTCATCATAAGTTTCATGGAATATCTTGTCAACATTAGGAAGCCTTTTGTGTAGAAACTTTGTCAACTCTTCCTTTAAACCTTCCATGTGTGCTTTTAAACCATCTAATTTTGAGTTTATTTATACTTTTTTGTCTACTTTTAAACTATTTGTTTCACCTTTTATTTTTTCTTCTAAACCATCTATATTAACAAGCATTTCTTCAAATTCATTTTTGGCTTCTCTTTATGAGACTGAAAACTGTTGTACTTCTTCCCATAATTTTGATGTATCATGTTGGATTTCTTCTTCTTCATGCATCATCATAGAGCATTTTGAGGGCTTAATAGGTGTAGCATTTTTTTTTTTGGGAGGAATTTTTGAACTAATTAATGATATCTATGCTTCACTATTCCCTTTGAATCACCTCTAACTGGTTTTTCAAACAAACATTATGCAAATTTAAAAATACACACCTTTCAGAGCTTCATTTTGAGCTTGTTGATAAGGTTGACCATGAAACTGTTGCATCTTTGTGATTATAGCTTCCCAAGGTCTGAAATTCCATTATGAGGCATCTATCTATGTCTACTTACCAACATCACAAGTTGGACTGAGATTTGATTCTTCAATATAAAGTTGTGTCAAACCTCTCACAAAGACCTGATTATGGATTGGCTTAGTAGAGACAATCTATACAGACTGCCATGTGTCACTATTTTAACCTTAAGCCTTGAAGCTCGGTATATAAAAACTAAATTCCATTATTTTTATTCATTTCTTATGGAATTCGAATCTGATTATCAAGGTGAAGGTCATGACAATTTTTCCCTCGACACCTATTTTAGATACTGAATTCTAGAGTATACAGAAATGGTAACTTCCTCGGACCATATCTTTGGAAATAAATTGAAATAAGATCTGAGAATGCAACTAGTTGTTCATAAAGATTTCATATCCACATCGTAACAATTTCAAGGTCTGAAGCTTCACAAAAAAAGAAGTAGTGAAAATGGCATGATGACCTCTTTGAAGCACCAAAAACCTAGAAGCAAGAGATCTGAAATGAAACGTTATGTATCCAAATAAATATCACACACATTAGAGGAATTTTTAGCCTAAAACTGCCCATGAAAATTTCACTTAATTTCCATATCATAATATGTAAACGAGTCAAAATCCTTTAAATTTAGAAATAGGTACATGTAAATATTTTGGAGGGAAAACAAGAGAAACAAATTTTTTAAATCATATTTTTGGCTTATCTCCTTATATGTTTACTCAAATTTCAAATGTAGACACTCTTTAGATGCATAATTAAATTCTACATCCAATGAGTACCCATCATGCATACCTTTAAGAAGACCCACATTGATAAATATTTAATATACATGTATCTTCAATATTTATCAATGTGTGTCTTCTCAAAAGTATGCCTGATGAGTGCTTGTTGGACATGGAAATTAATTCCACATCCAGAGTGTCTACACTTAAAATTTGAGTAAACATATAAGGAGATAAGCCAAAAATACAATTAAAAAATAATAATTTTCTTCTTTTCCATCCAAAATTCATTACTATTATTTTATTATTTTAAATATTATTTTGTTTGTTTCCTTAGGAGGAAAATTTTAGGCTCAATTCTCCTCTAATGAGAAAATAAGAAAAAATAGATCAATGACTAGATTTTAAGCCACTTGAAAAGGGATCTCCCTTTACATCAATAAATGACCAATTCTTAGATGATTCAAATGACAAGGCCTCCTTGGTATATATAGGAGTCTAAAGGTTTAAAATATAATTAGGACCTAAATAAAAATAATATTGTAAGGGAACATTAAAAAAATAGTGGCCTTCTATGGGGCATACCAATAACAATATGGAGGCTACACTAGTATTAAATGGGCCTAACATTCTGTATGGTACTAATTAGCAAAATTTCCTAGTATGTAATACTATATATCTTGATATCATGTTTTGGCGATGAAACATCCAAAGGGGTATGAAATATAATGTACATAGGGAGGTACCTATGGGGATAATAAACTTAATGTGGTATAATCATCGGACACACCTACTAGCTAGTTAATGAGTATTAAATAGGCCCACTAGATAGCTCGGAGGAAATGGTATAATAGTAAGGTGTAGTTGGCATGAAACTTTAGGACTACATGTGCGTATAATTACATTAGATATGTAGATATCCACTCCTGAAGAAAGCATATATTGTGAAGTGATTTCCTCCATAGTTTTTGATGTTACCTAACTTTATGGTTCTTTATTATGACATTGTATTTTTTATGGTGTGTATTTTTTGGTATTTTTAAAATTTAAGGGTTCTATATTGTTTTGATTTAGTTTAAGGATTAAGTATCACTACTCACCAAACCTTAGAGTGAATTTCAAAAAAGTTAATATGTACGCAATAATCATAAATGACGCACTTTAGAATGCCTTGGGTTCAAGTGTAGTTGGATCTAAGCATTACCCATTCACCTTTTGAAGATGACATTGCATCATACTCATTCATATGTCAATTTAGGTAGAGGTAAAGCTATTGTTACCTTTTGTTGAAATTCATTTACTTTAACAAGTTGTGCATATAAGGCTTCTAAGGAATATGGAAGGTATACTATCTTATTGGAGAAATATTTCTAGTACATAGGTGCCTTGACAAGCAATCAAGGAAAAAACCACAATTAACTTTTATATGCGGATCTAATCATTAATGGAAGGATTGTATAGGTGTTGATGGGTTCTAGTGCCTCAAGAGAATTATTTAAGGAGTATTAAATTGAACATAGACATAGATTTCGATCATATGGTGCTCTAATAAAGTTTATAGATTCTAAGGATATGAAAACAAATGAGAATCCAAAATTCACATTTACTTGTATAAGTGGAAGTACCATGAAAACTTTAAACTATTGAAATTAAATTAATAGGACAAGTTAGTAATACTTGGTGGATGGAAGAATTGTGTTGTGCATATGAAAATAAGGAACCTAGATATAAGGTTTTGGATTGTATCTGCATTGAGTATGAGAAGGTAGTGAGGCACCTAAAGTCTCAACATTTCGTATTAGTTATTGGAGAAGTAGATAACTTAGGATGAAGTGGGGAAACCTATTCTACCAACACTTTCTAATACGTTGGATGAATTTTTAGATAAATTAATGATTCTCTACCTAATTTGTTATCACCTAAGAAAGTATTTAACCTTTGTATCAAGCCTGAACCAAGTATGTAACCTCTTTCTAGAGCTCCTTGTGATATTTCTAAGCTATAGTTGGAGGACTTGAGGTGAAATTTTAATTTTGGTCATTTTTAACTTGTTTTTTAAAAGGAACGGAGATGTATATGTTTATATTATTAAAAAAATGTGGGAGAGGGCCCAAAACCCTCACAATTGATCCCAATTACATCATATGCATCTTTGTCAAAGTAAAGTGAGAGTTTACTAATTTGAGAATGGTTGAACTAGACATTACGAAAAAATATACAACTATAGATTATGCAGTATGAATCCATCAACAAGATACACTTACAAAAATTCATGTTAAATGATATGGAGAGAAGATAGTACTAGCTGCCACAAAGCATGAAACATGATGGAAGTCACCCCACATTGAAATGACCCTCATTAGGACCCCAAGGATGACAAGTTGTTTTTCCGCTAGAAATAGAAGTGTCTCAAGCATGCATTCCATTTGAATTTCCATCTTCGTGACATGAAGAAACCTCCAATCCAACCACCTGATTTGGGAGAAGAAAAATTTCCTCCTTTAAGTCATTGAGAGAATTTTAGCTTCCATGAACAACTAAAAAGAATATTGCCACCATTCCACCATATCCTCAAGCTTGTTTATTGATGCTAGTAGTGTGTGTGCAGTATTAGCCATTCGCTCAATTACTTATGTGAGTTCCACAATATCATTAGAGTTCGGCATCCTCAAAATAGAGAAGGAAATAACGATGTGACAAGCCAAAGACTAGTAAACTAAATCACCAAGATATTGTTAGAGACATTGTTAAATCGAGATAGGTTTAAGCCTTACATAGGCCAACCTACAATGATAATACAATGATCCTCATTTTAGAACCACTAACATTAGGTATTTTCATTAATGGGACATTTTGGGATAGGTGAATTAAATTTTTATCCAACAAGTTATCCAACTAATCAACCCTAGCCTCCATATTACACTAGATTTAAAGATAATGTGAGCAATCTTCCATTAAGTGGAAATGACCTGGTTTGTAATGGATAGCCTTGGGATGTATCGACCTGTACCTTCCCATTAAATACATGTTTCACTTGCTGCATTTTTTATGCCATAGAGAGAAGAATTTTGGGGAGTGAGATCTCGATGACCCAACCTGTAAGAATCCTTTAGCACCCTTGGACCAACATGTTCGAGAAACATATTGTTAAAGCGTATCATATTATGGTATTGAGATGAGGCATGTCCTTTGATTCAAATCACTTTCTCCTTGGGCCATCGTAGAAACTTTTTTTTCTAATGTGTGTGCGTGAGAGTTCACATGAGGAAGAATGTGGAAAAAATTGACCCCTTAAAAATTTGACAAAAGGGAGAAAATTCTTGGACCAGTTGATGTCGATTCCTCATATGTGGTTGATTCAGCCTTTGTAAATTAGCTAATAATAAAAAACAAGTCCCCAAAAATATATATTTGTGTGTTTGTGTTCCAACATAATTTCAAGACCTTTCCATAAGGCCAAGAACTCAATATGGTTATTGGTTGTCCTCCCTATACCATAGGCAAATTGATGCACCACTTTTCCACTTGGATGATATATGATCTATCCAACTTCATCCTCCCATCAAATATTAAAAAAATCTAATAAATTTCAACATAAACAATAAAATGGCCATAATAATAAAGGGCGAAAAAAATTGACAAAAAAATTCTTTTCTTTAAAAATATACCACTTACTAATAATATAAAAATCTTGTATAATTAGTGTCAATTACCAATTAATGATATATATTTTATATTTATTAATACCTATCTTATATATTTCCTTGTATTATAATTTTTTAGTTATTATATTATTATATAGTGAAGTGCATTACATAATATATAATAAGTAACAATTAGCTCATTATTTGTATATTATTATTATTATTTTATAATAAATTTGTTTTAAGTTTTAATTTATTATACTATTATATTACAAATATAATTATATAGTCAATTCATTATGTTAATGGTTATATATAAAATATGAAACTTTCATTAAATATATCAATTACTATGTTTTTTAATAATATGTTTGATGTTAAAATAAAATTGAAAAAGAATTTCTATCTATTTAGTTTTTTCCTTTAAGTTTTAATATTCAAACAAAATTAATACCTTAGTATATAGTTCACAATTCCTAAATTATTTTTTCTAAGTAATGTTTCTTTTAATGCATTATTTGCTACAAATTTTAGAACATGCAATGACTCTATACGAGCCTAGATCCATCTTAACCCTAGATCCGTCAAGTGCCATGAGGGATCCAATCTCTCGATGTGCAAACCTATCTTTTGAGTGACAAACTTGGGGAAAGGATAGCACCTCGAGAGATTTTATACTTGTCAATGCTTTAGAACTAGGGTTAAGATGGATCTCGGTTCGTTATATATATATCTGTTTCTATGTGTGTGTATTTCTTATTCCCTCTCTCTTCCCTCCGGCTCTCCTGTCTCACTCTCTCTCCATCGCTCCCTTGTCACTCCCCATATCTCTCCATATTTCTCCCTCTATGTATTTCTTCTTCCCCCTTTCTCTCATGAAACATGCATAATCATGGAATATGCACACTATCAAGTTAATAAGAACTAAATAGGTCCACTAAATAGTTGGGAGGAAATGGTATAATAGTAAGGTGTAGTTGGCATGAAACTTTAGGAATACATGTGAGTATAATTGCATTGGATATGTCAATATTCACTCCTACAAAAAGCATAGATTGTAGAGTGATTTCCTCCATATTCGATGATGTTACCCTAACTTAACGAAACATCTACAGGTATTATATGCGTATACGAAAATTGATGAAACATCTATAGATATTAGCTGCGAAACTGCACTAATTTTATCCTCCATCAATAGTGAAGAATATTCTTCGCTCCTCCTTTTAACCTACATGTGGAAAATAAGAGGGATTTGATGGAACCATATCATAAATGGACCGCTGTTGTAGCTCGAATGGATAGGGTGCTGCAGGGCGTGAGTGGAATGGCATTGGAATTTCACCTGCGTGACCAAATGAACTGCCCACCAACCCAGATGCATAGATGCCTGGACGCTGAAACATTTCCATTTCCATGACGCTGAAACATTTCCATTTCCATTTGTTGCAGCCTCGCATGCTGAAACTTTTCCATTTCCACTTGTTGTGGCGGATAACAATGGTCTCCAGAATTTACAAGTCCCCTCATGAGCCGTACATGTGACCTCAACTCATCTGCCTGCACCAACCAACCAACCAAGATTGAAAACCTAAAACCCAATGAAAATCAAAATCAAATTTAAAACCTATTTAATTGCAACTCACCTCCTGCTGTAGCTGCTGCTCCATGGCTCTTACTATTAACATGCATCCATGGGTGGGTGTGCTTGCACACACACCCACCCCTGCATTTCATCCGTAAGAACTTGCATGCCCCACAAGGGGGCACCACTACCCACACCTTCTCTCCTTGCAGGAGCCTGCTCTTCCTCAATTTCAACGGCCACCAACTTTCTTGCACCCGCAGCTTCAGCTTCTGGGTGTTTCATGAGCCGTATTGTTTCCCTCAACTCATTTACCTACACCAACATCATCATTTTTCATTATTATCCAATCTAAATCCAATTAAAAACCTACTGAAAATCGAAATCCAATTAAAAACCTATTTAATTGCAACTCACCTCCTGCTGTAACTGTCTTACTCTTAACATGCATCCATGTGTAGGATCGATGATCCTTGCTTGCACTTCTAACCAGATACTCTGCATCTCCTCTTGACGCCTCTCCTGCAGAATATTTGAGAGAAGCTTTCTCAAATTGGCAGCGCCAAAATTTTGGTGAACCTTTTCAAAACGGGTAGCTCCTGTGTGGTCTGCACTAAAATGGGGTGCAAACACACACCCACCCCTGCATTTCCTCCTTAAGAACTTTCATGCTCCACAGGGGCACCCCTACTCACACCTTCTCTCCTTGCAGAGGCCTCCCCTTCTTCAATTTCAACGGCCACTACCTTTCTTGCACCCGCAGCTTCAGCTTCAGCTTCTGGGTGTTCCAAGAAGAAACCTGCTACAGGTGTACCAGCCCCTTTTCCTTGCTTCATGTTTTGTACAACTTTCTTCCATGCAGGGTGAGAAGAGATGTCTTCCCACCATCTACTCACATACCTTGGTGACCAGAGTAGGTCACCCTTTTTGCAAACGGTCAAGAGGTAGTGTGTCCATGGAAAATGTTGTAGATCTGCCACAGTAAAACACTCCCCTGCTAGGTACTTGCTCTGCGAAAGCTTTTTCTCGAAATGGTTAAGCGATTCGTTTAGCTTCGCAATGCAGTATTCCACAGTGACCTCATTTGTGGGGTGTCCCCCGAATGGGTACACCACAATTTGACGGAATAGGTTGAATACATGGGAGTTGAATTCTCCTGCCACTTTGTAGCACTCCTCCACTAGGAATTTCTCATATGTGGCATGTCCCCCGAATGGGTACACCACAATTTGACAGAATAGGTTGAATACATCGGAGTCGAATTCTCCTGCCACTTTGCAGCACTCCTCCACCAAGACTTTCTCTGTGGGTGAGTTTCCTAGGAGATGGGTGCCATGCCCCTCGTATTTTTCAGCCATATGTCTGGGGATGTCTTTGGGGGTTGTTATTCAAGACCCAGGAAAAAATTCTATAAGACTTTCACATGGAGACAAAATATAACAATTAAAATAAGGGTAAAGGTAAATAGTTTTTTTTTAAATTCTTAGAAAAATTATTTAACTAAGTGTCAACTTAACCATATGACTCACAGAAGAACCCAATACCTCAACCTTATGTACACTGAAATAAATTCACAAATGATAACATTATCATGACCAGAAACGTAAACTCACAATTTGTGAAATCAAACTTCTATTAGTTATTTGGTATCCAACTTTAAAACCCACTACTAAAATTCATCATCAGGGAAAATATATCCTCTATAGCCACCATTAACTTGAGGCATTGGGTACTAGTGACTTACCTAATAAGGTGACATGCCCATATTCGACCATAATGGGTACTTTCCCATATGGTTGCTACACAAAAGTTAAGCAACATAAGGAAAATGGTTATTGTGAATAGTTGCAGCTTAAAGTGAGAGAGATGATATGAAAATAACTACGCTTTTCTACTCTTCTACTCACGTTGATATCAAGATATTTCATTTTCCTGTCAGTGGCCACCATGAACTCGTATTCAAGTTGCATCTCGTTTAAGCAACAGAGAATCATAGTGGTTCCAGTGGAAAATGAATGACCTTGTACATTGATGGCAATTATTAATCTATATATATCACAGGAAAAGCTTAATCTTTGTCCCTGTTACACAGAAATTATTTGCTACAGGATAGAATAGTAAGTATAGTCCATAGGCCCAAATCTTTTTATAGTGTGCAAGTGGAGACCCCTTTGGTTCTAGATAGGAATGAGGATCCAAATAACATCTGAAATTTGATACTTTTGGGTATTTCCCCCTATCCAAAAATTAATATTTAGTTAATATTATATTGAGTATTTAGTTGTATAGGTGTTGGAGTGATTTTTTAAAATAATTTTTTAGAATATTATTATTAATAATTTAAAATTGCATAAATGTGGATGATGATATTGAGTTGTTATTACAAATAACCTCCAGAGCAATTAGGTAAAGCCTTTTATTTTTTAATGTAGTTAGCCACTGTTTAGGGAGATATCTAAGAGGATAATAAATATAATTAGTTCTTAAGAATGGAATAGGTCCACTTAGTAGTTGATGGGTAATAAATAAGGTTATAAAGTATTTTTAAAAAGAAGATAACAATAAAGGGTAATTCTTGTAAACTAATAAGAATATTTTAACAAAATATAAATACAAATAGATATAGTTTTATTTGATACTTTCCATGTTGTTTGTTGTGTCAACCATGTTTTCTCTATTGATTCCTTCCTTAAAATGAGTATTTGATGGTGCTTGAGTGACTTATGGGTTATTTTCTATATTCTTGTATTGTATATGGCTTTAGTTCTTGGCATATTATGAATTTTAAAGGTTTCATATTAGTTGTCATTATATACAAGGAATGTCAATTACTAAAAGTCATATTATAGCTCTTTTATGAATATAAAATGGAAGTTGTTGTTTTTTTTCATCCCTGGGCATATTTAGAGGAAAAACGATAACAATTATATAACTTGTTTGTTTACATTATGAAGAAAAATAAAACTACCCAATTTTCTATTAAGATAATCATCCAATTTGGATTCAATGAAATAGAGTTATATGTTATCATGCTCACATTTTCCCTAGAAATCACATATAGAGCAAAGGGTTTACCCCTTTCAAACCTAGATCTAGGTTCATAATGAGGACCAGCATAAGGAGCAAGATCAAGTGATCAATATAATATACAAACCCTCAGACCTTAAATTCCCAACCCAACTATTAAATAATAACAATTAATTATATGTTATATGTTATTTAAAATTAATTGTTTTAGGGATTTTAGGGGATAGTTGCACTGATTGTAGATTAAATATCTTTGAATATAGTGTCTAGATTTAGTCAACTGAGTGCATTTCATAATTGTAGTAATAATTGAGTTTAGAGGGGTTGTACAACCCACATAGGGGAGACATGCAGCCATAATGTAAGTAAATATAATATAATTAATATTTTAATAGGATATATTTAAATTTGAAAGAGTTTGAATTTTAGAATTTAAAAAATATAATAAATT
>Ga0181464_1002040_pt1 | contig 10152 bp, 6 predicted proteins | sample InSIn2gowninarea_FD_119074 | JGI IMG/M metagenome (GOLD analysis project Ga0181464, IMG submission 119074) | Clean room microbial communities from NASA Spacecraft Assembly Facility at Jet Propulsion Laboratory, Pasadena, California, USA -... ...
GCTGCAAATTACTAGGCCTCTGTGCACTCAGCTATAGAGCCTTCTCCTACTCTATGACCCAAAGACTCAACTCTACACTTAGATAAGACTCAATTCTTCATCATTAGATCTTACTTCCTTTAGTTAACTTATTTACAACTTAGAGCCTTACTCTATTTATACAATCCCATGGTCCGCGAACCATGGTAGATCTCTAAAGCTGACATTACATTACAATAATGAGGGTGGACAACACTATGACACATTTACAATCTTCACGCCCAAAAAACCCAGATTCTTTACATCGGATTTGGTCAAAAACTGGGCTTTAATCCCCAAAACTTGCCTTGGTGGATCCCGCGCCCAATAATCAATAAACTTGACAAGTGAAGAGAAAGAACCTCCATTAAAAAAATAAAGTGATTAGAGGAACAAGATGCATTCAATTCATTGTATTCGTCTTCAAAAAATCTTTCAGTTCAAAAAATACTTTGGAAAACAAAAGTCTTGTACATCATAAGCATACATACCCCTACTCCAACATAAGAGGTCATGTAAATAGCATTGAACAAAAGGAAATTTTGTTGAATAGTATGGAATTAGTATGCAGGATTTGTATGAAAGAAAGTAGAAATCCTTCTCTGAAATTTGAATCCTTCCTAAGAGGATTATGCCCAAGTGAATCTGGCAGGTCGTTCAAGCATCCTCCTCCTCATCCAACTCTTCTTTGTTGATGTTGACCAAATGTGGTGTATTATCCTTGATGTAGTTAGTCCATTCTGAAAACAAATGAGAAATTCTTAAGTGGAAAGGATGAAAATGGGTAATATTCACTTCGCACATAGATATCAAATTCTGCACAAGTCTTTTTTTTTGTACTTTATTCTAAATTTGGAAATGACTTTGATCTACTCAAAGGGAAACTACGTAAATCTATGAAAGTTTTGTTGATTCCAGGTTTTGAAGGTGCATATGGCTCTTTCATCATATGTGGCGTTGTGTTTGAGATTATGTTGCACTAAGATGGGTTTCACATCCTTTAATGGTTTGGATCCTGAGAGATTGAATTCCTCTATAAAATCTAGCCTCATCTCACATAAGGACAGATGGCGTTCTCTAGCCCTTTTGATGCATTCTTTGACTTCTTTTTCCTCTAACTGTCATTGAATCAAATAAGAAAACACTAGTATTTTATCTGTTTTGGATACTTTTGAGACGTGCTTAAGATGGAACTCTGTTTCCCATTCAAGAATTGATGTCAATTTATGTTCTTTCACCAAAGATTCTATTTTGTCCTCAAGATTGATATTTTGTTGAAAGAATGTGTAAATTTTGTACATTTCTTTATAAAAATTGGCTTGCACTTTTCTCAATATTTTGCTTGCCTATATTTCTTGCACCTTAAAAACCTGCAAGATATTCTCCACTTCATTACTTTGAATTGATTGAAACTTAAGAGTTTTAATTTCTTCTTTCAATGCTTTTGTCATGGTGACAATGTTATTGTCACACTCTTCCTTCAAAATACGTATTTATTGTGCATGTGTTCTTTTGATTGCCTACATGTTTGTGCAGTGTTTTAGTTTAAATTCGTTCAAATAATTTTGGTGTTCATTATGCAAGTTCTCCCTTTTGACGGAAAACCCACCTATAAGAATTTTTTAATTCTTCTGCCAACTTTCTTCATTGAAAGCTTTGGCTTTCTCAATTTTGACCTTCCAGGTGTTTTATCTTTTGCAGGTTGTTCTTGTAGGTGGTGGAAAGTTCGCCAACATGGTGCTAGTTGTAATTGACAAAGGCTCCTAGAGCCTGGAAGGATTTTTCATATTTTTCCTCAACATTTCTTGTTGCTTGCCAATTGAATTCCAAAATGGTTTTGAAACTATCAAGATTTCTTTTATTTGTTTTTCTAGCAACTGAATTGGTTTAAGCATTAAAGTAATACTCAGTTAGGGATGAAACAATTTCACGAACAGTTTGTACTTGAATGAAAGGTTAAAAAAAATAACTCGAGAGGGATTTTCAAAGAAATTGGAGTCATGGATGCCTCATTAGAGGTATGTGGAATGGATAGTTGTGTAATCTGTTCTTGATACTGAGGAAACTCATTTTATCTGCTAGAGAAAGTGTCAATGTTAACATAGGGATGTTGAGAATTTTCTCTTATTTCTTTGTGTCAATGTCGATATATTCAAGTTCCTTGTTAATTTTCTTCGACTCTATATATGCTCTAGTGGTGTGATCTAGGTTGTAAATAACAACGATATTGTTTCCAGATGAACTCTCTTTTCCTATTCGCTCCTTTTTGTCTAGTCTCTCATGTTTTTGACCTATGAGTTTTGTGTTCCTTTCATCTTGTTGGTCTATGTGGGTGTCCAACTCTTTTTCTTTAGCAGTGCCTTTTTTTTTTCTTATCTCTAGAGCTGTAAAAGAAACATCAGGAATATTTTCGACTCGATACTCTTCTATTTTCGTAGAGGAGGAAACATGCTCTAAAATAATGTCATTGAAATTGTATTTAAGAATCTCGAGAGATTTCATCTCTTCAATCGTAGTACTATTATGAATACTCTTCAGGTTAAGGAAGTCCTCATATAGAGTTTCTCTAAACTATTGGAGTTTACTTCTATCCTCGCTACTCAACAATGGTCATCTTTGAAAAGCTTGGTCCAAATTATCAATATTAATGAAAATTTCATCAAAGGGGGGTTGTTATAGGACAAATTGACCTCCTAATAAACTCAGAGGAGAAAGACAAGATGACTAAATCAATGACTATAGTTGTAGGCCCAAAATCCACACTAACACTCTCTGTACACTAACTTCCTGCTTTATAAAGCTTGTTACCAAGCATAAAGGAGCGTTAGTCAACCTGCTAACTCTTGATGTTAGACTAGGGGGAGCGTTAGTGAACTTAAGTGATGTTCAAGTGATTATGCCAACAAATCTACTCATAAATATCTAGATACTAAATCCCTAAATTTGTGCAAGAAAAGCAGGGAAACTCCAAAAATCAAGATATTTGTAGAAATTATATTCCGATAATGAAGGCAAATGGGAAAAAGCTTGTAAACAGGGCAGGTTCATGGTTATTGCCATAATGAACTACAGGTGGATTTGGGCAACCCTAATTCGATTGCTATATAAGCAACGAGAGAGCCATTGCAGAAGGGTTAGAGCATTTAGTAGGATAGCACATAGTGCTGTTGTGAAACTGTCATATTGTTGAAAGAGCTAGCTGAAAGAAGGAGAGAGAGAGAGGAAGAAGGGGTAAGGAAGGTTGATACAACATGATTGTTTTAATCACTCTTCTATTCTGAATATAAGACCACGGTTGTGTTCCCTACTCCAAAGTGTCAGTGATATTGTGCATTTATTTGTTCATTCTGATGCTTGTTGTGTTGAGTAGATAAGTTACACATGTATACATGTTTGTTATGGATTATTACATTAATTGTCAGAAGTGTATGCTGTGATTGGTTTGCTTCATTATTTTGTGCAGGAATCATCTTGGAGCCGGTTAGGAGGAGTTCTTCTTACCGCACGGAGATCCCCAGGCAAATCTAGAAAGAAACAAAGGTAATCCTCTTTCCATACCCTATCAATATATGTCTGATAGATGAACATGTGTGTAACAGGTAGCTTTTCTAGATAACCTTATGGTCTATGGAATTTCCTGGGAAGAATTTCAAGGGTAGTTTTCATCCTGTGCGTTTTACCCCATAGCAGAATTGGCAACTCCACTGGGGACTATACATTTAGTTCCTAGTTACCCAAACTCCTCTCAGATCTCTTCTCTCTTCTATGTCCTTTCCGCTTCTTCATATGCTTTTCTGATCCACCATCTAACTTGTTGCATCCTGCAAAGTTGCATTCTCTTCAAAAACTTATCCCAAAAGACCACTTTTTGAGCTATTTCCCTCATTAACGTAGGTTTCTAGTCTACACAAAGCTTTATAAAGCTCTTTGACTGTGCACAGGGAGCATTAGTGGCCTAACTAAAGCTCTGTTTACACACAGACAGAGCGTTAGTCTCCCATTTCCATGATTTTCAAGAAATTTTGTGGACCAAAAGGGGGGGAACTTGTCTCAAGGGCTAAAGTAAGATCTGCAACAGTATCATGCTAACAAATTTGGTGTCTTAAAATTTATTTTTTAAGAAAATGTTTTAGTTTTTCTCTCATAAAAGAAATTTTTGTTGAAAGAAAAGCTGATAAAATGTACATCTCCTTCTGTTGAAATAGTTGTAGGCTGCTTTGTTTTCGTTTAGTAGTTGTTAGGGAATATTGAGAAAAGAAACTTTTGGTTATGCAAAGTGTTGAATGGCATTAGATGCACTGATGAATCCATCAATATGTGAAATAATACATGTGTAGAATAAGACTTGCTTGCATAAGAAATTGAAAAAAAATCAGCATTTTTCTGCATGGTTTATTGAGTCGAGAGTCTCATCAATTCATACGTCAACACCCCCTTCGAAGACAAATAAGCAAGTACACTAAAATTTACACTAAAATCAATCAGTTACTCTTTTTTGAGCAAACCAAATATTAGCTAGATTAGGACCTTGGGATAAGAGTGTGAGTCAACTGCCCAAGGTTGAAAATCAAAACCAGTGTCATTAACGAGTGAAGAATCATTCTGCAATCATATTACCGGGACCACTCCAATCACAACGGAGCAAAATACGAGACAAGATTGGACTGTAATTGAAGGTAGCCCACCTTCTCTTACAACTCCTTTGGGAATTTTGTGTATCAAGGGTCCCTTCGGGGATTTTGGAACTAAGTCGGGGACTCAGGTATCCTACCCACACAACATGCTGTTTATGACTATGCCCCCCCTGGTAATGTCTGTGATTTGAGGTATCTCTAGTGGAAAATACTTCTAGATACTTACCTAAGGTGACTGGGACGGGCTATCCTGGTACCTCAAACGAACGAACCTACTTTATCTTCAGTTTTTGGGAGGGTTCTCGTCTTCACAAGAGTACTTGGCCCCTCAATCTGAGGTTCGGGCGAAGCTCAAAAGTAACCATAACCATACATTTGGCCATCCTTCTCTATTACTCATTGAGAAACTAAGTTTCATCTCCAGTAATCATTGTTTATCAAACGAGGTAATTTCCCTCTGTTTGCTGATTGACATATTTAGTGTATTTTTTCTTTTTAGGTACCTGAGTGCTTTTATTTTTGAGACTTTAAAGAATATCACATTAAAATCTATTTGATAAAACTTAATAGTCATTGTGGCTAAATCTGGCCCTCATCGTCAATCCAGATGGTTGTTAGGACTTCCTCCACTCATTGTGGAGGATCCACCGAGTTCCACTGACTCGAATTCCTCATCTTCAAGGAATCAGTCTCCCAAATCGCACACAGAATCTATCTGGATGACCGACAATTCTAGTTTGCTAGAGGATTTCTTCATGGAAGGATTCCTTCATCATTTTAACACTCCGCTTACAAATCTATTGGATCCTATAGTTGCTCCCGTGGTACTTGTACTTCACTCTTTAGTAGGAGGAACTCTCCCATCTATTCAGTCAACACCTCAAGGTTTGTGGAATTATAGAGACATTGTGAGTCCTCTACCACTTCCCCAGTCGATGGTCATCATAACACTGGTAATGTGGAACCCCGCAATCCTGTTCATCCCAGGTACTATAACTCACATAACACCCTCTATAAGTGGAACCCAACAGATGCCAAGTCCCACTCCTACGGTGCAGCAAAACATACCTTCGACTAGTGCCACATATAGTGCTCCATATAACACTCAATGTGGCACTATGGGTGCGGTTCCAGTTCACCAACACCAAGGTCAGCCGCAAATGTATGATTCTAACCCCCAAATTCAGATATCTAGGGCAGTTCCCAATATGTACATGCCAGCGAGGAATCTCACAGTTCCCCCGCTGTTCTTAGGCATGCATGGATAGTCGTTGATTGACTTGAGTGTACCCTCTATCAATCAAAACAATATGATTAGTTTTGTGTCGATTGGGAATCCACAAGGGATCCCCACCCAATCCATGGGGGCACCCTTCTCACAAACTTAGATGAGTCAAGGGGGCACCGCTTATATTGGGGGCAACTTCATACCCCATTATCAAAGTCCTCACAGGAATCCACTCTACAACATTGTACCACAAAGCAACTGCTACACTGCACAGCCCATGTACACCATGGGGAACCAAACAATGGGAGGAGCGCAAAGCTCCTTAGGTCATCCGTCATCACCATGGTTTGAGTCGGGCGCACCCAACAATTTTGCTTTTCTGGAAACATAGGATATCCCTAACTTATACAAGTTGAAAAATGACCCCATCTACCACAATCTACAATGGCCGCCAATCCCGTATAAAATACAGGCAAACATTCTTAAGTTCGACGGAAAACAAGGGGAGGATCTAGGCACTCATGTCACCACTTACCATCTATGGTGTGTTTCTAACTCTATGGTGGATGACAGTGTCCAATTGCATCTTTTTCCTCGCACCCTCACTAGGAATGCTGCAATGTGGTATATTGAGTTACCACACATGTCGGTGAATACCTTTAATGCTTTAGCGATGGAGTTCCTAAAGCACTTTTAGTTACCTATCTGTTATGAGACATGGATAGAGCTCCTTACTTTGTTTCATCAGGATACCACCACCAACATCTCTAATCATATCCATGAATGGAGATGTAGGTGGAGGTTAGTTAAAGCTCCCATCCCTGATTTTCTCTTAACAGAGTGGTCCTGTAAGTCGTTTCTCCCACAAATCGCTAGAGATGTCGCTCTAGGTGGTGCGGTCATAGAGGACCAATCCATACGTCATGCCTAGCACTTAGATTTGATTTATTCACAGTGTGGCACTCTCTACGACATTATCTCCTATGCTCCTGGTAACCCCAATCCTCCCACCACTCAGCGCCCTGGAGTGCATGCTGATGGGATTGTCGGTGCAACCTCCGGGGTCGCTATAAAACAGCTCAGTGTTTTCGTTGCCAAGCTGGCAGTTGACCCCTCTACCAAAGTGACTCCTCTTCCTGCCACTATGATTAACTCTGTGTAGTCTACACAATCTAGTGGCAAGAACAAGAAGAAACAGAGCAAGACCGCTCCTTCTGAGGAGCAGTCATCTAAGCAGCCCAACCCAAAACAGAAGGTCATTGTGCCTACTGATGTAGAAAAGGATAAAGGCACTAACTATTCGTGCAAACTCTCTCTTGAAGATCACGTAACCTGGCATTGTCTGCGTTTCAAGAATGTATGGATTACCTTACTAAGAAATATTTTGGTAAGACACCTGGTGTCCTTAGAAATCCTTTTCCTAGTCAACAATAGCAACATCTCGTTGCCAACCAATTGCCACCCACGTCAAGGGGCAGTGACGGTTGACAACATCCTTCCATTGGTGAAGGAATTTCTACCATTTACACATTTGAGATGATAGAACTAGCCACAAGATCCAAATCTTATGAAGCTGCTGTCGCTCCAGCAATAGAACCATCTATAGGTCAAAACCCATCGCCACCCAACGATTTGCGAATCGAAAGGCCAGTTGAGGACTTTGTAATTCGACCCCCCAAGGGGGCACTTCGACGCACAATGCAAACACATTTGCACATGCTGCCCAACACTACAACATTGTAGAGTATTTGGCGAAAGTGTCATCGGCCATTGTCAGGCCAGGAGTAACTCCAATTTGGTAGAAAACTGATTCAATTTATTTCATTAGGTAGCTATTGTTATATACAAAGGATGTGACTGCTCAGTTCATCTCCTGATGACTGTTCACATTCCTAATTTCACTATTTACATAAATTCACCCAATCGCATAGGATTAGGTGTTAACATTCCCCCCTTTAATTTGAAGGGATGTTGGTGAGTCCAAGCATCATTCTGAATCTTTCAAGATTTTCTCTTCCAAGCGCTTTGGTGAAGATGTCTGCAATTTGCTCATTTGTGGAACAATGATGGAGATGGATTGTTTTGGCCTTAACATGATGTCGAATCAGATGATATTTAGTATTGATGTGCTTTGTACGATCATGGAACTTTGGGTTCTTGGCCAACTTTATTGCAGAGGTGTTGTTAATCATGAGTGGAGTTGATTGTACTTGTTTTACCTGCAAATCTTCAAGAATTTTCCTGAGCCACACAATTTCTTTTGTTGCTTCAGCTGCTGCCACGTATTCTGCTTCTGTTGTGGAATCTGCTGGAAGTGATTGTGATCCGGATTTAAACAGGAACGCAATAGATTACAGAGATAACCATAAATACAGAAATGCGATAACCATAAATACAGATATGCAGCGGAAATAATACTTCGTTTCATTAATGGAGAATACTGAAATATGCTTACAACCGAAAATAGAAGTAAACCAGCTAGGGCGATGGTAGCTTATCTCTGAGAAGAGATGTGGCGGCTACATGCCTCTGAACTGTTCCGAACTGTGTTACAATGAGGCTCGAAGGCCTATTTATTATTGAGAAAACAATGGAAAACCCTTCACATTCCGAAATCTAACCCTAGAAGATGAAACGCCAAATTGTGGGCCCCGTTTGGGTAAATTGGTACATCAATTTCCCGGGGTCGTAACTTTGGCATACGATCTCCGTTTGACGCATACAATAGCTCGTTAGAAAGATCTATCCGAGCACTATCATTGTTGGAACGGGCAACACCAGTCCACTCCATGGACTCGTGTTGCCCCTGGATTCCCCAAAAAACGTCGTTTAGGGCCTCAAAACGGCTCCGGAAGTTTAGGACCCGAAAAACTGCTAAAAATAGTAAGTTGTGCTACAATTAAGGAAACTGAAAATGCTGAGTAGAACAATGATGGGGGTCCAGGTGGGCTTGGTAGGTGGCCACCAAGATCCACCTGGATCAGATTGTTTGCGTGATCTCTAGGAGACAGCTCCTGATCCAAGACTCATAACATATCCTGAAGTAGATACCCCAGTTTCTTTGTCTCCATCGAAGTCTGAATTAGAGTATCCAATCAAACTTAAGTCATCCACCTGTGTGTACTTGATTCCAAAGTCTTGAGTTCCCTTCAAGTACTTTAGAACTCTTTTTGAGGCATACCAATGTCCCTCACAAGGCTTTTGCATAAACCTGGAGAGGATTCCAACATCAAATGAAATGTCTCATCTGGTAGTAGTAAGGTAGTTGAGACTTCCTACAAGCTGTCTATACTTTGTTGCATCCTCAAACTCCTTTCCTTCAATAGATGTGAGCTTTAAGTTTTGTTCCATTGGAGTAGAAATAGGATTGCACTCTGTCATGCCAAATCTGTTTAACAAATCTCCAATGTATTTCTTTTGAGAAAGAAATATGGATTTTGGATGTTGGGTTACTTCAATGCCAAGATAGTAATGAACATAGCCCAAATCAGTCATTTCAAAACTTTTCCCCAATTCCTTCTTTATGGATGCAATGTAGCTTTCATTGTTCCCTGTCATTAAAATATCATCTACATATACCACAAGATATACAATTGTTTTGCAAACTTTCTTGACAAATAAAGTTGCATCATCAAGATCAAAATGATTGAAGTTGAGTTTCAGAAGATGCTCAGTTAGTTTTTCATACCAGGCTCGCGGTGCTCGTTTGAGGCCATACAAGGACTTCACAAGTTTGCATACTTTATGTTCATGTCCTTTCACAGAAAATCCTTCAGGCTAGGACATAAAAACATTATCTTTTAGATCTCCATTCAAGAAGGCAGTTTTTACATCCATTTGATGGACTTTCCAACCGTTCTGAGTTGCTAGTGCAAAGAGTGTTCGGATGGTGGCCCATTTTGCTGTGGGGGAAAAAGTTTCCTCATAATCGACCCATTCCTTCTGTGCAAAACCTTTTGCCACAAGCCTAGCCTTGTGCTTGTCAAGTGAGCCACAAACTTTTTACTTGTTCTTGTAGACCCACTTGCAGCCAATTGGTTTGGTTCCAAATGGACGATCAACCAGCTTCCAAGTGCCGTTCTTTATGAGGGAATCATACTCCTTTTGCATTGCTTCTTTCCATTCATCATGAGAAGCAGCTTCTCTGAAGGAAGTTGGTTCAAAATCTGTAGACAAGTTCAATTCACAATCATAAGAAACATCCATATCAACAGGTGAATTAGAGTCATCTACATCACCTCCATTTTGTCGGTTTGAATTTCTGGTTCCTGT
>Ga0181464_1002044_pt1 | contig 10150 bp, 8 predicted proteins | sample InSIn2gowninarea_FD_119074 | JGI IMG/M metagenome (GOLD analysis project Ga0181464, IMG submission 119074) | Clean room microbial communities from NASA Spacecraft Assembly Facility at Jet Propulsion Laboratory, Pasadena, California, USA -... ...
TAATCCATAACAAGAGAGAACCCATAAACCAAAAAACTAGCAAAATCAGCACACATCCTCCAGTAATCAAGTATTAGAAGAAGTTACCAATGCAATATTTGTCGGCTATAAGAAACCCTCTCATTATAATCATACACCCCCATCAAAGTAATTGTTTCCTCCTCTAAGATAATGTGCAACTAATTAGACCAACTGAACTAGGTTTGCATTGACAAAATAGAGTTAAAACTTATATCTCACTCCTGGAATCCCCAATTTGCTAAAAGATATGTCACCTTATTCCTAATCTAGCGAGAATGTGATGTGATTACATATGGGAATGAATAAAATAGTTTCTAGATCCGAGAAACCGAAAGTTCCAGATTCCAACTCTTGACTACTTTAGCCATAGGGGTACTGTAGATAATTTTTTGAGTTGAAGATACTACTAGTTGGGAGTCCCCATCCATTTGGATATTGGAAAAACCCTCTTCACTTGAAATATTCAATCCTTGCTCAAGAAATAAAATATACTACATTGTTACTAGTGAATCCATAATTGCCAATGTATATCCTTAAATTGTTTCCAAACCAGCCCCTGAAGATTCCTCCATACCTAGTTGGGCTAAGGTTTCCTTTACAAGCCCTGTGAGAGTTTAATAAAACCAGGAGGTGAAAGGAAAATTTGAGAGAGAGAAGGCCAGAGGTTTGATATTTCTTGGATGTTCCTGGGGCTAGCATGCCCTAAGAAATTTCCATACTATTCAAGATATGTTTCTCTTGCTGTTCAACATTCCAATCCAATGGGAGTGATGATTCTATGAGAATAGTATCCTTCAAATTAAAATTCATGGTTTGAAAAATGGAGTACTATGAAGTCCTATGGTTCTTAAAAATCCTCCTATTCATCTCTTTCAATACAACCCATAGCAAAAACCCAACAACTAGGGTCTAAGCTTTGTTATCAACATGGCTCTTAAAGAGCGATCGATGCCAATTTTCTATAGTTTCAATGAAGTTATTCGAAGAGTGGTCCAAGTTTCCAAGCAAATAGAGGACCCGGTTCCATATTTTCTACACAAAAGGACAAGTGTTCAAAATCTATTCTAATGTTTCTTCCTACTCTATGTATAGGGGAAAAAATGAGGGTCTAAGAAATAATTTCTTTTAGATATGATCCCAATTTAGAATTTTTCTTCAACCAATGAGCCATAGAAAATGAGCTACCTTTGACCACAAGTTTTGGGTTAAAATCCTCTGCCAAATAGGCTCTCTAGGAATATTTGAATGACATTTCATTATGGAATAAGCTTCTTTTAACATGAACATGCCTCACTGTTTATGTCCCCATTGAAGTTTGTATGGATCCTGAGCAAATTGGATTTTATGATCTTGAAGACTTTGGCCTAGGATAGGCCATAAGTATAATGCTTGATTGTAGGGCCAATTTTCTTGAGCTTTGTAGTCCCGCTAGGAGGTAGGATTTTGGCTAATAGGAAAAAAATTAGGGGCTAATATTCATATGTGGGCTAATTTTCAAAAAAAAAAATCCAAAAAAGATTCGCCCAACTCCATTTTTTCTAAAAATGATTTGCCCAAATTTTATAGTATAAAATTATTTTTCCTTTTAAATCACTAAAACTTTATAGATAATATATAAAATCATTATAAGTTTGAATACTTTTACAAAAATGTTGCCAACCATTTTACAATTTGCATATTAAGGACTAGTATTATTCACTAAGGTTTGTAAACTCTAAAATAGATTCCCATCCTTAAAATTTTCACTATTGACTAACCTTCTAGAAATATGCTACCTTGGTAGCCTCCTAATTAATGGTAAAAACCTTTAGTTCCCTTAGGTCCTCTCGGTCTCCTAGACAGGGATATTCCTTCCATGCTTCCTCCCATAACTATGCTTTTTTTTTCAATCATGGATCTCCTAGAAGGTGTGTTCTTGTATCAAATATTTATTTCCTTGGGCTAAGTCATAAATAGACAAGCATGTAGGATAGACATGAGCTCTTAATTTTGTCAATTTGGGAACTAGATTGACTGTACTTTCAATCCCAAATCTGTTTGTAGAGTTCCTGTCCCCCCTCACAACTAGTGCCACCACAGTTTGGCTCCCAAGGCTTGTTGAGTATTTCAGGATCCATTAAGCCCATACCTCCTGCTATCTTTGAAAAACATGTACCTTCTCCCAAGCCACTAGGGACCACTTCCTAACGTTATTAATACCGTTCCATAAGAAGAATATGAATTTGGTTGTAATGGCTTTATAAATGGACTTAGGGGATGGCAGTACTAAAATTTGGTATACTAGTAGAGCTTGGTGTCGGGAACAAGTTCCCCTAAGAGTCAGTTTTGGGGCTAAAAGCCCATGTTTGGGGGAGAAGGCCCAAATTTTGTAATATGGATGTAAAGTCTCCACATTTTGTGGTCATGGAGTGCGAAGAGGTAAAAGGGTTATCCTCTCTTGCTTTGTAAAGTATCATGTTGACTGTAAAGATCTACCCATGGTCCGCAGACCATGGGATTGTATAAAAAGGGAGTCTTAGAAGAGTCTAAGAGGGAAGTAGTAATGGGAAGAAGGATTTTGGGTAAGCAGTTCTAAGTGTTCTTGAGTCTTAGCATAGGTAGAGGCTCTGCAGCTGAGTGTGGAGAGGCGTAGGGTGGAAGTCCGCAGCTGAGTGCGTGGACCCCTGCATCTGTGTATGCAGGGCAGATAGAGTCTGTACTAAACTTGAGATATCAATAGATAGAATTATTCTGAAATCACTGTGTAATTTGTCTCTACTTAATGCATCTAATTATATTATGTTACGATCTGGGTATACATTATAATGATTATTTTATGCACAAATTTATTTGATTATATCTGTTAATTGAACGCAAACAAGAGTAAAGGTTTATGCGAGGGTAACTGTAAATGCATGGTATATTAGGTAAAACTTAAGATAACTTGGGAACTTATATAGTAATGCAATCACATAGGCGCGTAAGTGCCTAGACCTTAGGTTAGGGTTATGTGAAGATCAGTCGAGTACCTTCGCGGAGGTACTGAAGGACAAAAGTGGAGGAAGATTGATAAGCCCTAAAGGCTTTTCGATCTACACTAAGGCAAGATCGGGAAGTATAGACCGACATCATGACCATCTCAGGGTGCAGAAACTTAGTTCCTGCATCCCCCCATTCTGCTTCGGGTGAGACTTCGGTCCACGCTCCACGAGCTAATGCCGAAAGGGTCAGTAGTGTAGGGATTTTCTTGGTTGACTAATCCTGAACCTAGGTCAAGGCCCATCAAGCCAACAAATGGTTTTGTTGCCAGGGTAGGGATATGCATAATGAGATGTGTGATGTTGTATCATTGGAATCTGACGAAGAAAGAAATTGAAACCTGGTTGGATAGAAAGATCCACGAATTCGCGGCGCAAGAAAACAAGAACCTGCGATTGATGAAAGAATAGTGGTTGGACAGATACCTGTACACAGAAATATACGAAACCTTCTTCTGTTCCTTCTTGGTTGAGTTATATGATGGATCGCGAAGTTGGAAAACGGTCAAGGAAGGTGGAGGCTTGACAAGCCGATTGTTTGGGCACTGGAGCTAGTAAGGAGGTTAGAAGCTTCTAAAGATAAGATCACACACGTTGTCTACCATTGGCTTGACTGCATCATACGAGGATTTTTGACCGAGTTCATGGTTGATACCTCTGTTAGTTACAACGAAGTAGAGCGCTGCTTCTTCAAAGGATTGCGAGGTAAGTATTTAAAATCACTGAATACTTGGATTAAGATGCTCTTGTGTGAACAATAGGTTATGCGGTTACCTTGATGTTTGGAGCTATGCAAAGTGGAAAACCTTTCAAGGACATAGGAAGAAAAGGTCATGAGTATAGCCCACTGATCGGACTCCCTTTAAGTGATGATGAAGGGACACTGCAGATTTCTCCCCTGAGCGCTAGTCACTTGATAAGACAAGGGTTCTCGTGAATACCTACACTGCCTCTACCCTCATCACATCCATCCACACTACCTCCATCCTCGCCTCCACCGCTCACCCCATCACCCACAACACCGATACCTCCATTGTTCAATATGGTGAACTCTGTAAAACTACCTATATTCAAGGGCATAGGGAATGAGGACCCAGACCAATTTGGTTCATCATAAAGGCAATATGGGAATCTCAAGGCATTGCGGATGATCACATGAAGAAGGCAACGTTAGTTAGTGCTTTGCAGAATCGTGTGCTAACTTGGTACATTAAGTACTCTAATGACAACTAGGCAGCTACGCTGGCAGAGATCCAGACCACGATGAATAAAGAATTCAGTTGGCCAAAGTCTGAAGCGCAGTCGATTGTGGGATTCAAGGAAATCGCAATGAAGCTAGGTGAGATCCCTTGGGAGTTAGATCAAAGATTGAAGTGTAAAATCCGCGAAGCCAATATGAATTTGATGGATGGGCAGCACCGCGAGTGGTTCGTGGCTTTGCTCTTGCCTCACCTAAGGGTTGCACTGTCACAACATAAGATTATGACTCAGGCAGAAGCCTTGGAGATTGCAATGAGACTACATGAAATGTCGATGCAAGATTCGAATCTGGGGGTTCAGCGGATTCATGCACAGTTGCAAAACCTTTGTCTCGAAATGCAAAATCTAAAGCGGGGTAGAATTGCTTTGCCGGAGGCGTGCAAAGAGGTTTGGTGCATAAAATGAAAGGGTTAGGGGTATGACAAGGATCACTGCCTAGTGTTCACGAACTATGTTGCAGTAGGAGGACCAATGCCCCTACGACCAGAGGCCGCAGCAAGACCAAGTGCAAGGCCTGCGATATGGTGTGCTATATGTTAGCTAGCAGGGAAACACATGACTGATAATTTCCATTTGCTACAGAAATTTGTACAAACACTGCAACAACTATTATGTAATTTTTTTCAATCAGTAGGCCATGATAAGCGCAATTGTTGAAGTTACGAATTGATGATGGTAGGATGCTCGCATACAGAATGTAGACAAAAATGCAGCTTCCAAATCAAGGCGTTGGGGGGAACACGAGGCGAATATCAGGGGTGCGGTTGAGGCCGAGGTGGAGGAGGGCCTGGGAGAGGCCGAGGACAACTGATTTGTTGCAATTGCGGAGGTTCAGGACACTACCCAAGGAACTGTTCAAATCCGATGCAATTTTCATGCCTCTACTATACTCAGTTTGACCATGCGACTGAGGATTGCTCAATATTGTTGGCTAAGATTCAGGAAAAGGGGGTGAAACCTCCACAGCTGAAACATAACCTCTAGATGATGAGGGTTGAGCCTCGCAAGGAAGACCTTAAGGTAAACATTGTGCTGCGGAGCAGAACCACAACCTAGGAGGATAAAGGGAAGCAGCCTGCAAAAGGTGCATGGGTCCGCAAAGCACCAGAAAAGGACACTGGGTTTGATTTGGAGCGCACAAAAGAAACATTTATGGAAGCAAAGAAAAGCTTCACTGAGGCCTCTACCTCCGGAATTCAGGAGAAACCAGTTGAAGAAATGGACCCATCCATGCTTACCACGTTCTTAGAGACCTACATGAAGTTGCTCCGTGACATTAAAGCTGTGAAGGGCCTACAAGAATTAATCAATTGGTGCACTGGTAAAGATAGTCCTACTAGTGAACTGCATGTGGTTAGGAAGCTTGGTAAGCACAAGGCAAGGATTGGACGGGAGATGAGACTCATCGTGCAGATAGGGGAATACAAGATGGACCAAGTTATCCTGGATCTAGGATCCGACGCAAATGTTTTTCCAAAGCAGACCTGGGAGAGAATGGGGAGACCTGCGCTTTAATGGTCTCTGATATAGTTAATAATGGCGAATCAACATAAAATAATTCCAATGGGGAGGATACAAGGGGTCACAGTTGACATTGAGGGTGCAAGCGTACTAACAGATTTTGAGGTAATAGAGATTGTGGATGAGAGAAATCCCTACCCTGTGCTCCTTAGAATCAATTGGGCCACTGACATGAATGGGTTAATAAACCTGAAGAAGCAGAAGATGATATTTAGAAACAAGTCGCTCCCCATAGTGGTGCCAATGGATCCCACGGAGGGACTGCACTATACAAAACTAGTCCGAGATTACGAAAGTGATGACGATCTAGACCAGATTTACAAGATAACGGCGCGAGACCAAGATTGGGTGAATCTGACAGTAGACGGATGCATTACATGGGATCATGAAAGCTCTTGCACGTCAGATTCAGATGAAGAATTGGAGAATTGGCAGAATTAGCTGCATGAATTCTCGACGCTACATTGTAATATGATGACCAAATCGCTGCGTTGTGTGTCATCCGAAGGCAAGAATCTGCCTCATTATGATGGGCTAACTGATCTTGATTTCTTTTTGGATGCATTTGAAAGAGAAGTACTGAAGAAACATCGCTTCCAGGCCTTGGACTGGGTACTGCGCACTACGCTTGCAAGATGGTGGGGTACGCACAAGGATAGTTTTAGTGATTGGCGCAACTATAGGAGGATGATGAGAATACATTTTGGGCAGCCAAAAGTATGGATGACAGATAAGTATGATGGACGAGATGACCCATGCAATCACCTGGCTAAATGGAATAAGGCTTATGGCACGAAGCCCCAACCTAAATGGATGCATCTGTTATTTCATACCCTGGGTGTCATAGAAATGAATTGGTACTTGGAAACTGAGCTCTGCGATGGCACAAAAGAATGGGACATCCTGTGCCAGGGATTTTTAATGGCGTTCAGCTTTGAGGATGGGTTTGACTGTATTGACACGGCACTACAAGAGGTTAAACCAATGATATTTAGGATACACAAGATCCTTTGGACCTAATCCAACCTGATTGGACTACCCAATTGAGTCATGCACTAGAATGCTATAACGTGACCGTTGAAGAAGAAGACAAGGATCCCCGAAAAGTTAATATTCCAGAAACTGAAGGTCACCGCGAGGTTGAAGGTTCGCAAATAAAGTATCCTGACATAACGCACTACTGAAAACCAGGTAGGTCAACATTGGCACAGAGGCGGAACCAAAATTTGCAAAAATTTGGGACTATTAGGATGATGCGACAGTATATAAGGTCACTGAGCTCCTCCGCAAATATCTGGATTTGTTCCCCACAAAGTTCTCTTACTTAAAACGGATAATAGGGGACCTCGTTGTCATGAAGATCACCCTAAAACTAGACACGAAGCCTGTAAAATAAAGTCCTTACCACCTTAATCCTAAGTATAAGGAAAGGGTTTGTGCTGAGTTGGATAAGATGCTTGCAGCAAGAATTATTGAACTAGTAGAAGAGTCTGATTGGGTAAGCCCGATAGTGGTTCAGGAAAATAAATAGAAAGAAGAAATAAGGATATGCATGGATCTCCAGAAGCTAAAGGATGCTTGCGTGCATGACCCCTTCCCGACCCCGTTCACTGATGAAGCCCTGGATAATGTAGGTAACCAAGAAGCATACTCTTTCACTAATGGGTTCTCTCTTGTTATGGATTACTCAATCCTTTTTGGAGAATGTAAAACATTTGGTGAATCAGTTGCTAGCCAATAAATCTAGTAGGATTGAGGTTGGAATATTTTGAAAATATGTAGACAATTATGTAACTTTTTGACTTAATGATAATTATCTTGACTTACAATTTTTTTTGAGAATTATCAAGTTTTTATGATCAAATCTATTTGTAATAGACATTTGTAATGGTGATAAATTAGAGCCCACAGGGATAACTGAATTAGTGGTTTCCATCTTATGAAGTATTATATAAACCATGAGACAAGGTTCAAATCCCCCATGGTTCAAACCAATGAAAAAAAATGGATTAACGATTTTCACTAAATAGGTATTTTACTACACTAAATAGGTGAGGAGTTCAAATGAATTTCATACCAACCTAGACTTAGGGTACTTCGATGGTTTACATGGATTTTATGGTTGTGTGGGGAGAAAATAAGGTCTTGAAATGCCAACTCTACCCTTTATTGGTTGACATTAAAGGTGTAGAGGGTAGTAATTCCACACTTGGACTTCACTAAATGAACCTCTGACATATCACGTGCATTTGTGGCATACTCAACAATACCCTTAATTTGATTACATATTGGAAAATACCTATAAAAATAACATTATTTAACCCCCTACTACTACAAACCAAATGCACCTTCCTAATGTAAAAAACCCATACTCTCACTAGCATTGTAGGTATCCATTTTTCCATTAACATTTTTTATATCCCTTTATAGTTTTACATTAAATTTGAGCTCCATTTTATATACATGCCAATATAACCCATGCCCCCTATTATATGCTCGATATATAATGTCATTTTTTCCTCAATATATATCCCCCAATATGAACGCATGAGGTATGGTATTTCTCCCCCAATGAAGACCCTGTAATTCCAACATTGCAATTTGGTCGACACTAGCTTGAGTTATACATTTGGATGAGTGGCAAGAGCAAGGTTCGCTGAGGTGGAGCTATTACATCCACTTCATATATGTTCCTTGGATGGATGAGTGGGATTGGATTTTGTGGAGGCTTGATTTGGGCTACAAACATTTCATGGATGACCCCCTTTCATTGTACTGGCATTTCATAATTGAGAATAAAAAAGTGGAGCATAAACATCACCTTCTAGCTATATTTTTGTTATAGTGAGATTTCTTAGGGTATATCTTGTGTTCATTGTGTGGATGGTGTGAAAATTAATTCTCTCTTTAATTTGAATATTTAGCGTATTTTAGTGGGTTTTGTACTAAAGTTAAAGTATAACTCTACCATCCTCAACATAATACTACATAATAAAATATTGTAGAACATTATAAGATATGTTGTGATGAACCATTATAGTGGTATATCCATGGTAGTTTATAAATCATATTAGTATTGAAGCAATTTTACTTTTGGGTTTTTTGGGAAGTTACTCAATCTAGGGATTTTCATAAAGTATGAAAACCTTTGCCATGGAATATGAATGAGTACAATAACACTCCATAAGGTGAGTTGGAAGAGATATTTTCAAAGCTACAAGCATAAGTCATTGACATCTCTCATAACATGGCCATAATCACGCTAGCGCTAGAGTAAAAGTTCCAACCCTTTTGGGAGTGTGGTGCCTTTAACTTAGAAGTTAGATTAGATGAAAAATTTGAAGGTAATGAAGACCCAAAGGAGGAGGTAAAAAAGAACTAGGGAAATAAAGACCAAATTCCAATGTCATTTCTTCATAATATCTATTTAAAGTGGTTGAAGCAAAAATGGATATCAAACCCCACTAAGGTAGGATTGATTAAATTAAATTGATTTAATGGTTGGCACAAATGGAAGTTTATTTCATGTAATAGAATATTACAAAAATTTCATTTTTTTGACTGAAGTTAGGTGGCCATGCCCTAACTTGGTGGCAAAGTCATAGAGACATACTTAGGCTGAGGGTGAGTTGCTAGTGACTAAATGGGATGTGTTTAAAACCATTATTAAGTCCTAGTCCTACAATATCAGGTATTGATTGAAATTGGATATTATTTTTCATTCATCTTGAATCTTTCAACGGGGACAAGTTGGAGGAATCAACTCATAAAATCATTTTTACTAGCATGTCCCAATTTGGTGAATTGGGGTATATAAATTTACAGAAGTAGATTGAGTAATTGAATGCAATTTTTTTGGGGCAAAACATTACCACTTACATTCCTCGCCCCTTAGCGATATTATATGCACAGATACCTTTATAATGGCACAAGAATTAGCTCAACTGGAGTCCATATGCAAAAGTTATGTCACAGGGAAGTTAACCTTCCTGTTTTGACCATCATGATTTCAGAGGATGCCACATCATCCCCCCATGATTCATGGAAAATGGTATAGCCACATGATCATGATGAAAAATACTCTAGAAGATTCGAAATTGTAACTGTTGTTAAGGGTTGAAGGAGTCAAAATTAACAACTAGTAGGCTATCAAGTTGTGTTCTCGCCAAACCATTAGGAGAAAAAGAGGTTCCATTCTATTTGAGTGCATTTTGTTCCATAGTTGAACAAAGTAGCTAAGAGTGGATGAGAGAGAGAGAAAAAAAACATAGAGGGTCTGTGAATTGTAGCAACCAATGAGCCACATGTCTCACTTCTTTATACTTGCATCC
>Ga0181464_1002045_pt1 | contig 10150 bp, 10 predicted proteins | sample InSIn2gowninarea_FD_119074 | JGI IMG/M metagenome (GOLD analysis project Ga0181464, IMG submission 119074) | Clean room microbial communities from NASA Spacecraft Assembly Facility at Jet Propulsion Laboratory, Pasadena, California, USA -... ...
TCCTGCGACTACAAAGATGGTTGATATTCTACTTGCCACTGCTCTTGATTTGGTCAATCCCAAACATTTACGCAACTGGTTTGCTAACTGTTGTTATTGTATCCAATGAACTTGCAATCTGCTGTAATTTCAATTACAGAGGGCAAGTTCTTAGTTATTAATTGTGGCAGACTTAACTTACTTTCTTATTGGCTTCTACCCGTGAAAAATCAACAACCAGCTACCGTTTTTGACCAAAAAGTCGCGTCTTCCTACGATAACAGGTGGGCTAAGTTAGCCCCAATCCGCGATTCCCTAGATTTGCTCATCCGCGCCATACTTTCGGAGCTTCCTATTAATGCCCAGATACTCTGCATTGGCGTAGGAACTGGATCGGAATTGATTAATTTAGCCCAAGCATGTCCCCAATGGCAATTTACGGCAGTAGAACCTGCAACTGCAATGCTCGACATTTGTCGCCAGAAAGTTGAAGAATGTGGCATCACATCGCGTTGCACCTTCCATGAAGGTTATCTCGATTCGCTACCCCCATCAAAAGAGTTTGATGCAACGACTTGCCTTGTGGTTTCTCACTTCCTCATAGATAAAGAGGAGAGGCGCAATTTTTTTAATCAAATTGCTTTACGACTTCGCCCCCAAGGATATTTGATTAGTTCCGATATAGCTTACGATATGTCTACTTCAGCCTATCAGAGCCTTCTTGAGGTTTGGCTGCGAATGATGAAGTCTGCCGAATTGCCGGAGGAGCAACTAGAAAAGATGCGCGCTACTTATGGTCGTGACGTTGCTGTACTACCACCACACGAAGTTGCCTCAATCATTGCATCGGCTGGCTTCGATACACCTGTGTTGTTCTTTCAGAATCTACTTATTCATGCTTGGTATTCAAGGCGAACATTACCCGCTTAAAAGTCCTCAACAGCCCCTTGCTACTCAAACGTCAATAAGCAAAATATTGATAATCAATTAGAATGCTAATTTTTTATTGAAGTGATTGGCGATCGCGTTGAGGCAGTATCAAAACGTGTTTAACGGCTAAAACTGAAGCACTGCAATCGATTCATAGCTCTAGTAATGGGCAGTATTAGTAGCTAATGTTGCCTGTTTTAGTTTTGCCCCTAGGGGCAAAAATTTGGTAGCCAATCCATAGAAAACCAAAGAGTAAATTGAGTAACCTATTTTGGTTGTAATTACTTAATTGAACAACAATTTATCGTCTATTAATTGCTCGCCCCACACGCGTTCAAATTGACCTAACAAGTCATCTACTGTTAAACGGCTGCGGGCGACACCTGCAATATCGTAAATGACGCGACCTTGATGAAGCATTATAGTGCGATCGCCTAAGCTCAAAGCTTGTTTCAAACTATGCATAACCATTAGTGTAGTAAGCGAGTGACTGCGTACTAGCCGATTAGTCAAGTCCAAGACATCCTCAGCAGTTTGCGGATCTAAAGCTGCGGTATGTTCGTCTAGTAATAAAATCTGCTGTTGAGACGATAACGGCTATTGCTTGCCTCTGACCTCCAGAAAGCAACCCCATTCGGTCGTGAAGGCGATTTTCTAACCCCAATCCTAAGTCCGCCAGACGCGAGCGTAAATGCGATCGCAGGCGATGAGTCAAAGCAAAACGCAAGCCGCGCGATCGCCCACGACGATCGGCAAGCGCCAAATTTTCCTCAACGGTTAACTGAGGACAGGAACCAGCTAAAGGATTTTGAAACACGCGAGCTACAAGTTTAGCTCGGCGCGGCGTTTTCCAAGTCGTTACATCCCGATCTGCCATAATAACTCTACCTCAATCGGGTCTTTGCTCGCCGCTAACAACATTCAGCAATGTAGATTTACCTGCGCCGTTGCTGCCAATTACCGTAATAAATTCACCCATTGCAATGTCTAAATTCAAGCTGTTAAGCGCCGACCGTGCCATCGGCGTACTAGGATTGAATGTCACCATAATATCTTGAAGACTAATCATGTTGTGCAGAAGACCTCCAGCGCCATTTATATACCCAACGACTTTAGGGCAAAATTAACGCCAGTGTTACTAATACAGAGGTAATTAAATTCAAATCCTGCGCCTGCAATCCAATAAAATCCGCATTCAGCGCTACCGCTACAAGTAAACGATAAAGGATCGAACCAACAATTGCGCTTGTCATAATCCAAATCAAGCGATAGCTGGTAATTAAACTTTCCCCCACAATCACTGCTACTAGGCCAAACACAATTGTACCCATACCTATTTGCACATCTGTAAAGCCCTTAACTTGCACGAACAACCCCGTTTTACTTTTGGTGTAATCCGAGTAATTAATTTAAGATGCTCTGCTATGGGTGTGAGGTTACTTACTCCCGTAATGGAGCCACCGGGTTGTTTGAGATTGCTTACCAGCTTGGCGCTTACAAGATCGGTTACTGCACTAAAAACAATTGCAGTATTAGGTGCTTTCAGTGCGGCACTCAATACTGCTTGGGCAGAGGAGGTAGAAATTGCGACGATAGTATCGGGCTGTTCTCCAGCAATTTTTTTCGCAATTTGAATTGCTGTATTTTGGTTGCCTTGGGTGTTACTCCACTGCCATCTCAAATTTTTATCCACTTCAAATCCTTGAGATGCTAATTCTTCCTTAAGTCCATCGCGAACCGCATTGAGGGCTGGATGCTCAATAATTTGAGTAACCGCGACTGTTTTGGTATCGGTAGGTGCGTTGTTCGTGCGTGGCGTTTCATTAGAACAAGCTGCGATCGCCATAAGCATAGAACCGCTTAAAGCAAATCAAACGGTAAAGAAATCATCTCAAATACGCTCTCACAAATGTTTAAAGCCCATCTCAACATCATTGCTGATTATTGTAGGTGTTCTACTGTAAGTTTTTTTCCTGTATAGCAATATGCGCGCTAATGCTGTAGTAATTTGATTGGAACTTGTTACAATTTCACCTTTAGGCGCGATCGCGCTGGCCTACACCACCCATCGGATTTGTTGCAAAAACTTTTGGGAGAAGTTGTATATACAACCACATCTTTAGATTTGGTTGATGAGTACGAACCGTTTAGTAAAGGTTTTGAGAACTCCCGAACCTTGTTTTTTCTTATTATGTTCGTGCTTTTGTGTCCTTTAAGTTGTGAGTCAAGCCGTGTTGAAATACAAGCATTACTCAGCGTGGCGCATTTCTTTGGTCGGCATGGAGTTGGCAGCAGCAATAATAAAGCAACCATTGCAGCGTTTGTCTTAGGTGCAATCTTTATATTCTATGGCAATATATTTGGTTACAGGAGCAAATCGCGGTATTGGCTATGAATATTGCCGTCAACTTCAGGCAAGAGGAGATAATGCGATCGCCGTTTGTCGGCAAGCAACCGTAGAATTGAAGGCGTTAGGAGTCCGAGTAGAAGAAGGCATCGATGTGACTTGTGATGATTCTGTCGCCAACTTACACAAACGGCTCGGAGAAACCAAAATTGATGTCTTAATCAATAATGCCGCGATCGTCAAGCGCGTAACCCTAGAACATCTTGATGTTGACAGTATCCGAGAACAGTTTGAGGTCAATGCTTTGGGTGCATTGCGGGTAACTCAGGTATTGCTTCCCCGTCTCAAAGCAGGTGCAAAATTAGTAATGATGACAAGCCGCATGGGGTCAATTGCCGATAATACTTCTGGTAGTTCTTACGGTTATCGGATGTCTAAAGTTGCGCTATCAATGGCAGGCAAATCACTTTCCCTCGATCTCAAACCACGAGGTATTGCTGTGGCTATCTTGCATCCGGGATTAGTGCAAACTCGAATGACCAATTTTAATAATTCGGGCATCACGCCGGAAGTGTCGGTACGAGGATTGTTAGCGCGAATTGAGGAACTGTCGCTAGAGAATACAGGAACTTTTTGGCATAGCAATGGCGAAGTGTTGCCTTGGTAATTTACTGCTTTTAGACTAAGTGGTGGATTGGAACAAAGAGGTGATGGAGTTGCTGATTTGGCACTAAGGCGCGCTGGCAAAGGTCGAATATTAACTGAGTCAATGTTCAAAGTATTAACTCTTGCTAAACGGTCATTGTTGTTGGCATCAATTAAGCCTAATACAGACAATACGGCGACTATGGGATGGAGTACCGCCGCTCTAGTTCAACAGAGACCGATACTTGTTATATAAGGATATTAACTGGTTTAAATTCTGTCGAGCGAGCAAAGCTATTTAAGGCTGCTTCGTGGTGCTGCAATTGCCTTAAAGCAAGACCTCGATGATGCCAAGCCCAGTAGGCATTAGGTTGTAATTGCAAAGCGCGATCGAAACTAGCAATGGCTTTATCAAAAATACCGCAGTTACTCCATGTAACTCCAAGATTGTGCCAGACTATAGAGCTATCAGGATTAAACTCTAAGGCTCGGTCAAAGCTATTAATTGCCTCCATGTATCGCCCCAACTTAGCCTGGGATATGCCGCGATTGTGCCACACCCAGTAGGTGTCTGGGCAAATTGCCAAAGCTCGATCGAAAGAAGCTATTGCTTCTATATGTCTTCCTAAACTACCTAAAGCAAAACCTCTTTGGTACAGTGCTTTACTATAGTCGGGTTCATACATTAACGCACGAGTAAAAGTTGCGATCGCAACTTCATACTTTTCGCTCTTAACTTGATTAAATCCTCGCTCAAACAACAATTCTGCTTTTGCTCTATTAGTTTTCATGATCGGACTCGGTACTGTACTTAAAAGTGGTTTTATATTAATTGATACAATATAAGATTAACTAGGGAAAGCGCTTTGACCTCTTGTACCAAGTTAATGACATAACTTAGTTAGCTCCATTGCACAACTTGTGCAAGCTTTTTGCTTTCCGCCCTGGTGCTGCCCACAATACGCCTCATTCCTCAGCTAGTTAGGTCAAATTGTGATTCTTCTTTTATGCTTACAACACTCAAAAATCTCCGCAATTGCTGGGCAATATCTCCTTTTGGGCATTTAGTCCTATCTAAGAACGCAACCTTTTGTCTTTCACGACCTACAAATGTCTACTCACAAGTTTAATAATGTTTGTTATTTTTAATTATTTTGAGATCGGTAATTCAAGCTGTGTAATAATTAATACAAAGTTTTTTCTCTCTCAATGTGGGAACCGGATTTTAAAGTCCCCCAGGTGTTAAGAAGCGGATGCGCCCGTCAAGTTTCTCGGCTTGAAGCACGAGGAGATTTATGCGTATAGGTCTAGGAAACATTAAACTGATGAAGTTATGACTTCACCTGTAGCGCTAAATTAGTTAGTAAACTAATCAAAGGTGCGATCGCACCTTCAAAAACCGCTACTATTGCTCGTAAGTGTAACTTCAGATTCACCTGGAGTTAAAGCAACGCTCTAAAATCCTGCTCAAAACCTGCCAATTTTAATATGCCAAGCCGACACCGCCAATTTCACGTCTGCTGCTTTCTGGTAGTTCTATTTTTGAGTAGCTTTATGCTCTGTTTGGGGCTAAATCATTTTCCCTTTACTACGCAGGCGAAAGCTTCAGAAGTCGCCATTACTCATGTTAATACTCGTCAACTCGTAGAGCTAGGAATTGAGCAATATCGTGCTGGAAATATGCTTGAGGCGATCGCCTCCTGGCAAACTGCTTTGAGTGCCTATAAAAGTACCAGCGATTTTACAAATCAAGCAATTGTTCGCGAAAAATTAGCCCTAGCTTATCAGCAAATCGGTCAATTAGAGCAAGCCATCGATTATTGGCAAGAAGCGATCGCCAACTATCGCTCCTTGGGAGATTTGGTAAAGGTAGAACGATTGCTCGTCGAACAGGCCCAAACCTACAGCCGATTAGGGCAAAATAGAGAAGCGATCGCGCTTTTATGCGGTGCTGCCGAAACTAACACTGATGATTGCTTGCAAAGCTCTGGAAGTGCTTTGCAAATTGCCCAAAAGTTAAGCGACTTTCAAGGAAAAGTTGCAGCACTAGGAAGCTTGGCAGAAGCGTATCGTCTTACCGGAGAGCAAGACAAAGCTGTTAAATCTTTAGAGATTAGCTTAAAGATTATTCAGGAGAATAACCTTAAAATTTATCGCTCCTCAGTGTTTAATAGTTTGGGTAATGTTTACTTTAGTAAAGCTCAACTGGGCGAGCAGCGCGCTAATTCTGCTAAATTTAGAAACGCAGAAACTAGAGCCACTAAATTTATCGAAGAAGCTAACTTGGATTATCAAAAAGCTTCAGGCTATTTTAACAACAGTCTTGAACTATCTCGTACTCAAAACGATCGCTCAAGTCAAATGCGGACGCTGCTTAATTTACTGCGCCTCTATTACCTTCCAAAAGATATAAAGTTACCCGATAGCACCGATCGGGCAAAACAAGCATCGCAGGAAGCTTTAAATTTACTTGAGAGCCTACCCGATTCTACTAATAAAGTTTATGCAGCCATTGATTTAGCCGAGCTAGAGCAATTTGCTTTTGCTAGTAATTCTCCTTCGTTTCAAGCTCAATGTTTGCCACAATTGAATAATTCCCAAGCTGAGAAACTCCTGAAAAAAGCTGTTTCGATCGCTCAAAGCATTAAAGATTCTCGTTCCGAATCCTTTGCTTTAGGTAAAATAGGTCATCTCTACGAGTGCCGTAAGGATTACGATCTAGCCTTAGATTTTACCAAACAAGCAAGGCTCGCCGCCGACCAAAAGCTACGCGCTAAAGATAGTCTTTATTTATGGGAGTGGCAAGCCGGACGAATTTATAAAGCCCAAGCGAAAGAAATTGAGGCAACTAATGCTTACGAACGTGCGATCGCTACCTTAGAAGATCGAGGAGGTATCCGAGATAATTTATTAATTGCCGAACAAGACTTGCAATTTAACTTTCGCGATACCATTAGTCCTCTATACCGAGAATTTGCTCAGTTAAAACTAGAGCAGGCTCAATTGCTACCCGTTGGTAGCCAAAACTACCAAGACGAAATAGATACAGCACTCAATGCTATTGATTCACTAAAACTTGCAGAATTGCAAAATTACTTCGGTAATGAGTGTGTTTTTGCTGTTTTTGACAAAGAACGAGTAGATGACTTAGAGACAGAAGACACCGCCGTTTTTAGTTCGATTATTTCGGAAAATCGAACGGCAATTATTGTAAGTTTGCCCAATCCAGAAAAAAAGTTTAAGCCAGAGGCGGCAAAAAGAATAAAAAAGTTGACGTGGATAGACGATAGTAAAAAACTTTTAGATGAAATCAAAAAATTTCGTTTAGAAATTCAGAAGTTTTATGACCCCACCGATGCCTATTTAACACCAGCGCAGAATCTATATAACTCAATTATTCGCCCTTTCGCTCTCGATTTAGACTCATCGCAAATCAAAACTGTTGTTTTCATTCAAGACGGACTTTTACGCAGCGTACCGATGGCAGCACTCCATGATGGGCAAGACTTTTTAGTACAAAAATACGCTATTGCTACTACTCCTGGTTTACGCCTGACATCTCCTAAACCTCTAAGTTCTCCAAGTCAGCAGACGTTGGCGCTAGGGTTAACTGAAGCTGCTACTGTTGATGGAGAAGAATTTAAGCCCTTAGAAAATGTTACTGATGAACTCAATCAAGTCATTAAGTCATCTCCAGGTAGCAAGAAACTCTTAAATAAACAATTTACCCCTCAAAGTTTAGAGCAAGAACTTACAAAAGCGGTTTATCCAATTATTCACATTGCCACTCACGGTCAATTTGGCACTATTCCAGAAGACAGCTTTTTAGTTACAGGTAATAACGAAAAGATTACAATTACTCAACTAGAAAGCGATATCCGCCGCTTTAGCAGAGGTTCCGAACCTGTAGAGTTGCTGGCGCTCACGGCTTGTCAAACGGGCATAGGAGACGATCGCGCTACTTTAGGAATAGCTGGGATTACCGTACAAGCAGGTGTTAGAAGCGCTTTAGCTTCCCTTTGGTACGTTGACGATGCTTTCACCCAAGAATTAGTTGCAAAGTTTTATGATAATTTGCGATCGCAAAAAGGCAAAGCCGAAGCACTCCAAGCCGCGCAAAAATCACTGCTCGATCGCAACAACAATATTCACCCCGCTCAATGGGCAGCTTTTACCCTGATTGGGAATTGGCTGTGAAGGCGGTAAATTTAATTATCGTGCGCTGCGGGCAATCTGCTGTAATTCTTTAACGTGTTTTTCTATCGCCTCTCGTTCTTTTGGTGGCAGTTCAGATGGGTTTTTTGGTGCTTCTGACTTAGCTAAATCGTTTAACAGCGTCGAACCCAATTCCCCCAGTTTTGAGGCTTCAGCTAGTTTAAGCGCCTCCTCTAGCGCGTCGTACCATAAACCTGCCTCGGCATAGATATTAGCTTTCTCGCTACTATTTGTTGCCTTATTTAATTTGTTTTGCAAAAGTGTTGCTGGCATTTCTACAACTTCAAGAATTGCCTCTCCTACTAAATTGCCTGAAGGATTATCTGGGTCGCAATGAATTACCACCTGCCAGAGATATTCTTTTCCTGGTTGCAACCCTGGTTCGTTTTTGGAGAATGGAGAGAACTTTGTCACCCCTGGTAAACTCCGCAGAGGCTTTTTGTAAACTGCTTTGGGTCTGCCACCTGGAACTAACTGGTAGATCGTAAATTCTATGGTCTTAGAGGCGGCATCAAGAGGGGCTACCCAAGCTAGAGTAGGATGCCTTGATATTGTCCGTCCAACATAATTGCGAGAGGCAAGAACGGTTAGGGGCATATCTTTTCCAGAACACCCTCTAGTAGTTCCACCATCCGATCTGCGGTCAGTAGGGATGGGTTTTTGAGTACCAGGCTCATAGGCGGCTAAAACTGCTGAAGATGCAATCAGCGCCATACTCAAGATACAACTGGCTGCCAATTTGATATTGATGCTTTTGTTTGTGAACCACTGGATTAAAATCATCATACTGTTGGTTTTATTAAACAATAGTGGAGTTATTTGGCGATCGCTATAGTTGGCAATTTATCGTTCATCAGTCTCAAAACTTGACATTTTTAGAATTAGAACCTTTAACTTTGCGCTTTAGGCGGGCAAAATCCCAGGTTTTGGAGCCTAAAGACCAGGTTAGCTGACATAAAGTACCTTTTTCTTGGAGAGGCTGGCGCTGAAACTTTCCTCCTAATCTTTTGGCAATACTTAAACACTGCTTCGTTCCTCGCCCTTCCCCCTCGGACTGAACGCTAACGCCATTGTCTTTAATAGTCAGAGTGTACCAGCCTTCATTTTGCCTACCTATGGCACTAAGACGGGTCAAGCCTTTGGCATGTTTACCGACATTGCATAGCGCTTCTTCCAGAAATTGACACAGATCCCGCTTTTGTTCGCTGCTCAAGTAGCGTTCTTCAATGGGATCGAAGGAATAAGCTTTAACTTTGAGCGCTTTGAAGTAAGGAAAGTTTCGCTGGAGCGTGTGGCTGTAAACTTCATAGAAAAGATCGCGAATGGGTAAGTTTAAATCTAAAATTAAACCGCTACCAAGACGGAGACTTTCTTCTCGCTTGAGGGCTTCTAGTTTCAGGTGTTCGCCGACTTCACGAATTTCGTAGTTCAGATTTTTCAATTCTTCAAGCAATCGATTTTGTGCTAAATCTTGGTCTTGGACATGCCTCAAAATATTCGCTAAGGTCTGCAAGGGGCCATTATGAATTTCTACAAACGTGCGTTCAATAGTATGTTGGCGCAGTTCAATTTGCGACTTTAAAAACCGATCGTATTGATAAAAAGCGCTTAATATAGCACCATTAACAACCAAAACTATTAAAACTGGTGCTACTGGAATCCACCAGCCGCCGATAATGAAAACATAACCAATTCCAACTAAACCAAGGCTAGTAGCGGCAACATAAACAATGTTTTTTAATGGAGATTGCGACAGCCGACCGAGATAAATAGCTAAAATACCCCAGCTAATCAGCCAAAGATATTCCCAACCCTGCGCCCAGGTTTTTAAAACAGGTCGTCCGTCAAGCACTGTACTAACAATTTGGCTGACAACTTGGGCATGAAATTCTACGCCATAAATTTTTCCCGGTGGTTGCAAAGACGCGATCGCCGAGGTATACATAAAGTCTTTAATACTAGGAGCAGTTACCCCAATTAGGACAATGCGATCGCCTATAATATCGCGCAGCCTATTGGGCGTACCTTTCTCAG
>Ga0181464_1001052_pt2 | contig 10146 bp, 8 predicted proteins | sample InSIn2gowninarea_FD_119074 | JGI IMG/M metagenome (GOLD analysis project Ga0181464, IMG submission 119074) | Clean room microbial communities from NASA Spacecraft Assembly Facility at Jet Propulsion Laboratory, Pasadena, California, USA -... ...
GAGACAGTTGCCATAGCCGACTTCAGGTTCGAGTAATCGGCCAGGGTCGAAACGGCGTCGTTGACGATCGAAACAAGACCGTACTCGTTTGAGGTCTCGAAGTACATGTAGACGATACCACCAGACCAAACCTCAGTCATGTTGTCGCCGTAAAGGGCGGCTACCTCTCCCCAAGTTCTCGGGCGGTGGGTGTTGCAACCGTACTCGCTATATCAATGTTAGTTGTGGGTCATGTCAAGTTTTGGTGGTGGGGGACGAACGCGAAGAAAACGGGAACGCTGTAGGTAGAGAACTCCTGAGTGCGAGCCTGGTAACCAGACTCCACGTAGTTGGAAGGATCACACCAAGAGTAGACGTTGTATCCCCAAAAGTCGATGTTGAGGGCGGTGTCGGAGCTGCAGTCGAAGTAGTCGGCCATATCAACACGAATGGTCGAGTCGTCAGATGTAGCGTAACCAACACCGAGCTGTCTGTAACCAGCATTCTTGATGTATGCCTTGGTGTCGCGAACAGCAGCCTTAACGAAAGCACTGGCGTTGGTGGTGTTCTGGGAGTTTGAAACCTCGTTACCAGCAAAGAAACCGAGAGTGTTGGTGTAGTTGGCAAGAGCATCGACAACGGAGATGTAGCGCTGGTACAAGTCGTCGTTCCAGGCAGGGTCGTTACGGTTGATGGATTGGTCGGGGGCGGAAAGGTCAGACACGACGTAGATGCCAGCATCTGCGAGCATGTTCATGCAGGCATCGTGGTTCTTGGTAGGATCAATGGCATAAACACGGATGGTGTTGGTGCGCAGAGCCTGAAGGTAGGGAATATCACGTGCGCAAGTAGACTCATCGGCCAAGGGGTCGGTGTAGGAAGAGTCGGTGGTGTTCTGGACGTCCTCCTGGTATGCGACACCGCGCATGAAGAACTGGGTGCCGTTGGTCTTGTAGAAGAACTTGGATCCCTTGATGACAATGGGGTCGACATCAGCAGCGACCTTGGAGACGAGCATGCTCGCGGCCGCGATGGCCGTGGCAATGCCAAAGCCCTTCATGATGATGATGTGGATACTTGTTTAGTCGTGAATTGGTGTAAATAGCCTCCTTTAGTAGGTGATCAGGGGCTTAGGTGGAAGGTGCGAAACGCAGGAATGAAAAAAGCTTCGAGCGAGCGATTAAATGAGATGAAGAGTTGTGAGCAATGAGTGAACGAAAGTCGACAACAGGTAAATCGTCACAGGACACGAAATACCAGAAGATGCACAAGGAAAAAGGCAGGCAAACAACAAGAAAGGTTGCTGTCCGGGAGAGGTTGCGGACCGTGGCAACAGGCAAGCGCCTTACATAAGGAAGAACGTGTTTGGCACTGGCCGCGCAAGCCCACCTCCTGGCCCATCTGATCATCATCTCCCCGAGGAGCTACTTCGCCACAACGATACGAGTCCGCACGACTGTCTGGAATATGGAATTGACTGCCCTATTTCATTTCTCACTTTTGCCAATCCCTCTGCCCAGAGCTTGGCTGTTTCTGTGCAAGAGCTTTCAATTGCTTCTGCTGCTTCGCCTGATGGTCTTGCCTCTGTGTTATATGTGCTGCCGTTCAAGCCCACAATTTTAATGTAGCGACCGTGCCTGCAATGTATGGGGTCGTCAAACGAAACGCCTGCATAGGTGGCGCAACAACACTCAACTCACTCGACCGCGTCCTCCTTGTTCCGGCTTCCACGTCTCCTGTGAAATCTCCTTCCGAGCAGCCGGGCCAAGCTTCGTGTGCCTCAACGGCGCCTGCGTATCACTTTTAGCCCGGTCAACAAGATGCCGAGAACGTAAACAGTCGCCTTTGCCCTGTTGACTTCTCCCAATAAAAATGCTGTCTTCGACGACAGAACTTGTGTTCCTCCGAGGGCATCAGCCTTTATCATCTTGAACAGCTCCTCAACGTTTATGTCACCGTACTCGCAAACAGTTCCATGTCGTCACGACTAATGGGGATCTACAGATATCCCAGAGGTGCAGGAGGAGACATGTCCAGAGGTAACAACTCCGTAGCTAGTTCTGCAGAGTGGCTGGGAGTCAAAGAGCACCCATGCAATGTTTGCTCTCACACGCATGTTGTCTTATCGATCATACCCATGCTATCCATTCAAGCTTTGCTACTCCGTACTTCAGCCTGTGGATGTCTAGGCTCTACTCAACGCATCTCTACACATGACTTTTAGGAGTATGTCATGTTTAGGGATGCGTTTCACAATTCAGGACGACGATGCAGGAGATTGCGAATGGTAGATCAATACACAGGCCATGGCGTTAGGCACTTCTATCCGAGACTTTGACCTTAAGCAACACTGCTTCTGATATCACAGACTCCTTCTGGAAGGATTTTGATATATGTGGTTAAAGTTGTCGTATGCTCAAAAGTCGTGGCATGCGTCTAGAAATAGCATACGAGGGTAAAGATGCCGTACTCGTGTATGTAGACTATCTTACTACATGTGAACACGCGGCCAGAACACAGCTCATGGTCAATAATTCATGAGCCGAATGCGGACCATATATTCGATTTGCTTGAGCAGAGCCTTCATAATCCAAACATATCACGAAATTTGAATGACGATTTTAGGTGCAAGCCACAGTCAAAGCATCACCCAAGCATTTCACGGAGAGCAGCGAACCGTTCAACAAGCACACGGATGAGGTGTGAGGCGCATACATGACAAAGCCGAAAATAGCACTGGGCAAGTTAGCAACCATCCAGAAATTCGTCCACTCCAAGTAAGTTAGTGCTGGCGATCGCGTTGAAATGTCTGTTATTTGCTGACGGCCACCAATAAATCGACCATCCAGTCAGTCGGAGCGCGGCACAGAATAAGAAGAGCAAGCAGCACAGGGCTGTGCAAGAAATGCGGTTCGGTGCATTGAGATTGAAAGCAGTGATCGTCAAGCCTGATTTGCGTTGATGTCAAGTCATGGACGGAGCTTCTGCCCTGCTCAAGACGGTGTGAAAAGAAGTGGCCAAGAAGGACCACGGTTCCCCAGCAAGAATCGACGATTGACGGTCCGGCGCGGAAAAGATTTCAGAGAGGCAGTCTGCCAGTCTCAGGAATGGCAGGACGCATGTTTGAAGAGAGGCGCTAGAGGGCGAAGCGATGAGCGAATGAGAGGCCAGCAGGCGGGACTGAGGCGCGAGATGAAAGTTGGCTGGGGCGTGATAGCGCGACTCGCCCTGCCGCGAATGCTGGAGCTAAATTGAAAAGTGGTCTGAGCGTTGTTTTGGATCAAGGAGAGACTTGTGTTCCTGCTGCGGTGTTCGCTGCCCGGGATCCGGCCGCTAGGTGTATTTTGCTGGGGCTTTCTTGAATCTTGGTGCTCTGTTGGTGCTCCTAGGCAGTTGTCTGTCGAATCGCGTTGGTGCGGTCTTTCGCCTCCAAGCCGTTGAAACAGCAGACTACGATCAACCGAAAGCCCCCCCTTTCCCGCCCCTGCCTCGTGCGCGCGCCTTCTGATCCAGCGTCTTTTTGCTTCGTGCAAACACTCATTCGTTCTCTTTTGTGTGTTCTCCTCCCGGCTGCACATCTGTCTCCCTTCCTTCCTCCATCGCCGTCACCCTCATCCAAGGTGTCGGATTGAACAGAGGTTGCTTGACATCTGCAATCCCGGACTGATCAAGAAGTCTATTTCTTGCATCTCCACACAAGCTGCCGAGTCTGCGGCCGCGCGTTCTCACGGCAACAACTGCATCTACTTTTCGACCTACACCACCTCCGGTCCGAAAATATCAACATTGCCTCCTTCGCTCAGGCATAGCTGTTGCTGCATCCGCATCAGTCCTCTCTTCGGACTATTACACTCGCTGCAACCTCAAACAACAAACGCTTCGCTCAGGCTTTTTGGCCACATTCCCGCAATCAGCCCATCCCTCGTTCATTGGCGAATGTCACTGCTTTGAGGTGAGAATCACAATAGCCAAAACTACCATTCTGGATGAGTTCCTGACTTGTTACAGTAATTCCTCGTAATTGACTACAGCATGGCGCACCCTCAACAGGGCGGTGGCCATTACACCGACGATGCCTACGGCCACGGCAATGATGGGTACTACCAGGACGACCAGAACCAGGCCTACTACGACCACAACCAGGGCTATGGCAATGGACAGGACAGCTACTACGATGAAGGGTAAGTCGTTGTTGCAATTGCCGAGCCCCTGAATGTTGCTAACTCGCTTGGCCAGTACTGGTAACTACGCTCAAGGCGAACACGGTGGCCCATATCAAGGTCAACCTGGCCAAGACGGCTACTACGATGCTGGCCACAACGGCTACCAGGACGAGTACTACAATGATCAATACTACGATCAAGGTCACGCTGGCCAGCAGGCACCTCGTCAGCCCAGAGGCCCCTCCGAGGAAGATTCGGAGACCTTCAGCGATTTCACTATGAGATCTGACATGGCTCGCGCTGCCGAGATGGACTACTATGGTCGTGGCGATGAGCGCTACAACAGCTACAATGGCGAGCAAGGCGGCCGTGGCGGCTTCCGTCCTCCTTCATCTCAGGTTTCGTACGGTGGTAACCGCTCATCTGGTGCATCGACCCCCGTCTATGGTATGGACTACACCAACGCTCTTCCCGCTGGACAGCGCTCGAGAGAGCCTTACCCTGCCTGGACCTCGGATGCTCAGATTCCCCTGTCGAAGGAGGAAATTGAGGACATTTTCCTCGACCTGACAGCCAAGTTCGGTTTCCAGCGTGACAGCATGAGAAACATGTTCGACCACTTCATGACCCTGCTCGACTCGCGTGCTTCCCGTATGTCGCCTAACCAAGCCCTCCTCTCGCTTCACGCCGATTACATTGGTGGTGATAACGCCAACTACCGCCGCTGGTATTTCGCTGCTCACCTTGATCTCGACGATGCTGTCGGTTTCGCCAACATGAACCTTGGGAAGGAGAACCGTCGTAAACGCAAGGCCCGTAAGGCTGCCAAGAAGGCGGCAGAGCAAGCTGAGAACGAGGAGGCTACTCTTTCCAGTCTTGAGGGCGATAACAGTCTTGAAGCTGCTGAGTACCGCTGGAAGTCGCGCATGAACAAGATGTCCCAGCACGACCGTGTCAGACAGATTGCTCTGTACCTTCTTTGCTGGGGTGAAGCCAACCAGGTTCGTTTCATGCCTGAATTGATGTGTTTCATCTTCAAGTGTGCCGACGACTACTTCCACTCTCCCGCTTGCCAGAACAAGGTCGAGCCCGTTGAGGAATTCACCTACCTCAACAACGTTATCACCCCTCTGTACAACTACTGCAGAGATCAGGGTTATGAGATCTTCGACGGCAAATACGTCCGCAGAGAGCGTGATCACAACAAGATCATCGGTTACGACGACATGAACCAGCTCTTCTGGTACCCTGTAGGTATCGAGCGTATTGTTTTCGAGGACAAGTCGCGTCTGGTCGACTTGCCTCCTGCTGAACGTTACGAAAGACTTCAGGATGTCATCTGGAAGAAGTGCTTCTTCAAGACTTTCAAGGAGACCAGATCGTGGTTCCACAACTTGGTCAACTTCAACCGTATTTGGGTTATTCACGTTACTGCTTACTGGTTCTACACTGCCTACAACTCGCCTACCCTTTACACCAAGGACTACCAGCAGCAGCGTAACAACTCTCCCCACGGTTCTGCTCACTTCTCGGCTGTCGCTCTCGGTGGTACTGTCGCGTCCGTTATTATGGTTCTCGCCACGCTCGCTGAATGGTCATACGTCCCAAGAAAGTGGGCAGGTGCTCAGCACTTGACCAAGCGTCTTCTCTTCCTGATCGTCGTTCTTGTCATTAACGTTGCACCCGCCGTCTACATCTTTGGTGTGAAGCAGACGGGCAAGATCGCGTTGGCTCTTGGTATCGTGCAATTCCTGATTGCACTGATCACTTTCGTCTTCTTCTCCGTCATGCCCCTTGGCGGTCTTTTCGGCAGTTACCTCACTGGCAAGTCTCGCCGCTACGTGGCTAGTCAGACATTCACCGCCAGCTGGCCTCAGCTCAAGGGTAATGCCATGTGGATGTCATACGGTCTTTGGATCATGGTCTTTGGTGCCAAGCTCGCAGAGTCTTACTTCTACCTGACTCTGTCGCTGCGTGACCCAATTCGTGTCTTGTCCACTTTGAAGATCAGACACTGCATCGGTATCCAATATGTTGGCACAGTACTTTGCTACCACCAGGCCACGGTCACTCTCATTCTGATGTACATCACTGATTTGGTCCTGTTCTTCTTGGATACTTATCTCTGGTACATTATTTTGAACACTGTGTACTCGGTCGCTCGCTCTTTCTACCTTGGTGTCTCCATCTGGACTCCTTGGAGAAACATCTTCTCTCGTCTGCCCAAGCGTATCTACTCCAAGGTCCTTGCAACCACCGACATGGAAATCAAGTACAAGCCCAAGGTTCTGATCTCACAGATCTGGAACGCTATTATCATCTCGATGTACCGTGAGCACTTGCTCGCTATCGACCATGTTCAGAAGCTTCTGTACCACCAGGTTCCTTCGGAGCAAGAGGGCAAGCGTACTCTCAGAGCACCCACATTCTTCGTTTCTCAGGAAGACCACTCCTTCAAGACCGAATTCTTCCCCAGCCAGAGTGAGGCCGAGCGTCGTATCTCTTTCTTCGCCCAGTCGCTGTCCACTCCTATCCCCGAGCCCGTTCCTGTCGACAACATGCCTACCTTCTCCGTCATGATTCCTCACTACGGTGAGAAGATTCTTCTCTCGCTCCGTGAGATTATTCGTGAGGACGACCCTTACTCTCGTGTCACTATGCTCGAGTACCTCAAGCAGCTTCACCCTCACGAGTGGGACTGCTTCGTTAAGGACACCAAGATTCTGGCTGACGAGACTTCGCAATTCAATGGTGAATACGAGAAGACTGAGAAGGACACCGCTAAGGCCAAGATCGATGACCTTCCCTTCTACTGCATTGGTTTCAAGTCTGCTGCTCCTGAGTACACTCTCCGCACTCGTATCTGGGCATCGCTCCGTTCTCAGACCCTTTACCGTACCATCTCTGGTTTCATGAACTACAGCCGTGCTATCAAGCTGCTGTACCGTGTCGAGAACCCCGAGGTTGTTCAGATGTTCGGTGGCAACTCTGATAAGCTCGAGAGAGAATTGGAACGCATGGCTCGTCGCAAGTTCAAGATTTGCGTTTCCATGCAGCGTTACGCCAAGTTCACCAAGGAAGAGCGCGAAAACGCCGAGTTCCTGCTCCGTGCCTACCCTGACCTCCAGATCGCCTACCTTGACGAAGAACCTCCAGTCAACGAAGGTGAGGACCCCCGCCTCTACTCTGCTCTGATCGACGGTCACTCCGAAATCATGGAGAACGGTCTTCGCAAGCCCAAGTTCCGCATCATGCTCTCTGGTAACCCTATTCTCGGTGACGGCAAGTCCGACAACCAGAACCACTCTATCATCTTCTATCGTGGCGAGTATATCCAACTCATCGACGCTAACCAGGACAACTACCTGGAGGAATGTCTGAAGATTCGTTCTGTCCTTGCCGAGTTCGAAGAAATGACCACCGACAACGTCTCTCCTTACACTCCTGGTTTGGCCACTCCCAAGTTCGACCCTGTTGCCATTCTCGGTGCTCGCGAGTACATTTTCTCAGAGAACATTGGTATTCTTGGTGACGTCGCCGCCGGAAAGGAACAGACATTTGGTACTCTCTTCGCTCGTACTCTCGCCGAGATTGGTGGTAAGCTCCATTATGGTCACCCCGATTTCCTTAACGGTATCTTCATGACTACTCGTGGTGGTGTGTCCAAGGCTCAGAAGGGTCTCCATCTGAACGAGGATATTTACGCCGGTATGACTGCTCAGCTCCGTGGTGGCAGAATTAAGCACTGCGAGTACTACCAGTGTGGTAAGGGTCGTGATTTGGGTTTCGGCTCCATTCTCAACTTCACCACCAAGATTGGTACTGGTATGGGTGAGCAGATGCTTTCTCGTGAATACTACTACCTCGGCACTCAACTTCCTCTGGACCGCTTCTTGTCTTTCTACTACGCTCACGCTGGTTTCCACGTCAACAACACTCTCATCATGTTGTCGGTGCAGCTCTTCATGTTCTGTATCCTCAACCTTGGTGCTCTCAGACACGAAACCATCATCTGCCGTTACAACAAAAACACCCCTATCACTGACCCTCAGTGGCCCACGGGCTGTGCCAACTTGCGCCCTTGTCTCGACTGGATTGAGCGTTGCTGTGTTTCCATTTTCATCGTCTTCTTCATCTCCTTCGTCCCTCTTACGGTTCAGGAATTGACTGGGCGTGGATTCTGGCGCGCGGCTACTCGTCTCGCCAAGCACTTCTCTTCGTTCTCTCCTCTCTTTGAAGTATTTGTTTGTCAGATCTACACCAACGCTCTCCAGCAGAACTTGTCATACGGTGGTGCCCGTTACATTGGTACCGGTCGTGGTTTCGCCACTGCTCGTATGCCTTTTGGTATTCTCTACTCGCGTTTCGCAGCTCCTTCCATCTACCTGGGTATCCGCCTGCTACTCATGCTTCTGTTCGGTACCCTGACTATTTGGGGATACTGGCTTCTTTACTTCTGGGTTTCGCTTCTCGCTCTCTGTATCTCTCCCTTCCTGTTTAACCCTCACCAGTTCGCATGGGGAGACTTCTTCATCGACTACCGTGAGTTCCTCAGATGGTTGTCTCGCGGAAACACCAAGGGCCACTCGGCATCGTGGATTGGATTCGTCCGTCTTTCGCGTACCCGCATCACCGGTTTTAAGAAGAAGGTGCTCGGTGAGCCGTCTGCCAAATTGTCTGGAGACACTTCTCGTGCTCGCTTCGGTAACGTCTTCTTTGCCGAAGTTATTGGCCCGCTCTTCCTCGTTGCTGTAACCATCATTCCCTACCTCTACATCAACTCTGGAACCGGTGCCTATCGCGGAAACAACCCTGATGCATCAGATGCTGCAATGACACCACGCAACCCTCTCATCCGTCTTGCCATCGTTGCATTTGCTCCAATCGGTGTCAATGCTGGTGTGTCATTCATGTTCTTCGCCATGGCTTGTTGTATGGGACCCATCTTTAGCATGTGCTGCAAGAAATTCGGTGCCGTCTTGGCCGGTATTGCTCACGCCATTGCCGTCATCGTGCTCATCGTCATGTGGGAAGTTATGTTCTTCCTCGAGGGATGGAGCTTCCCCAAGATGCTTATCGGCATGATCGCTTCGCTCGCCATCCAGCGCTTCATTTACAAGCTCATCATTGCTCTGGCGCTCACTCGTGAGTTCAGAACCGACTCCTCCAACATTGCTTGGTGGACTGGTAAATGGTACGGCATGGGCTGGATGGGCTTCTCTCAGCCTGGCCGTGAGTTCTTGTGTAAGATCACTGAGTTGGGATACTTCTCGTCGGACTTCTGCTTGGGCCACTTGCTGTTGTTCTTCATGCTCCCTCCTCTTTTGATTCCTTACATTGACACATTCCACTCGGTCATGCTCTTCTGGCTTCGTCCTAGGTATGTCTTTTTCTTAACCTCAGATCTGAGGACATTGCTAACAAAGTTTACAGTCGCCAAATCCGTCCTCCGATTTACTCGCTCAAGCAGTCGAAGCTCCGCAGACGTCGCACGATCCGTTATGCCATTCTGTACTTCTTCCTGTTCGTCATCTTCATTGTGCTTATCGTTGCGCCAATGGTTGCTGGCAAGTTCATGAACCTGAAGATCGACACTCTCCCTATGCAGCTGCAGCAACCCACCAACCTCAAGAACAACGACACTACCAGTCAAACTACTGGTACTGCAGTGGCAGGTGAAACAGACGTCGCCGCTACCTCAGGTGGCTCAGCCGCATCGTCTGCAGCAGCACGTCGCTTTGCTCACTTCATGTACTAAAAGAGCTCCGTGGACGAAGTTTTATAATAGATTGAGCGGAAGTTTTGGCGTCAGAATGATTGTGTTCATCATGGCTTGTGGGCATGTTCCTGTACAACAGCAAGTTGGCAGGTGTGCTCGATTCGGTTGGGCAGCATAATGATGTTTGTTTGTCTTGTTTTCTATTCTTTTCAGTTTCGGCGGGAAGAGAATTTGGGAATTGATTATTGTCAATGTTAGAATTAAATGCTCAGAATGCAAGCTCCA
>Ga0181464_1002051_pt1 | contig 10141 bp, 12 predicted proteins | sample InSIn2gowninarea_FD_119074 | JGI IMG/M metagenome (GOLD analysis project Ga0181464, IMG submission 119074) | Clean room microbial communities from NASA Spacecraft Assembly Facility at Jet Propulsion Laboratory, Pasadena, California, USA -... ...
CAAACATTTGAATACCATATTTAAGGCCATCCCAAAAAAAACCTCTTCTTAACCTTGTGGTAAGTTTTTAAAAATCGTGAATGCCCCCCTAAGGGAGAGGTGTGCAATTCCAGAAGAATCTTTTGTTTGAATTGGGAATTCTTACAAAGGTATAAGCGATCTTTGTACCATAATCAATCATTTTTCCAGCTAAATGTATCAAATGTATTGGGATCTTGCTGCAACTTTTGACTGACTGCCTACACTTCTTCGTCATTCTTCCATTCATCCCTTGCTTCGGTTATCCAATCTGGTTGGATAATAGAAATGGCACAAGAAATGCTTCCACATCCTCATCCTTTCTTCAGAGTGCATCTGCAACAACATTTTGTTTCCCTTTTTTGTAGATGATTTCAAAGTCATAACCCAACATTTTTGTGACCCATTTTTGTTGTTCTTCTTAATATAATCCTTGTTCTAAAAACTATTTAAAACTATCAAGATTCGTTTTTACCTTGAAGTGTCTTCCCAATAGGTAAGGTCGCCATTTCTTAAGTGCATGTAGTATTGCCAACATTTCCTTCTCATAAATAGCTTTGTGTAAATACTTTCTTTTGATTGGACAACTTTCAAAAGAAATAGATCTTCCTTCTTGCATTTAAACAACACCAATTCCGTTTCTTGAGGCATCACATTCCGCAATAAAGGTTTTTGTGAAGTCTGGCGTAACTAAGACCAATGCTTGGAACATTGCTTCTTTAAGATGTTCAAAGGCCTTAATTGCTTCTGGTGTCCAAGAAAATGCATCTTTCTTCAATAATGTTGTTAGAGGTGCTACTATTCTCCCATAATTCTTAACAAACTTGCGATAATACCATGTCAACCCGAGAAATCATCACAAATGCTTTATGGATGTAAGGAGTTTCCATTCCTTAATGGCTTTAATTTTGTTAGGGTCTACCTTAACACCCTCATGAGATACAATAAGACTAGGATATTCCACCTCCTGTACTCCAAAGAAACATTTGGAGATTTTTGCATAGAATTGTTTCTCCTCCAATAGTTTGAGCACCCTATCAACATGTTGAACATGATCCTTCCAAAGCTTGTTGTAGATTGGTATATCATCAAAAATACTAACACAAAATTTTTAAGGAAGGGTTTGAAGATGGAATTCATCAAACCTTGAAATGTAGAAGGTGCATTGGTAAGGCCAAATGGCATGACCAAAAATTCATAATGACCCTCATGACTTCTAAATGTTGTTTTCGGAATGTCTTCAGTCTTCATTCTTATTTGATGATATCCTAAATGAAGATCCAACTTGGTGAAGTCAATTGCTCCATGTAATTCATCCAATAATTCATTAATGACAGAAATGGGAAATTTATCTTTAATAGTGAATTTGTTGAGCTCCCTATAATCCAGACACATGCGCCATGATTCATCCTTCTTCTGCACCAATACTACTAGAGCAGAGAAATAACTTTGACTAGGTTGAATTATATCAGCCTCTAGCATTTCTGCAACCATACGTTCAATTTCACTCTTTTGGGGATAGGGATATCTGTAAGGCCTGATGTTTGGAGAACACTTCCTGGAATCAAATGAATAGCATGATCATGATCACGAATAGGTGGGTTGGCCTTTGGGAGTCTCAAATACCTTGGAATGATTGTCCAAAAATTTTTGGAGATCTGAAGAAATAGATGATTTCGATGTTTGAACCTCTAATGAACATAATTGTGCAATTACGCCCCATTGTTCTTTCTTTAGAAGCTTTGTCATGCCATTAGAGTTGATTATATTTCCTAGTTTCCTTGCGATAACCCTTAATTCAACTTCCTTTCCTTCTCAAAAAAATTTCAAGAAAAGTTCTTGACAATTAAAAGTTATCGTACCCAAAGATTGTAACCATTAAACTCCTAGTAAAACATCAGCACCACCCATTGGAACTGAAAGCATTGGACTTTCATTACATATTCTCCCATGGATATATTGATATTATGGCACTTTCCAGAGCAATTCATGGTTCCTCCATTTGCAACCATCAATTGACACTCTGGTGCTGGAAACAGGAAGCAATTCAATTCTTTGGCTATCTTACAATGAATGAACTTATGGGTACTACCCGAATCAATCAACACTATTACCTTTTTTCTTCTTGATATGTCTTTCTATCTTGAGAGTTTGAGGAGTGGTAATTCTTATCAATGCATTACAAGATACGTTCGGATTCATTTATTCTTTCTCTACGATTGGTTCCTGGTGTATATCCTCTTCTTTCGATGTTTCTTGTTCTTCTTTTCTTCCTCCTCTTCACAATCTATGTAAAATAATTTCTTCTCAACACACTTATGACCTTTATGAATTTGCCATCGCAACTGTAACAAAGTCCTTTTGCTCTTTTTTCTTCCAATCGTTGTGGTGTCAACCTTGTAGGTTGTGGAAGGCTAGGAGCAACAACACTTCCATCTTTATAGTTGTGAGTGGTAGGCTTCCTTGTTGCCATAATTTTTCTTTCATTTTTTCTCGCCAACCTGAATGCCTTCCCCAATGAATCAGGTTCCCAAAGGAAACCTCATGTTGGATGTTATCCTTTAAAGTCCCTATGAAGACATCAACCCTATGCTCCTTTGAAATATCATTTACCCTTATATTCATTTTTTGAAAGTCCTCAATGTGCTCCACCATTGAAACCTTTTGTTTGAGATTTATTAATTGGCTAAAGAAGGTGTTGCTCTTTGTATCCTCATAATGTGTTATCATTTCATCCATAAACATTGACCAAGTGACAATCTGTTTATGAAAACAAAGCCATTGATACCATACAAATTGATCGGGTTCTAAAAATAAAGTTGCAATGAGTACCTTTTGTGTGTTTTGCACATTATGGAGATCAAAATATTGCCCCATCTGAAGTATCCATGTTATGGATCCTTGCCATCAAACTTCCTCATATCAATCTTTGGAATATAGGTGGGTCTTCAATCCAATTTTAGAGTCTATGAAATCATGATTAACATTTCTTTTGTTCTTATCATGAGTTTCCTCTACTACCTTCTCGCCATTAGGAAGCATTTATTGTAGTAACTTTGCCAAACCTTCCATGTGTTTCTTCAAATCTTCCATCTTAGCTTCTGTTACTCTTTGTAAGCGAAATTTGTTGCACTTGGTCTCGTAATTTTGATATATCATGTTGCATTTCTTCTTCTTCTTCATGTGTCATAGTAGAGCTTTCAAGTTGCTTACTAGGTGTTTCCATTTTTTTTCTTCGGGGCATCAACTAATGATAATTATGCTTCACTATGCCCTTTGAATCACTTCAAACTAAGTTTTCAAGCAAAACTTATGCAAATTTTAAAAACTACACACCTTTTTCTCACTTTGTAGGAGCTCAATATTGAATCTGTTGTATCTCTGTAACTTCGGATCTCCATGGTCTGAAATTGCATCATGTGGTAGCCCTCTAAGTCTTCTTTCCAACCCCACAAGTCAGACCAAGATTGGAGTCTTAAGGAAAGAGTTATGCCCGATCTCCCACGATGACCTGATTATAAACTAGTTTAGTAGAGCGAACTTGTATGGAGTGCCATGTGTCACTGTTTCGACCTTCAGCCCTGAAATTGCTACACGACAAATTACAGTGCGCGCACTTTCAACGACCTTTTACAAAATTCAAATCCAATGCCTGAAACAAAAGTTATGATGATTTTCCCTAGGTCACCTATTTGAGACGGAATTTTGGAGCCTACTGAAACCCTAACTTCCCCAGATCATATCTCCGAAAATGTAGCAAACCAAGATCTGAAATTTTTACACGAAGTTCATCAAGATTTTGGCTCCACGTGGTAAAAATTTCAACTTCTGAAGCCTCGTAGAAAAAAATTTGTAGTGAAAATGCCAAGATGACCTATTTGAAGAAGCGAAACCCTAGAATACCAAGCTTTGATACCAAATGTTATGCAATCAGCTCACAAAATAGAAGAAGATATAGATCAACAACTTCAAAATTAGCATCTTCGAGGGGGCAACCTCCTTTACATTACACAAATGAACAATTCTTGGATGATTCAAATAACAAAACCTCATTTCTATATATAGGAGTCTAAGGGGTCACAATATAATCAAATTCGACATAACAATAATAATGTAAGGGCACAACAATAACAATAGTGGGCTTCTATGGGGCACAAGAATAACAATTTGGGGAGTACATGGGCACAACAAAAACAATAAGGGGGCTACACTAACAATAACGAGGGAATACACTAGTATTATAGGGTTGTAACATCTCTCCCCTAATGCATTGAGTGTCATCCCAATATCTCGGGGGAGCTCCCTGTCCCCCGTTGCTCAAGCCCAGAGTGTCAAAGTACAACAGCTAAATCATTTGTGCTTGTAAGTGATGTATAAGAGGGACAGGCGTGTGATTCCCCATGGATACCATCGAGTATCACTCATCTGCGTCCCTGTCGATCTAGGAACTACACCCAAAGGAATGCCCGGTGTCTCTATCCATAAGTCTCCTTGGAGGCAACCCTCCAAGACCTCATTGTACAGCACCATATGGCCCTACATCCCACTGAGTATCCTTGTACTCCTCGACCTGGCACTGTACCCTACGGCCTATTCCTATACACCACTGGATACCATGTGCTACTGTTGTACCATCTTGTACTGTCTCATATCCTGCCTGTGTCACTGTACGTAGCACTCCCCACGTGTACTCGATAAGATATGAATCGCTCAATGCAAACCAACATGCTACATCAAACAACCATGCATCTCCATGTTCCTCTGTAGGCCACTGCTCATCACTGCATACCTCTATATGAAACTAGATGTTAGGGTCTAAAATTGGGTCTGTATGCATCAGGTCACATCCCTCTACATAACACTAGACTCTTCGGTATATCTCTGTGCACCCGTGGGTACCACTGCTTACTGTCATACAACCCTGTATCATATGCCATCCCACATGCGCCAACGCATCCACCACTTTACCACTTTGCTAGTAAGCCCTCCATGATGTCAGCTACATCTCCCCATCTGCTCTGAAAGACCTGAGCGGCCCGACTCCTCACATGACAACGGGAATGATACTATTGTGCCTATCCTTAATAGCTTCGGTGTCCAATATACCAATGAGAGAGCATTGTCTCCATGTAATGCCCTGTTTGGTGGCTTGCCAATGCCACCTCCTCCTACCAACTCCTATCAGAGTAGGCTAATCACCTTGTGACTCCACGCACAATCAATATGCCAAGACAACTCATGAAATTTGTCTGCTCCCCTATTAAACTATCTTGTCACTAGTGTTTTCTAAGGCTCTGATGGAGATATGAAAATGTGAGTGCGCCCAAACATCAGATCCATCACGCAGCTACTATCATCACCTACCGATTTTATGATGTGATGGGAATCCCTCCTGGATCGCAACAACAGTTTAGCCCTCGAGTCCCTCTGGTAATCCATGGCCTCTATTGAAATGTGGACATGGATGTATCCAACCGCCTAGCCTGCTCTATTGGGTACCAGCTCAGTACCTCTCACCATCCAATCCCAAAGGAGGGATCGAATGTACAATCCCCTGTGGAAGGAACAAGCCCTCCAAGCTGATGTGTTGTCATAGTCAGCTCATGTCGCTCAGTCCTGCTAACCTGGCCATCCCCTCGAGTATGTCTAGACAACTATGCCTCCCTCAACCCAATTTGTAAGGGTCGGCTAATAACGTTGTAGATCTTGTCAGTGTGAATCTGAAATGAACTATGCTGAAATCCCAACATGTGGTCTCTATGTTGCCGCTCATCAATGGCTAGCCCAATGGATGGTTACACATCCTCCTCCATCATGGACTCAACATGAGCCTCCAACTTCTCCTCCATAGACAACCCAACATACAAGACATGCTCGCGAGTCAGATGCAGGTGACTGTCATCTAGTAACTCTGGCATAGATTTGGATGCCTCTGCACCTATTAGCTCATCATCGACAATGGAGATGTCTCCCGACACCTCATCAACTTGTGGTGCATTGCTATCACCTGAATACCCGGACATAACCCTGGATACCTCATCAATGGATACCTCAACAAAAAATGGCATCTCATTAATGGGTGTATGCTCAATTGCCTCCTTGCCAACCATGACCCCTTCAACTACTCCATCTTCTGCCTTAATCCTGCTCATCATCCCTGCATAATTCCATTGAATTCCCATTGATTTGTGCATGTCTCTTAGTTCATAGAACTCCCAAAAAGAGAGGGATGCCTGAATTCCATGTCCCAATGATTGGTATGCCCTCCAATTTTCTGCTAATAACTCCACATTAGTTGCAATCATGTCTTGTCATCTTGATGCATTATCCAAAATTTAGGGCATAGTGGATTTGTTGTATAATTGAGAATGGTTCTGATTCCTAATTGTGGTATGAATCAGCTGCTTCCCCACATCAATCATCATTTTTTGCATCCTAATCACCTCATTCAAGGTTACTGCCATGTTGTTTGATTTTAACCTTTCTTTGGATACCATGATTTCTTAGGTTTTTTTTTTTTTTGGTCTTGTCATAGAATGAAGGGTTTCCCACAAGATGTGCCAAGATTATGGCTTTGATACCACTGTAATATTCCTAATGGAAATATTACGTGAATAACAGAAACATGCACTATGACAACAACTAGGAAATTCAACACATACACAAGAAATCACAACACAAGATGAAATGCGCCAAAACTCTGAGCCATTTTATTTATTTTTGTAAAAAATACAGTACAAATGAGTATGAAAGAGGAACATGGGCATGCTACAGCAAGCAAATCCAAACCCAGGTGATGATCAAGCTACCCAAATGTCAAATGAGCTCCCCACCATGATTCTGCGCTAGCCCAGGAAATTATTTCCATTGCTGTTGTAGGTGAACTAAGATTTTGGCCCTCAAATCTACTCCAAAAATTCTGCATAGTTAAATGTAGCCTCTTTACACTAGCTCCAACAAAACCCAGAAATATCTCACGGACCCAAGTGGTGGAAATGGTCCTGGGGTAAATTGTGCCCTCCTCAAACAATTTATGTTGCTAACTGCTGAATGGAACTAGGAATTCTGCCCTCATAAGTGCTCAGAAAATTCTGTAAAATTAATCCTAGCCTCCTCTCACCAAACCCACAAAAAACCAGAAAGGGTTTGGGTTGAATCCGCCGACCCCCGGTGACCCCCAACAAGTGTAAATTGCTCAATTTGGCCCAAATCTCCTTCCAAGAAATCCTCCCTAACTCTTGCAAATTTCTTCCCTCAATCACCAAGCAGGTCCCAGCTCGAATGCTCCCCAAATTCTGAATCTTTGCAAGTGCACAGAAGCTGCCAATAAACCCCTACACAAGCCCTAGAATAGATAAATTTAGCCCTCCAAAATGTAACACTCTCAGCCCTGCAAATCCCCAAGGAAAAACTCGTCCTCCTTATGGATAATTCTTTGCAAATTCTCTAGCCAAAACTCCATTGTCTACTAGCTTCTCTCAGCCCCTTCGAATTTCCTTTTGCGCCCTATGAGAAGCATGCTCCAGCTGGAAATAGTATGCAATGTAACTCCTAGAGAAACCCTAAAATGGACTCCTTACTCTCCTAGGGTGACACTCGAAGTTCACCAAAGGTAGAGGTGTAATTCCTCTTGAAATTCTTGGTGTTAATCAACACGATTCTTTTTGTGCTAAACAACCTCAAGAGAAGATGAAAGGTGAATTGTAATAGTCAAAAGATGATTAGCAAATGAGTCCATCCTCATGCTTCTAGACTCCTTTTCTTAATTATTATTTTATTAGTGGGGGCCATTTTCCACTAAGTGACTTTTGCCTCCATTTTAATAAAATAATATTTTTTCGTCATCTCCAATAAAATAATACTTGCCACCTTTCTCCAAAATAATATTTACCCCCTTTACTTAATATAATCAAAATTAGGCAAAATTCCCATGCTCACTGTTGTCGCACAGAATGTCTAGGCACCGCGACAACGGCTTAGATTGGGCGTTGTCACCCTGATCCCCAATCTCTCCATTTAAGTTGTCTCCCTACAACAAACTAAGCGGGGTAGACCCTACAAAAATGAAATGAAGAAGGACCAGTTGGGAACCTACCAATCTGAGAGACACAGTTGAGCGGCAAAATACTTGTTTAGATCTAGCAAGACTTAAATTATTCGGTTTAGACAGTTGATACCAGTACCTTGTGGAGTCAACTGTCTTGCTAGGAAATTTAAGACGCAGTACAGGATGGACAACTGCTGCTAAGGAAAATGTTATTATGATAAAAAGAGATGCAAGATGCGATTAGCAAAGGGATGAGTGAGTAGATGCGATTAACAAAGGGATGAGTGAGTAGTCTTGAGGTAAGATCGTTTAAGGCTCAAGTACTTAGTATTGATTAAATTTAGGACAAGAGTACTTAATGAAATAAATAAACAATCTTGGAACTTTCTTGATTGTGGGAGAGAGCTCTAAGGAACCAGGGTTTTGAACAGGGGGCGACAAACGCGAGCAGGTAACGATGGAAGGGCTTGGAGGAGGGAGCTCCACTCCCTCCTACAGTAATGTGGTTTCGAACAGAAGCAAAGAGGTGAGTCTGAACACTTTTCGGAATCTACCCAAGGCAGAAACAAAGACTATTGACACTCACAAGCTGAGAAGCAGCATTTCCCAAGAAAAGGAAGGGACCCACAAGGAAGCTAGGCAGGAAAAGATTCCTGGTGACACCAGTCAAAGAACTGAGAACATGTTTGCTATGGGACCATGTAAGCCCAAGGCTAACATTAAACCCCGGGTGCTCTTAAATGATCAAGCCCTATAGGTGCACAGAGAACATATGGCGACTTATGCGGTTATTTGCAAGTTCATGGGCATATGGCCGACCGAAAAAGCATTGTATACTTGGATAAGAAATAACTGAAAACCGAAGGGAGAAATAAATCTACATCTTGGCTCCAAGGGTTTTTTCACAGTGGTTTTCACCAACCTAGAAGACAGACAGAGTTTTTGAAGGAGGACCCTACTTCTTTGTTGCTACGGGACTTTACATGCGACCCTAGGTGATGAACTTTGTTCCGGAGCGAAAAACTTTCACTTCAGTCCCGGTATGGATTAGATTATACTCCTTACCTTTAGACTACTGGCTATCGGAATCTTTAAAAGCTATAGGGAGCACTCCCGAATGAAGTCATCCTGGAAGTTTATGACGAGGAATGGATCTAGACAGTCAACTATGAACACATCCCATTCAGATGCTGTAAATGTCATGAACATGGGAATCTCTTCAAAGATTGCCCACTCAACAAAAGGGAGGAATTCTTAAAAACAAACAAAGGAAGAGACCCTGAAGGCTTTACCAAAGTGGGAGGCAGAGGAAAAGGAGGGGGGAAAAGGTCCCAAAAAAAATCTAGTGAAAGCAAGATACCAAGTTATAACAGTTTCGAGATCTTCGAACAAGAAGGAGGAGAAAATGGAACGCACAAGAAAACTAAAGACTATCAAATAGAAAAGGAAACAGAGGATAACATGGAAACCATACATGAGCACAATGGAGAAAAGGAGGACACACCAAGCATAATGGAACCTGGCAAGGACCTTGAGATGACCCCAAGCGACGGTGGTATGGAGGACCAACACCTACAGGAGATCTTAGAGAGGGAGAACCTGGAACTAGAAAAGTTTCTGGAGCAGGGAATCAACACAAGAATAGACTCTTTACCACATGAGGAGTTTGATAGAGTACAACAGCTATTCCTACGAAGGTCTCACACAAAGGCAGCAGGAGTTAAAAGGAATCATGATAGCCAGTAGAACCGAGGGGTTAAATCAAAGGAGAAAATAACAAGACACTCCACCAAGAACCCAGGCAAGAAAAGAGGACGTAAGAGACAGAATGAACCACTGACAGAGTGTGGAAAACTCATGATTGATTCAAGTAAGATGAAAGATCTCACCAGTTACTCTTTTACAAACCCATCATTATGAAGCTTACAACCTGGAACATTAGAGGACTAGGGAGTAAAAGGAAACAAAGAAATCTCAGTAACAGAATAAAAGAAGAAAAACCAGATATGGTGTTTATTCAGGAAACAAAATGCTCAGTAGACAAAATAAAAGAACTGCACAACAAATGGCTTATTA
>Ga0181464_1000606_pt3 | contig 10139 bp, 13 predicted proteins | sample InSIn2gowninarea_FD_119074 | JGI IMG/M metagenome (GOLD analysis project Ga0181464, IMG submission 119074) | Clean room microbial communities from NASA Spacecraft Assembly Facility at Jet Propulsion Laboratory, Pasadena, California, USA -... ...
GATAATTAGCGGCCAGAATACATGCCGCTACTCCTGCTTGCACCTTCTGCTCATTGTAGTTGAACGTTCGGCGGAGAGAAGAACCCGTTTTAATTACCGCAACCATTCGTCCGCCATTTTATTGATTCGATTTTTTATTTCTTCCACCTTATTAAAAAAGATCACTTTCTCCAGTTCATAGGTGATTATCCAGCCCTTAAACTCAGGTACTAGTTGTAGTGTATGCAGCTTTTTTACTGCCTGGTTGAAGTTATTTCCAATGCCGTTTAACTCGCTTCTTAGCCGTATCATCTCTGTCATAAAGTCATCCAAAGACTCGTTTCTACAGGTGCTGGTAACCGGTTTAGCCAACAGTATTTTCCTGGAGTAATCACTTATTTCTCCGGCAGGTTGTTTTACTAAATTACCTTTGAAGTCTAGCATATTCATCTGGCTTTAACCGCAGGCGCCGCCATTTGGTTCTCTTGTTATTTTGATCACTCATCTCTATATCATTTTCAATGTTAAAACAATTAATTCCTTTCATGAGCTAGGCCACGACTTCGGAGTGAGGGCGGCCAGATTCGGTTGTGATACAACCGGACATCTGGCCGATTGCACGAAGGGCGCAATCTTACCGACTTTTTAATGTTCTTTAGATTTTTTGAAACTGCCCAAGTTTCTGCAGCTGGCTTTGGTAATAAATTTTCAAAGTATTCGAACTTTCCTGACTATAAGGAATGCTGCTATATTATCGTGACTTAAGCTTTAGGCTTTGCTTCTAGATCTTTCCCATATTTATTATCCAAACATTTAGGTCTTTATAATTCTCATACAAATTGCTTTCTTCCTTTATTTAGGCGAAAGGGATTGTGCATACAGACTGTAATTTTGTCCGCTTTTATCCTGGTTCAAATACAGTTTCATCTGGTTGTGTTGCTCCATAATTGGCCGGCATTTTCAAAGAAAGAAGGGGAGTTCAAAATGGCAAAATAAGCATGAAGAGATGGGTCTCTTTTCTGCAGGGTAGTGAATGACAGGAATTCAATAAAGCCTCGAAAACAATCTTTCTTTTGTACATTTTGGAAAGTCGTTATGCTTTTGGAGGAGCTGCTTCCTTTAAAATATCGGTCCCGTAATTCGTACCCTTCTGAATCATTGTTAAATTCAATGTCGAGACATTCTTTTTGGTTTAGTTTGTACAACCCTTCTTTGCAGTAAAGCCGGGCTCCACCCATCAAAATTCTTCTCTAGATTAAATAGTCAAGCCTTCAAAACTCGTTTTTATGTTTTGGGCAATATAATTCCAATAAGTATCTAAAAAGTATTTTAGGATAAGTAACCAGCGTCTCATTGCCTCTGTACGCCAGAGGGTCATTCGTCGCTTAAAATTCATTGCCGCTGCCGCTAGAATAATGTTCATATTGTCTCCTAGAATTCCTTTAAGGTAGTTTCGGCATAGCCTGTAGTCTTGTTTAAGATGCCCAATAATTGGCTCTATTGCTGCTCGTTTGCTGTGTTTTTTTCGTTGTTGTCTTGTAATGTGTTTATCAGGTTTGGGAGCGCGTATGACTGATTGCTTGTATTGCGCTATTCCCCTGTATCCCCTGTCAACGTACACCTCCTTGGGCTGTCTCCCATTTAGGCGTTCGAACTGTTCGAGTACTTCGGGCAAAGTTTTGGAATCATGTATCGTTTGCGTAAAGTTTATCGCTCCCATTATAATGCCCGTGGCCTGGTCAATCAATACAGAAGCCTTGCTGCCGAACTCAAACTTTTTATGTTCTTTACCCTTTGCGTAGCACTTAACATCCGGTTCATGAAGGCTGTAAATTTTATTGGTGTCTCCTCGTTTTTGCGACAACACCCGCTGGTATAATTTTAAGGCAGGCAAATGGCTGCCGAGCCTTTGCAGTGGCAGCTTTCGGGCAATATCCCTCAGCAGTCTGCCGGCAATGATCTTTATCTTCTTACCCGCCTTACGGGCCGCTTTTGCACCGTGTTTGCTGTTTTTAAAACGCTGCTGCTGACCTAGCTTTTTCACTACCCGGGTGTAAGACTGCCTCAAATCAATACCCTCCTTATCACCAATGATCCAGCATTTTTTAATAATCTTTTTGTAAAGCTTATCATCCGTTGGATAGGTAATATTTTTCTCCTGAACGGTCGTATCAACACTGACAACCACATCGCCACTGCCATGTTCAGGAGGATCATTCACCCTAATACTTTCCTTTAATATCAGTTCAACACCTTCTTCCCCAATGCGCTGTCGGAAAGCAACCAGTTCAGTAGGTACACACGGAATATTAGGTTGAAAAAACTGCTCTCCGCTGAAGTATTGGAAATAAAGATTCTCACTCCAATGTTCAACCAGGTTTTCATCGCTAAGATTACGAACATGTTTGAGGATCAGCAGTGCAACCATCAGACGGATGGGCTTGGCCGGTTTGCCCATCTTCTCACTGTAATGCTTCTTAAAATTATCTTCAAACAAACTCCATTCGATCTTGTGGGCAAGAAGAAATAAAGGATGTTTCTGGTTTAACTGATCAGCTAAACCATGAAATAATCCCATTTGAGCAGTAGGTTTTTTATTTGAAAGCATTCACTAATATGCAAGCTTTTTACCTATTTTTCCAATATCCGGCAACTATTATTAGTTCACAAATGGTGAAAACTTAATAACAGTAAGGTTTTCGGACTTTTTGAGGGCCGACTAAATAAAGTTTGACTGCCACGAAAGGAATCATTCTTTCACCTAATGTTCCTATTTTGCTTTCTACGTTTTCAGCAGTAGTTAATTGCCCTGTTTGTGACCGGGAAAAGAATAGGCCCACATTCAAGTTTCTAAAAAGTTCACTAACCGACAGTTGTGATATTGTATATCGAAATCAATCAGATTTCCTCCCTTGCCAATATCGTGATCATACCAGGGATTTAATGTACGATTTAAGTTGAAGGAAGGCGTTTTTTTCATTCCTAAGCGAACAATAGTACCAATAATTAAGGTAAGTAATTTATGCCTGGGGGTATCTTAGTTTGTACAGGCGAGAAAAAATATCCAGACTCTTGGCTTCCTCAAAGCTTACTTTTGTTTTTCTGAAATCCATTCATCATTTTTATCTTTTTCACAATTACATCGACCCGGTTACGAAATTAGATAGCGGCCAGGCAAATTGATTACCTCTTCATATTCTGATGTGGTTAATTTCAATATCGAAGAATAAATTTGTGTCTCATTAGATAACAAAATTTAAAAGTGTAGTTATGCTTACAACAATTGTTATAACCAACGTGTATGATACTATTTTAAGTATCCCTGGTATGAATGAACAGTCAAGATAGATTTGAAAATTTCGAGGAAGAATGTATTTCTTAGCCGGATGCGTCAGGAGCTGCAGGGAAGGGCATAAAGTTCTTAATAATCGATTCATTAAATAGTACCTAAACCTTTACTTGCTTTTTCTAAAACGTTAAATCGTTTGGCCTATCGGATTTCATCCTCCAAAAATGCGACAGCCATATTTCAGTTAATCGCAAACCTGAAGCACGAATGGCTTGATGAATACTTGAAGCCTCGGAAACAAGGTGGTTGAAAATTAAATAGATAGAATGTTTCGGTAATTGCAAAATGTCCTTTCGATTACGAAGGGATATTCATTTAAAGGGTTTGAAGAACGGTTCTTACGTAAAAGCAGTATCTATTGATTTTATCGCTCTGGGATAAATAATCCGAATTAAAGTAGCAAAATTTCGAACACGGATTACGTGCACAACTGGGGCTACAGCTGGTAAAGTTGTCTTTGAGAAATTTATTCTTATTGTTGTATTTAAAGTGAAGAAAGATTATGATGAAGTATAATGACCAGGCTGTAATGAAAGCGGTAGCAATTTGCTACAAGCCTTATCTTAAGCCCGAAGAAGCGATGATTTATTGCAATCTTGGCCGAACACAGTTGGCAAAAAAATGCGAGGAGTATGGTATCTTTAAAAACAACAATGGCTATTTTAAAAGAGATGATTTAGACCTTATTTTGTCCGGTGCTCCTACCAAATACCAAGAAAAAGCAAGCAAAATAAAATTATGAAAGTGGCAGCTTTTTAATCGCCTCTTTTGCACTTTCCTGAAGGTATCGTTTGTAAGTTTGCTGCACGTATTTTGTTGTTGTATGACCTAGCATTCCAGCAACCGTTGCAAGATCAACTCCCTTCTGCTGTAACAATACTGAAAAGCTGTGTCTTGCACAGTGCCAGGTGATGTGTTTACCTAATCCCGCATCGCCAGCCCATTTCCTTAAAACCTTATTTGCACCATCCTGAGTAGGTAAATGAAAGACTTTTCCTTCCTTACGTTCACCTAAAAGTCGACTCGCTATCTCATGCAACGGTATTTCAAGTGGAATTCCTGTCTTCTTTTGTTTTAAAACAATCGATGTAGATTTAATATTTTCCCAAACTAGAGGTTGGACATCTGCCCACCGTAACCCTGTGTAAAGCGAGAAGACAAATGCTTTTTTGACTTCGTAATTAGTGCAGGGAGTATTCATAAGACTTTCATACTCGTTCTCAGAAAGCACTGCTTTCACCTGCTTATTCCTATTACTCTTAGCTGGAATTTCTTCTGCAGGACTTTCCCTAAAATAGCCGTCCTTTTTCGCCGCCTTTAATACACGTTTAAAACGCATGAAATAGTTTGCGGGGGTCTCCCCATTGAGGTTCTTGACCAGATAGTCTCGAAAACCTCTACAAAGGTTTTCAGTTATATCAGTTGCCGAAATAAAATCCTTTTTAATAAAGGCTTTGAAAGCTGCAAGACTCGTTTCCAAGTGACGGTTACCCGCCAGCCTGTTTTCCTTTATATAGCCTTCGTAATATTCTAAAAAGTTCGTTTTGATCTTATGCTGGGGAATATAACCAGTCCCGACTGCCTGGTTATCAAGGATCATTTGCGCTTTCTTCGTTTCCAGAATAGCTATTGCTTCCTTGTTGTGGTTTTTCTGTAATAAGTTTGCTGGACGAACGTAGGTAAATAAACCGGTCGCTTTCCGCTGGCTGGCATTTCTTCCCCATTCAAAAGTGTAGTATTCTTTTTTCTGGTCTTTAGACAATCGTTTTATTATGTTGATATTCATAATTTCCGTGTGTCATTCCGTGTGTCAAATATGTGTCAAAAATAGTGAGAAAAAGCGGTAAAAAGCGAAAAAAAATGACACACAAAAGTAAAAACCCCTTGTAAGTCATTGCGTTACAAGGGGTTACAAATTTAAAAGGTGCCCGGGACTGGAATCGAACCAGCACATCCTTGCGAACGGCAGATTTTGAGTCTGCTGCGTCTACCAATTCCGCCACCCGGGCATCTAAAAACCAGTAAAATACGGTAGAATAGGGGTTGAAAGGGGGGTATAATGACAACTTTTGAAGTTATTTGATAATTGGGAGAACCGTCTGTGCGTACATGGTGCGTACATAACACTAACCAAAATGAAGGTTTCAGAGTTATGTATACTACATGACAAAAGGAGAAAAACAAAAGATGGACTTTATCCGGTGAGGATCTATGTTTACGTCACAAAGAACTTACGTGACTATATTCCTACACCTTATACACTGTCTGACGAGGAGTATTCTAAGCTAAACATATCTAAAAAGCTTCGACTTATTTCCCAGGAGCTTATACAGTTGTTGAAAAGGACAGAGAAGTATTTGGACGAAATGCAGGAGTACGATGGTAAAAAGCTCAGAGAGTTACTCAGAGGCGCAGACGTTCATCACAAACCTACCGAGGAACAGATGCTAATTACGAAAAACATACCAGACGAGGTTAATGTCTTTGACTGGTTTGATAATAAGATAAGTGTCGAATTGAGCGCGGGTAGGGCGGGTAATTGGGAAGCTTTTTGTCAGTCAAAGCTATACTTTGAGAAGTTCACTAAATCTGCTAATATTCCGTTTACTTATTTTACCCCGGAAAAACTGGAAGAGATAGAACGGTGGTATGTTGACCAGGGCAAGTCGTCAGCGACCGCTGGGTTACATGCACGTAATTTACGTACTGTGTTTAATATGGCTCGTACTGCCGAAGTTATAGCACAAAGTCTTTATCCATTTAAGAGAGGTGGTTACCGTATACCAAAAACACGTAAAGCGAAAAAGTCTTTGAAGAGGGAAGAACTTGCTAAGCTTTTTGAGTTTGTACCAAGGACATCACAACAGCGTAAAGTGAAAGCTTACTTCATTTTTTCCTATTATGGAAATGGGATGAATATGAAAGACATGTTGATGTTACAGGTCAAAGACATTAGGGATGATGGTATTATAGTTTTCTATAGGGAGAAGACTAAGAATACATCGAAAGACGACAAGAAACCAATTATCGTTGGAGTAAATCTTGAAATGTTGCAGGTAATGAGGGAGTTCGGGAACAAGAACAGTGACCCTAATTCTTATATTTTTCCGGAACTAAACGAAGCAGGAAACGACCCCTTCCTTATTCGACAGAAGGTTTCATCTCTCGCTCGTAATTGGTCGAATACGCTAGAGTGGATTGCTAAAGATTGTAAGATTAAGGGTAGACTTAGCTTTGGTGTTGCTCGTCACACTTCGGCTAATGCAATGAAACAGGAAGGTGTACCATTGAACTATATACAGGGATGCTTGGACATTCCTCACCAACTGTAACAGAACACTACTTAAGCTCTTTTGAAAATAACACTATTCTGCAGTACGCTGACAGACTTATCATGTACCATCAAAAACAAAAGGTTCCAAATCAATAACATACGTCTTTTTACTACCGACAGCATTAGGGAAGTTCTTCATTTTTTCTTCCCTAATGCTTCCCGGTGCTGCTATTCTCGCTTTCGTTATAGTAGTTTATTTTGTACCATCACCACTTTTTCCATAATGAACGTCTCTGATAAAGATAAAGCAAATGAAACCATAGTTGATAGGGATAAGCAGCCGAATGGTCGCAACTCGTGACACTATTTGCAATACCCCTGTTACCAGGCGTTTTATTCAATTGACCATTCAGGGAGTATCTGCTTTATTTTAATCCTACTATTCTCACAACCCTTTTCCAGTCTTTGCATACTCTCTTGTTTGATCAGGTCATTTTCGGGAAGCTGTTGAACCAAAGTAATTATAATTGGATACGTTTTTACTCGAAGTTTACGTAGAGGCTTTGAAAGGTCGTACTTATGATTGTCTTTATTACGATATAGTTCCTTATAAGCTTCATTACAATTGTTACCCCACAACCGTAATAACTGATAAAAAAAATACTGCTTATCATCGGATGTGGTCAAGAACTGACCGCAATATTCGTCACACTTTCTTTGAAGTCCAACAAGGCTATTGTAACACCAATCACCGTTTTCCCAATCGAACCGTTGCCACAACACTTCTTTCCTATTAAAACATTCATTCAAGACATCTGCAAGAGTTTGCTTGTCTTTTTGAACACCCTGTAAAGTCTTGCCAGAGATTTTTATTCCCAGTTGTTTTAGGTTAAGAATAAGAGTTGTAAAATCCGCTGTCGCTGAGATAGTTGTAAGTAATGGTTGAAGCGTATCGAATATCATTTTCAATTTTATGAAGTGTCCCGAAAATAGCTGGTAACAGGTAAATATAAGACTGTGATGAATAAGAATAGAGTTGTCTCTTCAATAATTAGTAATCATTTTGTCGTTTATTTCAGTAAAGACAGGGAATTACAGTTTTTTTGCGTACTTCATTCCAGTATTAAATAGTTCTTCCAAAGCTGATATTAAAAGACTTGCATATTCTTTTACAACTGCTTCTCTATTTTTCGGTAATATTTTTACCAGATCCGAAGAATTATCAAAGTTATCTCCAGTTTCGTTACGTGCTGCAAACCACCACGCTGATGTACCTGCTTTCCAGGTTACATGTAAATGTTTTATATCGTTACAAACACTATTAAAGTTGAGGTTTTGAAGATTTGCAGTACGATTAAACCATAAACCATATAACACGCTATCCGTCAAATGCTCGAATATTATTCCAAAGCTTCTGCTTTCATCCTTTTCTCGGTAATAATCTTTGTGGTAGAAACCTAACTTTGAGTACTCCTTCATTACATCATCATCTAACCAAACTTCCCATTTCGACTTTTTGTATTTTTTTAGCTCCACTTCTACTTCCTTCCAAAAGTCTGTCAATAGTTTTTTTCGAACAATCTCATACTGTTCTTTCAATTCTATAAAAGGTAGAAAGTTTTCTTCCTCGGTAATGAATTCGTAAAGCTTCTCGTTGTAAGCGGTCATAAGCAGTAATCTTTGATAGTTTTTAGGTATTGTTTTATAACATATAAAACGCTGGGAGATTGTATCGAAAGCAACGTACTCTCCAACCATTTTACGATATCCGTTTTGTAGGAAATATTTTTGAAGACACTGGATTTTTTTAATTCGGTCAATAACCTAATATCAATCGAGTATGGAGATGGATCATCGCCGTACGGGGTTAGATAGAAAAGCTTTATACTTTTTAGAGGAAGCTTCTTTTCTTTGCTAAGGTATTCATAGTAATTTTCTAACTGGTCTTCTTGGTCAGATGCACCGATCTTATTTTCAATTACCCAGGCGAAAGGGTTTACATGTGAATGGTGCTGAACAAAGATATCCATACGACCAAAGTTACTCGTGTGCCATTCGTTTCTTACCCGCAGATGCAAAGGGTTGATATTCGTAATTGTACTTTCTTCTTTTTTGAGGACTTGCTTTAGAAAAGAATTGTAAAATAAAGAACCGTGAGAATGACTCCCAGTTGGATTTAAAAGGTTTGCAATAAATGGGCTGTGAGTAGTGACTTCTTTACGATGTACTTTTAAAATACTAAAAACGTTGTAGTTAGTAGCTTCTTCACGATCAGCTTTAAGTGCTTCTATTCTACTTGCAGAAAATCGTTCAAATAAACTTCGGTATCGTCTTTCATCTTCTTTCCATAATTGCGGTCCAACATCTTGGGTAAATTGTTTATATTTCGTCAAAAATGATTGTAAGGTCTGTATGTTCTGTCTCATATAGCTGTTAGTTGTTGTCCTGTTCTTCATCCGTATCTACATTGTCTCTATCCTCCTGGTCTTTTTCAAGTTCATCATTTTCCTCGTTGTCGTGATGAGATGGAGTAATAGAACCTCTACTGTAGCTACAAGGTGTGCTACTTGTAATGTTAACGGTATATTCATACCCTTTGTCGCTGGTGAAAGTAACTGAGCCGTCATCTTCTAACTCCTCCGGAGAGAAATGACTTTCATCTAACCACCCGCCGTTTGGCCAGTTAATTCTTACAAGTTCATCATTTTCCACCTCCACTGTTAATTCATAGCTACTGTGAGTTCCGGTATGAGGGTTATAATATTCCACATCGGCGCAGTAATCTCCATCTTGATACCCGTGGTCACTTGCAGAACTTGTTGCGCTGTTCCCGGAGTAACTTTCATGCGATGTACTGCTTTTTACGGAAGTTGTACTTGTACTGTCCTTGCAACTTAAGCTTTGTAATTGAGTACAAGGGAAGTACTATGAGGCATTGTCATCTGATTTTCTGATGGAAGTTGCACCTAAGAACTCCGATAGGGTTTGCACAATATATGCTTTTATATATCGTAATTGGTGGGTGATTGTCTGAAGAAGAGGTAGAGAAGTTAAAGACTTTATGATCACTTGGTCACTTTAAAGCTTTGCTTATAGTAGTTCATTATTTACCATCACCGTAATTCCTAAAGCAATATCTCGGATAAAGACAAAGCGGCTGATAGGGATATATCCGTATTGCTCCAAAGTCCGCTCGCCCACTATTTGCATGTCTTGCTCACGGTTAGGCGTTATAAGTACTTTATTATAAAATCTCTTACAGATTGAAGTAAGTTTTTTACTTGGGATAAATCATACTCTCCATACTTACCATGTGCTGCATTATTTCTTAAATCAAGCCAAGCAGTAACAGACTTTTGAACTAAAGTGTTATAAACTCCGTTCCTACATAAATCTACATTCATAGTCTCTGCTTTTTTTAGCTGGAATATGTCTTTACACCGGGATATGTGACAATCAGCTTGGTTAGTTATCAATACTAATTAGTCTTGTACTACGTATAGAAAGGTTGCCGGAGGTAATACCAAGAGTGGTCAT
>Ga0181464_1002053_pt1 | contig 10138 bp, 4 predicted proteins | sample InSIn2gowninarea_FD_119074 | JGI IMG/M metagenome (GOLD analysis project Ga0181464, IMG submission 119074) | Clean room microbial communities from NASA Spacecraft Assembly Facility at Jet Propulsion Laboratory, Pasadena, California, USA -... ...
CGAAGAGGATTTGCGAGAGAAAGGTGTTTTGGGTGTTCGTAGAGGTGAGCATATGAACATGGATCAATTGCAAGCTGCACTTGTTCCCTACAATCCATAATAGCTTACAGGGCATGACAAAGTTCAAGGCAGATATGAAACACCTGTATATCTGGGCGCACAAAGATCCCATGCAAACATGGGCAAAGCGCTCGTTCATTACAACGAATGATGCAATCTTTGGGGTAATGGAGTCTTGGCCTTCGGAGTGGTGTATCCTTGACTTGGCAGAAATGGAAAAGGCCGTAGCACAGTAGCAAAAGAAGGATACCAAGCTGCACATCACACAGCTGGCAGAGAGAAGGCTCCAAGAAGAAGAAGCAGCCATGCAGTAGAAGGTGACTGAGGTAGCAGCGACAACACAGATAGTAGAGACTAAAACCGTGTCAATTAGAGAGCCGGAGGGAAGCTAGGAAATTTCCACGGAGTAGGACATAAAGGGGGAGGATTAGACGGAGGAATGGATAGACCTGACACCGACATCGACTCAACTCAAGAGGTCATGTGTCCAGGAGGAGTCAGCCCCATAGAGAAAGACAAGGTCTCAAAGACAAAGGTTGCTTTGGAAGAATTAATGTTGGAGAAGACAACTATGTTAGGGGCCATCAGAGTGGAGTTGCAAGCATTATAGGTGCAACCCCTGAGAATGATGACACAACACATTGTGATAGGTACATCTGAAGCCAAGCAGATGTTGCACGCCTGCAAAGAAAAAACTTTGGTTTAGAAGGCACAGTCTTAGCCACAGCCGAGGGCGACTGTGCCACGACAAGTCAAGTGGAGGGGTGGGGGTTGAATTTGGATGCCCTTCCCAGAGAAATCCTATACCAACTATAGGACGGGACAACTACAGATCTTCACGTGAGGGAGGGCTGCACCCTCCAAGTCTTGAGCAAGTGGATGTTAAATTTAGAATAGCTCAGCCTGCATCGCGACAACCTAGTCACACAAGCCCAGGGACTAGAACAAGCTATGGAGGACGCTTGTAGTAGCATACCAGAGTTGGCCATGATGGAGGTACTCACAATAGTAGAAAAGATTCACTGACTAGAGGCTGGAGTCTGCAAGGCCCAGGAAGAGGCTACGAAGGTTCAGTTGGAGATAAACTTGTAGATCATTGAGTTGCAGTTGAAAGCGCAACCCTCTACACCCTAGGAAGTTAGAGAGTAGCACCACTATGCCATTCAATTAGGGTTAGAAGTGATAAAGCACATTGTTCAGGACTGCACCGGATTGTTGGATCAGTCACTCTTCACGCTCACCTCATTGCAGGAAGATCCAACCATACAGTGTCTAGAGATAGAAGCATGGCAGTTACAACATGCATATGACAATATTAGGGGGACCACATAGATGGTTGCCCTTACTCAGCAACTTGCCAAGATGAAGGAGGCCCAGGCTCTAAAGGAACAGGTGGACGTTGTGCGCCAGAAAGAAGCAGTGCTTAAAGCATACATCCATCCTTATCTCAAGGAAGCATTCACGGTCACCACCATGATCGAGGAAAAGTTGGCACAAATGTAGAGTACATATGCGTTAAGGCAAGAAGGTGCCCCTGATAATGATGCATCATAGATTTGCACACAACTGATGTAGCGAACAATGGAAGAGTGTGTTGTAGACGTAAGTGAAGCGCAGAAGTTGTTGGATGGACTCTGCGCAAAGATCACCACACTAGTCCAGTGAGTCTGGATGAGTCATGGTGATTGTGTTGGGGGCCTGTTGGGTAAACGATCCCTGCATAGCATGTTTTTGGGCTTAAAGCCTGAGTTTTTGTCAATGTAATGTGAAATACCCTATAAAATGCAGGTACAGAGCGCTAGAGTCTAGGGTTGTCCACCCTAAAATAATGTAATTTAATATAGAATGCGTTAGCCTACCCATGGTCCGTAGACCATGGGATTGCATAAATAGAGTGAGGCTCTAAGTGTAAAGGCAGTCTTAATATTAGTTTGAAAAAAGTAATATGGGTTTTTGAATGAGGAATTCGATCTGAGTCTGTATGTCCAAGTCTTGGGTTGTAGTAGTAGTAAGAGGCTCTGCAACTGAGTGCGCAGAGGCTTGGTAAAGTCCACAACTGTGTGCATGGACCCCTACAATTGAGTGCATAGGCAAGAATTGGGATTGTACTTGAGTAGAGGATTAACAAAAGATAACTTGATTCTGGAATACTATGTGTTTATCTCTTCTGTGATATTTATGCATCTCTTTACAGTTTATGATTGCACGTACTAGCTATAAATGTTTAATGATTAATAAGAATATTGTGCCCACATAATTAAGTTATCTGTAATAAAATCACAATAATGATAAAGGGTCTAGACAACATCTCTTCATGCCCTTTACAGAGCTACATGGAAGCAGTTGCATAGGTTGCGAAGGACAGACGGCTATGTGAAGCAGCACAAGAGTAGAAATCAGTTCATGAACTTCCCAGACTTCATCAAGACATCCCTAGGGTGCAAAAACCTGGTTCCAACACCCTCCCATACTACCTTAAGTTAGACCTTAGTCGGCACACTGCAGACTATTGCCAAAAGGGCTAATAGTACCGGTATTTGCTTGGCTAAACTCATTGTTGAACTTGGGTCAGGCCCCAAGTAGCCAACACTTCCTCTACCTTGGACTTCGGAAATCCCATTTCACCATCATAGAAATGGATGGCTCATCAAGTGGATGACATCTAAATCATTTACCAATTCTTCCAGAAATACTATTCTACTTCCTTTAACATCACCTATGGTAGTGTATACATGGGTAATAATGGAAACAACAAAGGTAACCAAAGATGGACTATAGCGACAAAACGTTGGATTGCTCCAGATAGCTAGAACAACATTGTGAAATTGGGCTTGTAGAGTGCGGACAAAAACCTTTGGATCCCTTGGAATAGTGACAGAGCCTCCAACAAAAGGTTGCATTAACTATGATGCAGAGGGCACAGTTAACAGCGAAGAAGAATTCACAAGATACTCCAAAAGCCTGCAATAGCTTTATAATGCCTCTAACAACGAAGGTACATGATCTAGCTTGTCATTTTCTGTTTACATTCCTTGTTGTGACATAAATGGTACTATCCATAGAGAATGCCCTGTTGCTTCAAAAGTAATCAAAAGACTTTTAATTGTACAATGAGCATAGATATAATTCACCATTGTTGTATTACACATTCACTTATGGTTGTCATATAACTATTGTCATGTCATCCACAACATTCCTAGGGTAGTGACACTTGAAGAAAGTGATGACTCAAACTTAGATGAGCTGTAGTTCTCATCCACATCAAGACTATCATGAAATTTTTTTACAAGAATAACCACCACACTTCAAGCTTCAAGTGTGCTATTGTGCTATCCAAACCTCCTAAATCCCTAAATGAGGTTGCAGTAGGAATATGCCCATGACCTCTATGCTAAGAACAAGGGTGAGTGGTAGTCCCTTTATGCCATATGTGGAGAGCAATGGGATTAAGTGGTTTCATGATATCTCATGTTGATGGCCTCCGTTTCAATAATATGTCATTGTCCATGTTAGTGACACCCTGTATCTAGTCGCTTCATTCCTTCGATATTTGAGAGGTGGAGTTGTCAACCGGGTAGGCCTTGAAGGTCCTTGTAGGGCACATTGTCTATTAGTAACTACAATTTGCATTATTGGAGTAAGCATCTATGGTTTGGGTTGTAAAAATAATTTCGCAAGGGACTTGCTAGATCTCTATAGAAGCAGTGCAATATCCCTAGTATCTTGTATTAGATGGGGCACTTGAAACATGAATTGATCTTTACTCTCAACCTCCTAGAAGGAGTAGTGTCGACAAATCTTGTCCTCTTAGGGAATCTAATGATACATACCTTGACACATAAATGGTGGGAGAATGGTATTATTTGATGATGAGAATCTTTAGTGCATGGGATTAGTGCCTTCGTATGTAGTTGGACAAACAATTGACTGTTAAGTTGAAAAAAGTGCCTAGTGTAAAATGCTAGCTTATATCTAAGACATTGTGAGGGAGAAAACTAGGTGATTAGAATGTACTACCATTAGATGTCCTCCTTGATTGATTCATTATTATATGCCCTAGGGGGGATAATTCAAGTGAACCTATAAAGTAGGGAGTCAATAAATGGAGGTAATGGAAATATGAAGAAAAAAAGTGGCCTCAAAGTCTCAATATTTCCTTCGACTAGAATGACCCAAGGAGACCAGATCTTTATAGGAAAGGAATGGAGAGACAGATAAACTCAAGGTAGAGTCTCAAAGGGCCCAAAGTATAACCTCTACACCAGATTCTTTTGTGGGTTGTTCCCTACTATTAGAAATAAGTTAGAGTTTCTTCTATTTCCTCCTTAAATCATTTTATGCAAAGTTACAAATTGGCTCCAATATCAAAGCCAAGTTACATAAGACCATTCAATTCTTTTAGATGAAGGGAATTTCGTACTCCTTTTCTTTCTACTAATTACTCAACCCAACAATATTGGGTAGAAAAAAGGAGAAACTAATTTGTATCCTCTACCCACTTTGGGAAGAAGAAATGTGGCACCTATCATAGGAAGCTTGCCCATTCTAGTGAGGAATGTCAAACATTTAGGCCAAAGAGCTTTGAAAGGAAAAATACTTCCTTTCTAAGCATTATTGAGAGTTTGGAGACTTAGAGGTAGATGTAAACAATCCTAACTACATTGATTCAAACCTGATGGTAATTCCCAAAGATAGCCTTACCAGCAACAAGGAAGCTCTTTTTACATAGAACTGTCAAATCAAGCACAAACTAGCATATATGGTAATTGATAATGGAAACCAAAACAACTTTCTCCTGATTCAACTGGAAAAGGAGCTCAAGTTGCCAACCTCAACTCATCCCAATTCACTTTAGCTTGGATGGGTGAAAGATGCACATTAGCTTGTGCTAATCACTTGACAAGAGATCAGACTGTTGCTAGAAAATGGAAAGATTTTTCCCAATATTGTATATGTTCTTACAAACAGAGATGAGAAGGCTTAAGAAAAGAATATGATGATAGCAAGTGTAACTAATTTCTCCTTTTCCTTGAAGTAATATAGGTGGCATTTAAAAAATAGAAGGAAGACTACAAGAGGGGAATGCCACAAGTAAATATATATTGTACTACATAAAATCCAAAATATAATGAAGTCAATTAATGGAATAATTGATGGATAAATCAAAAGGGTCATTGGTGGTTGTTTGTATCCTAGGAGTTACAATTAGATGTTTACAAATACACTGATACATTCCCACTTTCCACTTGTCACCTAGTATTACGCCCACCTCTTCCTCCTTGCTTGTAAGGAATTGTTCCCTAAATTAGCAAATGGAGACCGTTATGTCTTTCCTCACAAGGAAGCCACATGTTTTCCATTGAGATGGGTGGCTATGATATTTCTTTGGGTGATGAATGGGTAAGAACAGCACACCCTATGACCATGAATTTATTGGTATTATACATGAGTTTTCAAGAGAATGGTGATTCCTATATTCTCAAAGGTTTCAAAGAAACCAATATAGAAATAATCAACTAGAATTGTATCGAAAAGCTTCTGAAAAAGGGCCATTGGTTTGAAAATGGGGGATATGTGAAACGTGAGGGAAGACATATTGGTTTCCATTTTACAAATTGACTAGGTGAAAGACTCAACTATTTTCTATACTTCCTCATGGATGACATGCTATGGGTGTTTATCATGGGACCATTGGGTCCATCAAAGGGGTTAGCCAAATTTTAACCCAACATAATGAGTGTACCAAAAGAAATTTGTTGAGAGGTGCCACAAGTAATGGTATGAGCTGAACCGCAAAAAATGAAAAATTAGTTACTGTAAAGTCACACCAAAACTATTAATGTTGCAAAAGGATTTTGTTGAGCTAGGTCCCCTATAATAGTATTGCAGGCCCTAGACATATTTTTTCAATTTAAGGGGATTATTATTGTAGTGATGAAATTCGAAAACTCTTGATACTACAAAATGTGTAGGAACTTTCTTACCTGTGTTGCAAAAGTTATGGTTTAGAGGAAGAGGCTAGGATTTGTAGGGTGCTAAGCATAAAGGAATGTCAAGTTCTATAGATTTTAATATACCTATTGTTTCCATCAATAGTAATCAATTGAATATTTCATTGCACAAACTAATTGCAATAGATTATACCCTTAGTCATACTACCCAATTCCCTAGCATGTGAGATTTATCTCCCAAGTGTTATTATCCATGTACTCATGGAAATAGGATGACTAATAAGGTTAAGTAAGTTTGGTTTCAAGTGTACCGAGGGGGATTATGATATACCCGAAGCAACATGGAATATAATTCCATATGTAGGTGTTATTTGATACAGTGCTACACAAAGGGGTGCCAACAGATGTCACAAAGGTGTTCGACAAGGTGATGCCTCTATTATTATCTACATCTATTCTTCCCCAATTATAGGATTTCCCATTGAATGATAGATATTTGTATTATTTAAATATTTTGAAACGCGTCTCTAACCTAAATAATGTTTTTTTAAAACTGGAACATGTGTTGGCATGAGAAAGTTCTCTAGAACCACTTGTATTTGTGGTGTTTCTTGTTAGTTGAAATAGATTATTTAGAGAAAAAAGGCATAATATAAATTCAGGAATCAATTAAATAAGATACATGGAATGCAACTGTGGAAAGAAAATAATAGAACTAACATTGGAAAATAACACTTTAAGAAATCCTTTATTGATATTCCAAACTAAATGCAATGTTCACTTGCCTTTTCTAGGGGGAAATATTCAACATGAGGATCTCCAAATACTACAATATTCACTTGATAACCCATTAAATAGCTTCTAGTACTATATATATAGTTTCTAGTTGACAAAAGTTGTAACCAACTAATGGACTTCTGTTAATGTGGCCTCAACCACTAACTAATGGACCTTCTTTAACAAGTTCACTTACATTTATTGATTTCACACTATACTACTATGTAGAGCCTTATTTAATAAAGATGGTTGTCAATACATTAACAATCTATTCCACTAACTATGGATATTAAGGTGGTTGTGGAACCCTAACAACAATGCAATGTTGTCACACTCAAACTTGACAAAGGTTGAACTAGCTGAGGACTCAAAAAATCTCAATGACTTGAAATGAATCAGTGACTTCAAAAGACTCAACAAATACAAATGAACTTCACAATACAATAAATTTAGTGCCCAAAAATATGGGGAGTCTCGATGAGCATGGAAATTTTATGGTGAGTATAGAAAGTCATGACTATTTTGGTGGGATTTTTATTGAGTGTCAGGGCTAGAGAAGAGTCCACAAGACTCGACAAAAGAGTCTTGGATGAGTCAAACTACATTGGTAAAATGTGTATAGTTGCGAGAAGTCTTCTCTTGCATTTTATTGTTATGTGAGTGTTCTCTCATTGTTGTCTTTTCTGCACATATTAGATCTGCATGTTTAGAAGCTTCTAGCTGTTGAGAGCTCTAGATTTTTGCATTGGTCAATTCGTTTCATTACTGTTTTGGATTGGTGTTTAAAATGCTTGGCTCTATGAATATGCAATACTATGGTAGGGGTTTCTCTACTCTAACTTTTGAGTTACAAGAAAATAAACTAGTTGTTTTGAAAGTCAAGCCATGTTAATTATGGAAAGAAAACCTCGGTTGAAACCACGGCATACAAATTTCAAATTTCAATCCTTTCATAAAAAAATTTGAAACTATGTAATTTTGAGTTTGACTCATAAATTTGTTAACACAATTTTGGTATGAATCAACCTTGAAGAGTATTGGAAATTTTCTAAGAAAGTATTTAACAATGTAGCCTCCCATAGTTGGTCACATGTCTTGTACTATTATTTTTGGAAACGAATCTTCATAAGGCTTCCTCTGAAATTGAATGTTTTTACCTAGAAATTGGGTTTAGATTATGAAAAGGTTACCCTTCAATGTCAGTATTGCCATGAATATGGCATATAGCCTTGCTATTTCCTTTTCCATTGTTCATTTTTGCATAGCTTGGGAGGTACTCCAAGCCCTAGGGTTCAACGTTTGGAGGGTAAAGTGCCACAAGTAGGATTGCAGACTTGGAACCCAAGCATGGGGTTTTTCACCCATTGGGATTCAGGACAAAACCATCAAGAATTTGAGCAGGGGAAAATTTGTTGTGATAGACCTTGGTGTTCAGATTCCAACGCTTTGAGCATCACCTAATTAAGAGCTCTAAAACTTGAGATATGAATTTTTGAAGGTCATTAGTAGGCTTACACCATATGTGTCAAGGTCAACTTGAGTTAAATAAGCTTCTTGACAAGTTCCACGGCCCTCGAATGACGTTGGAAGAATCCCTATTGTTTAGTATAAATAGGAGGTGATATGTGATCATTTAATCATTCATTTTGTGCAACATAAGGACAACAAAAGGGTTGCATAGTAGTAGAAGTGGCCATTGATTAGTCGTAGGAGACTAGGGCAGAAAAACCAGGAGTAGAAGGGTCATTTTTGAGCCCCCTGTGACTGCATTAAGGATTATCCCACGTTTCAGCTAGGCTGAGGGTGTTAACGGCTAGACATAGGACTAATATGGCAGCAAGAAGGTGAGTTAAACCTTGTTTTGTGTGGGTTGTAGGCATTAGAGCTTAACCATGGTAGGTTGTAGGCCATACCACCATGGGAGGGCATCTACACAATGCTTTCTAGGGTGGTATATGCCCAAAACAGCAACACAATAGGTGGGAACAATCCAATGGTTAGGCCACATTGATTGGAAGTTTTTCTGGTTGTATATTGAGCATTATTGCAGCGTATAAGTGACCTAACTAGGGACAACATATATATATCAGAATTGAAGTTGAGTTTTCCTTGTGTTGCGTCAAAATTTTGACAATTATTTGGATCAGTCTACATTACAGTTTGTTGGGAGCAATTTTTTGGATTTTCCTTGGACATGAAGGAACTCCAACTAGGAGTAGATCCTACTATGGAGTGATGTCATAGTGTGGGTAGAGTCATTCCAGCCAGTGGAAGCCAAGGAGGTAGGGCTCATGTGGCATGTCAAAAGCCCTAACCAATGGATAGTTTGACAATGAAGTTTGGAGCCTAGATTTGTTCAATACCTCCTTTATTGCAAAGAAAAGGGTGGATGTGGAGAAGTTTGTGGGCAGTCATGTGTAAGGGTCTCCTAAGTGTGGGGATTCCCTAACTAGGTGCATATTCTACATTGTGGACTTGGTCACTTATGGACTGTTTGAGGGTAGTGTGAGAGTGGATCATGTGTGGACGTGGATTGGGCACTTATGGTCTGCTAGAGGACAATATGATAGTGTCCATGTTAGAGCCTAGTGAACAACACCTTCATAGAAAGAGGCAGTTGTGAGAGAGGTAGTTGTTGAGCTCAAGGGTCTTATTAACCAGGAGCAATTGTGGAGTCCAAGACTTGTGTGTGGAAAATGACTTCTACAACAGATGATGGTTACTCCTCCTAGCCTGTGTTCATTGTGGGAGATGGACATATTTCAATGATAAGTGTTATCCCTTTGTGACCTAGCTTAGTCTTCATCCATGTAGTGGAGGAAGACCATAGTGGGTTGAAGTCCCTGATAAGGTGAGGAGCAACAATGGGAAGTTGAGAGTTGTTCACAGTTGGAGCTGTGAATAATTCGACAGGAGTCTCGATGTAATGTGGCATAGATGGATAAAGGCACAACTAGATAGCAAATTCCCAGTTGAGGTTCAGTGGCTAGATTGACATGCAGCATCGATAGAGGCAAGAATTCTATATTGAGAGCTGAAGGATGGGCAGCTATTGGGTACGACCCAGGGGAGATGAGAGAGTTGCCTACATCGACCAGATGGTCATAGTATCTTGCTGAGGGTAGATCAGTTGTCAATGGACTGACACCAAGCCCCAATTTGTGTCTTGTACTAGTGGATGTATGAGGGCCATTATCCCTAGTATGGGAGCCCTAGATTGTTGAAGATAAAAAAGTTGGGTTAAAATTTATAAAAGGTTGTCTATATTTTGTGCATGTGTGATTTACTGTTGTTTATATTTTATTATGCAAAGCAATATCGTTGAGATTCTTGGTTTGGTAGTGTAAGAT
>Ga0181464_1002054_pt1 | contig 10137 bp, 10 predicted proteins | sample InSIn2gowninarea_FD_119074 | JGI IMG/M metagenome (GOLD analysis project Ga0181464, IMG submission 119074) | Clean room microbial communities from NASA Spacecraft Assembly Facility at Jet Propulsion Laboratory, Pasadena, California, USA -... ...
CTTGTATATTATTATCAAATAAATGTTGAGTTATAAACATACTATTTTCTTTCTTATTGTAATTAAATTAAATGATAAATTTGGTTTAGTTAGAAGACCTAGGTTAGGTCCTTACATATTCTCTTCTTGTGGGTCATTTTCAACATTAGCAAGAGAGGGACAACGATCGGCTTACATTTGAACGGTATTTGCTCATAATCAAGCTGCTGAATATGACTCCAATCATCCACTTTGAGTTTGATGGCTTCCGGTAGGCCTTTGACGAGATCCACTTCCACACAAATGCATGCGCATGCTTGCATATTATTCTTTGATTCGCTGCGATCTATATACTTGCCTACAACGTTTCCAATAGCACGAACCGAGTCATCTCCCCAACAGTGAAGAGGGAGATGAGGGAGTCTAACCTAGACAGGGACAACATTGAGGACATCCAGTTCCAGATCAAAATCCGGGGTCCATTTGTTTAAATAATGTCCTCTGGAGTCCATGAAGTAAGGCCCATTCCTGAAGATTAAATCCTTGTCTTCTTTAGATTCAAAGTGGAAGGTAAAGAACCCCTTTCCACAAAATCTGATGGAGATTTTACCTTGTATTTTGTTGGACCAATTTCTTTCAACCCAATGTTGCACAATTCTTGGATATGGCCAGAGGCCCGTGAACTGGCCGATGAGACCTTTTTCTGCAAGAGAGAGGGCTGCCATGCGAGGAATGGCTGGAGGTAGATTAACTTCTTGGAGAATGTCTAGCTTTTTGACAAAATTTGATATTTTTGGGCAAGGCCGATGTGGAGGGAGAGATTTGACGAGAGCAGAGAATGCATGCTGGGGATTGCCACCCTCCGGTGAGCAGTCCGGAGGGGCCATGGGAGCCGAGGAAGGTCAAGAGAGCACGCAATAGGGTCTCAGCAATAGGAGGTTATTGAGTAAAGGAACAGTGTGAGTTTGCAAAGGGGGAAGGAGGAACAACTCGTAGACATGAGCGGTTCAGAAGAAAGAGGATCACTGAGGGGACCGAGCAGGGCCAAGGGGAGCTCAACAACAGGTGGTTGCCAAGAAGGGGAGCCACAGGAGGCAGCAATGGTGTCTAGGTTAGGATGCGCGTGCTCTGGTCCATTATATAGTGTCTCTTTTTCTAATAATAATAATATTAATATTATTATAAAAATACCATTGTATAATATTATTATAATAATATTAATGTAATAGTACTATAATAGAATGTCATTATTATTATAATTAATATAATAATAATATAAGAAAAGGAGGGAATAAGGAATAGAAAAATGAAGGGATAGGGAAATGGGGAAGAAGGGGGAGGGGCCTCATTGGTTTGAAAAGGGAAACGAGGGCAAACAAAGTCAAGGGGGAGGGGAGGAGAAGAGAATATGTAAGGACCTAACCTAGGTCTTCTAACTAAACCAAATTTATCATTTAATTTAATTACAATAAGAAAGAAAATAGTATGTTTATAACTCAACATTTATTTGATAATAATATACAAGTAAAATTTGATTTACAACATAGTAAAGACGTAAGAAATTTCAATTGCAACAGTTTACATAAATAAAATAACAAATGGAAGAATACTTGTTCCAGCGGTTTGGTTGGGATGCTCTTGACTTTGTTGGGATGCTCCTGGTGGGCTACCCAGCTGAATTTACCTCCCAACCAACGAGAAATGATTTCCTAGCCTAGGAAACTTCCACAGGTTCCCTCGCCCTTCGAGCCCAATTCCAACCAACCATAACGTGTCCAAGTTAAAACCAACACTTTCTAATAGATCCAAGTTTGAGTTCTCTCATTTTTCTCACCATTCTTCGCCTTCTCCTTCTCCACATTCCTCCTCCCAAAATAAAATCCTTTAATGCCAAAACAAAAAACAAGGATCTCCCCTTTTTCTTCTCATCCTCCTTCCCTTTATGTCTCTTCCTCTCATCCACCTCAACCACCATCCTTTTTAATTTAATGATCTTAACTTTCTTTTCCATATTTTATCCCAAAATAAATTTGAAAGGACACACTTGGGATGGAAATACTAATATTTAATTCAGAATTAAATTGGAGAAGGCAACTTGGAAAACCTTGGGAATTGAAATATTGATATTTAAATTAAAAACAAATTGGAGAAGGCCATATTTTATCCAAGAGTAAATTTGATAAGACACATTGGGAATTGAAATATGGATATTTAATTTAGACATAAATTGGAGAAGACCATATCTTATCCAAAAATAAATTTGAGAAGTCATATTGAGAATTAAAATATGGATATTTAATTTAAATAAATTGGAGAATACCATATCTTATCCAAAAGTAAATTTGAGAAGACACCTTGAGAATTGAATAATAACAAATAATATGAGTCATATCAGTAAAATAAAATTACAGTTTCACAAGTGTAGTTATATACCAATATTACTTAATAATCATAAGTCAATATTTTTAGGTTAGTTAAATACTAAGAAAAAATAACATGATAGGATCATGTAAGGCATTACATACACCCCTCATTCAGAAAACTTTGTCCCAAGGTTAGATTGAAATTGACACAAGGATTTTGAAAGAAGTTTGACAATAAGACATAATAAAATAGAGAGAGATATAATAGTCAAATTAAGTAAGTCAAGTAAGGATACCACTTCCCATCAAGAGTCTCCAACTAATTTATATCCTCCTATCCTCCCTAACCTACTTTTTCTCCCATCCTATCCTTCCTATGTTGCAATATACTATGGCATTGACTATACCATTCTAACCATTGATAAAACCAATATGGCAAGAGTGTCGACTACATTGAGCTAACTTCCCCAACAAGCAACTGACAATCATCATCACATGTCTAGGGGAGCATGTGCATCACTTCACTCCCATGATTCCAGGCTTGGAGGTTACACTGTGGGAAATGCCTCCACCCCTCCTCCAAACTAAGGACAACAAGCTAATATGGACCACACTACGACGTTGGTTGGATACTGGTCATCGAATAATCCAGTTAGGATGTCATATCACCTGCCATTTACACTTTACACGTCATAATAGTGCATATCAAGTAGATACAAAATGTAATAGAACAATGTACAGCATACCATTCCTCATTGGATGTCTCAACATTCCCCAATCAAAAGCGTAGATCTTGGTTATCATATAGTTCTTTCCAATCTGTAGGTTAGTTCTCATCCATGCATATACGTAACAACAAAATATATATAGATAAGTGATTAATCATCATGTTATTGTGCCAATTTCGTACATCATAACAACATATTGGAAGTAAATCTTACATTAGATAAATCATAACTTCGATAAGTCATTAATTAGATAAATCATATCCACTTAAGTCATACCTCAAACAACAATAACTCTAATAAGTCACACACTAGATAAATCATGACCAAGTAGGCCATACATCAGTTAAATCGTACATCAAATATTTTAATCAACAATACCTAATTCATCAAGTGTGTGTGTTTTTAATAAGTAATTTCATTTGTCTAACTGAAATGCATCAATATTACTAAGCGTTCATACATAAAACATGTGAAAATACGTATAGGACCTTAACAGAGGTAGCTATAACCTATATAGGTTAAAATGGGCATTGCAAATGGTTAAAAAGTGAGGAGTAGTCACGACATATAGTCTTTGCATCCTCCTAGGTAGAAGATCCTAGCTTAACTAAGGAACAAAGAAGCATGTCTCTTTATTTTCATTTAACTATTGAATGCATGAATGAATTATATAAACACTTCTAGAAAGGTTAAATATCTTTCACACCAACTCTTAATTCTATATACACCTTATATAGTACATGTAACATTTCCCCCTAGATGAATAGAAAATATGATCATTGGTAAACCTTCATCCACTTATTTTCTTACAATTGACTGCAAGCATATGACTATGGAGAAAGTATCTATTGCCTTTCACACCTATCAATACTATATTATCATTTCCAATTTACAACATTCTTAGTTAATTGTTGGTGCCTTGTTTTGTCCCCAATTTGACCATTTTCCACCTCTATTTTTGCAATTTTTGTTAAAGAAAATACTCCTACACCTACCTTTCCATCACTATCACTATCCTAAACCTGCCAAGACCCTGACATGAGGTAAAAGCATTTCATTAGTGTCATTTTACTTTTTTTGGTTAGGTTTGAGTGAGTTTAAGTTATTCCTAATGATCTAACTAATCACTATGGGTAAGTGTGATGAATTGCAATAGCGTGGATAGGTCATGATGGAGGGAGTGCTTGTCGACAACCTTGTTTTCCAATTTTTGTACTTAACAACCCAATTCAGGATCTGTACTCAACACTATGGAGGTTTAGTAGAATTCGTGCTTCTAGAGGCTTAGATATTACAACTGGAGATTATGATCGAGCGCAGTTTGTTGTTTTCCACGATGAATATCTTCTACATCCTCATTGAAACAGGTCTATGCCAATATTGGGATTTCTTAGAATCTCTTGTGCTAAGAAGGACAAGGTCATTCCAGCGATCGGATCTTAAAGTTTAATTTAGCCAATTCGTTGAATTTACCATGTATGGTTTATTGTTGCTCTGAGCATGAATTGATGCCTATAAAGGCTAGAATTGTAATGAGTTAAGCGTTAGCTAGACAGAAGATTGTTATTGCAAAACTATTGGTTATTAAGTATTGTTCAAAGACATTATTATTCATAATCGAAGACTCTGTTATGGCCATGAGTTGAGATTGAATCGATTCTATTATTGGTTTGCTATGAGTTTTTGATTTAAATGTTTTAAGCTTTCCTTCCTACAAGTAGTCTAAGCTTACCCACGTGTGGCAGGGCCCACCATCATCTGGGAATAGGCTTCATTGTTAGTCTGTAGGAGTACCATTGCGTGTTGATTCATTACAGTTGTTTTTATTCACTTATGGTTTGAGTTTGTTGAAATTTCTTGTACAAACGTGTGAGGAATATCATTAGCTTTGGAGTGATTTTAAGTGTGATAACCTCGCATTCATTTATAGACACCTCAATTCATAATTTTGAGTGCATAGATCCTTGTGTGTCATAGAGACTTTGCATAGATCCTTGATGCAGAGTTATGCTCTATTTTTCAAAAACCTAGAGTTGTATTTTGTATCAACCATGCTTTATTCTATCATATAAAAGCCCATTCAATTACGTTGTGATCGGAATGCCTGTGATGACTTAATCAAATGTATCTTGAAATCGCTAAATGCAATCTCTGTATGCTTAATTCTATGTGTTCATCTTTGTAATGAGGTTTATGATAAGTGACCAATAATGTGGATTGCTTTGTGTAGAATAGGGAGTTTGATTGATGGTGTGCGTTGAATGAATCTCAATTAGTCATAAATCCGAATTATATTGTCTATTTCCATTATTAAATTGTTTGATTTATTTTAGACATTTTCATAAGTGCGATTTATCATAAAAGAATTCCTTTACATAGCGTTGATTGGAATAGTTAAATTATCATAGGATAATTTAGTTTCGTTCTCATATAATCGATTAAGGATTGATTTCCATTCTCTTTCATGAATTCTGTAGGTTGATTTTGAATGTTGAACCGAGTGACTTATGTTTTCAGTGCGATTCAATCTTTTACATTGCTTTGAGTTGTTGAATACAACCATAGACTAGGTTTCCATTCTAATGCAATAGTTCAGGATTTGATAAAAACCAGACTTAGATACTTTCATTGAGATTCCACTCCTGTAGTATCAGTTTTGTAGTCATTTAAAGTATAGTTTAGGAGATGTTTCATTTTCAAAGGAGAATAGTTTGATTCGAATGAGTTAAAGGTAGTTAAAGGTAGCAGAATAGGATTTGATTTCAGAAGCATAGACTAATATTTTATCATGCTTTGTTACCAGTAAAATAAGTGTTTGGTTTCTTTCAATAGTTAGAAGTTTGAATTCTCATTTAAGATTTGCAGTTGGAATGAATTTCATTTAAGCTTTCAGTTTCATTAAGTTATCATTTGATTTCAGAGAACTAGAATAAATTTAGAGTGGATTGAGTTAAGTAGAATCCTTTCAGCTTGTTTACATGTTCTAGGAATAAGAAGAGTGCTTAATTATTCATTATGTACTTAACGATCAGAGGAGAATCATATACTCTACATTTAAAACTTGAACCAAAAATGTAGTACAACTCATGCTTACGAGTCCTGGTTGACAGTTAATAGTAAGAGGTTTAATCATTAATTAAAACTCCCAACATTTTGGCGCCATTGCCGGGGAGTTGTATTTGGTTCGAGTAAGATTATTATTACAGAGTTTCAAAGGTATTGTAGGCAGTTAGAGGGCGGGGAAAGTACGGTAAGACATGAGTGAAGAGCCACACATCCATTATTGTGGGGTTGCTCTAAAGTCTAATCATCTTCACTTATCTTTGAAGTTTTTATTTCCTTTTCTTTATGCGTAGAAGTAGAAGTAGACCTAGAGATAGTCAAGGTAGATTTATTGCTAGTTCAAAATTTAATACAACTTTTGGCCCAACAAACACACCAATTATTAATCCTACTAATCGGTATGTAGGAATAAAGCAAGAAGAAGCAAGTGTTGATAGCAAAGTGGCCTTGGAAAGGAAGATCCTGAATCAAGACAGGGAAACAATTGAACAAATCATTTTTGGAAGTATGAAAGGAATTGTATTTGAAGATCTAGAATCAACTAATATCAAGGACCACCCTTAAGTACCTCTTGTTGATTAGGTAATCATCGGTAGGCCTCTTTGAGAACCTATAGCAGACATGGCCAACCAGGAAGGCGAGAACATAAAAAATGGCGAATGTCTAGGAGAAGGAGAAGGTCAACGACATAACATATTAGGATGGAACGATGAGGAATGTCAGGGGGAAGGAGAAGGCCCACATCAAAACCTATTTAGAGGAAACCATGAAGGACCAAGGGGAGGTCCAGAGGAAGAAGAGGAAGAAGAAACCACTTTTGCGTTTCCTATTCTAGATGTAACCAAGAATATCACTATGTAAAACATACCAATGACATCTCTTCCGCTCTTTTATGGTAAGTATTCCGAAGACCCAGATGCGTTCTTATTTGAATTTGACATTTTATGTAGGAGTTATAACTATTATGAGGATGCTCATAAGCTCAAGCTATTCCCAGCCACCCTAAAAGATGCAACCCTTAGGTGGTTTATGAGCCTAGGTGAACACACCATCAATTCCTGGGATGATATGAAGTCCGTCTTTCTCAAGAAATACCAAGGCTTCTACAAAAGTAGGGATGTGAACAACATTATGAGAATGCAGCAATTAGAAGAAGAGATCCTAGAAGAATATCTTGAACGTTTCTTTTATAATTTCCATAAATCCTAGGGGGCACACCTAGATGAGAAAACTATTAGGACTATCTTTTTAAAGGGACTAAGGGATGAATGTGTTGAAACCTTAAATCTTCTAAGTGGTGGGGATATTTATAAAAATCCTTTTGCTGAAGTGGCTGAATTATGTCGCACTTATTCACGAAGTCAGGCTAAAGTAGGCAAAAATCTCCGAGACAACTCCCAAGATTAAGTGTCAAGAAATTAAAAATATGTACCTAATGCTGTCACTAGGGTGGAATTAGGAAATCCATTGGAAAAATTCAAAACAGATATCTTGAACACTGTTGATAACCATCTTGACACAATAAAACTTAAAAAGAAACAAGAAGATGAGAGGGTTTCCATCGCAATATTTTGTCCTAAATGCAAAAGCAAGCATGCTTAGAGAGAGTGTCCCATTAATGTTCTTGAGGTTTGTGGGATTTGTGCTTTAGAACATGCAATCGAGAAGTGTCCATCTCTTCCCGGTTTAAAAGCTATTTATAAGGTCAATGTTGAAACAAATGATTCCTCCCCAAAACAAAACATGTTTCAAGATCCTAGCTCTCAAACCTATGGTCAGAACCAACCTTGGAATTTCCAGCCATCTTATCCTCCTTAGTTTAATCCTTAATCTCAAAACACTCCTTGGAATCAATATTGGAGGGGAAATCCTTATGGAAACACTTTCCAACCCCAAAACCAATCCTGTTCTCCATACTCAAATATGCCTAGTACGTCCTACAATCCGAACATTCAACCTTATCATCTGGGGTACAACCCGAATCATTATCAACAACCCTCGCTGCCTATTCCTCCTTTCCACAAGCTTTTACCTGCACCATTTAACCCATCACCTGCGCAGGCACTACCATCATTAAACCCACCTCATCCTACTTTGTTGCCTGTGCAACCCATAGCTAACCCCAACCATAATAAACAACCACAACTTGTACAAAACATATAAGCACAAACTTTTCCTACCTACATGATCACTGCTGTCCCAATAAATGAGATTCAATTGCGATCTGGGAAAATAGTTAATAAAGGAAAACCAACTGTCATTATTGAAGAAGAGACCCCTAAAGAACAAATTGAAAATCACATCCAACAATAAAAACAAAAACAAAAAGAAGAACTAAATGAACCTCCTTACCTAGAAAGATTACTTGTTAAGAAGGAGGAAATTCCATTTGAATATGATTTAGAATCAGAATTAAGGAATGTTTGTATTAAAATTCCGCTACTACAAGCCATTAGAGACATTCCTATCTACACTAAAATCATTAAAGATCTTTGTATTAAGAAACCAGGAAGGAAAGGACACAAGAATCAAAATGTAAAAGTCATTAGTGGAATGTCTAGGATGATCTCAGATTTACCATTAAAATATAGTGACCTAGGAAATCCCATAGTGACTATTAAATCAATGGAGTACTTCTACCAAACACCTTTGTAGACTAAGGAGCAAAAATTAATGCCATGACCTTGGAAACCATGACATCTTTACAATTGAAAGGGATCAAACCTACACCTATTATTTTAGAATTGGAAGATAAATCCATTATCAAACCCATGGGAACCTTAGAAAATATAGTGGTCACCATTGCTTCCTAGCAATATTCCATCGATTTCATTGTCATTTCTCATAAGAAACCATGACACCCTGTAGTACTAGGACACCCTTGGTTAGCCACTACAGATGCTGTGGTAGGGTGCCAAAGTAGAGAAATGGTCATTTTCAATGGATTATATAATCAAACATTGTCAATTTCCCCCCTGCTCAAACTACTACTGAAGTACCATTATGGATAGAGAGTCCTTACAGAGATGAGGATTGTATGTTTCGTTTGTTATCATTAGAACAATCTAGACAACTCTAGGAACAATAAGAAGATCATATTTTGCAGCAATTTTTATCTCACCGTTCTCATATTGATTATCCTATTTCTTTTACTGGTTATCAACATGTTTTCTGTAATGAGTTTCAGGAAGCTTTCCATCCAACTATATTTGCCTCTTTCACAACAATAGAGGAAAATAATGAGCTCACTACTAAACCAATTGAAATCAACGAAGGGGAAATTTTGTACATTGGTAATGAAATAAAAAAAGAGCAGAGGCAACAATTGTTGAGCATGGTTCAAGAGCAATCCAGAGCTTTCGCCTGGGACTATTTGGACATGAGGGTCATACAATCAGATATGTGCATCCACCACATTTACACCAATGAGGAAATGAGACCAATCTGGCAACCACAAAGACACATGAACCCAACCTTGTGTTAACGCTCGAATTTGCCTCAGGCTGAGGAAGGCAAAACTCAAGGCAACATCAAACCACGCTCAGCCTCGTAGCTAGCCCTACGAGGACAGGAGAGGGCTCTCTCCGGGTCTATCTCGGTATAAGGTTTGTAAAAGGGATTGAGATGACCAATAATGAATGCTGATCTTAGGCTAGTAAAGAGATAGGAAGGTTTGATTTAGAGTTTTTGGGATTTTGTTGGAGAAAGGGAAAGGCAATTTTGGGTGCGGGGATGAGACACAGTTTTTGCAGAGGTCTACTCGGGGCAAGGTAGGTGATTGTCTTGATGCTTTTAAAGGAAATGAGGTGGATATATCAGACCGGTGAGGAGCTAAGGAGAGCAAGGAAGCCACAAGAGTTCTCCTTAAACAGATGAATACATATGATATCAAACAAACTTAAAGGCAGAGCATAAAGATTATGAATTCTACCTTAACACTTCATTTGTTTAATTGCAGAAGATAAGAGGAGGAAAAGTTTGTGCTTATATGTTTTGTACAAGTT
>Ga0181464_1002055_pt1 | contig 10134 bp, 11 predicted proteins | sample InSIn2gowninarea_FD_119074 | JGI IMG/M metagenome (GOLD analysis project Ga0181464, IMG submission 119074) | Clean room microbial communities from NASA Spacecraft Assembly Facility at Jet Propulsion Laboratory, Pasadena, California, USA -... ...
CAAAGAGATTCTAGATGACCCCACTACTCTTTGTAGAATGTGATCCATTTTTGGCAGTGGGTAGTGGTCTTTAAGGGAGACTTGGTTTAAGTTTCTCAAATCTACACAAAGCCTAATCTCACATGTTTTCTTCCTTGTGGGAACAAGGTTGGATACCCATTCAGAAAATCTTATGGGTGCTATAATGCCAGCCTCAAACATTCTTTTAACTTCTTTCTCAATCAAAGGGAGAAGCACAGGATTTATTCTTCTTAACTTTTGTTTGAAGGGCTTTTGATTTGGTTTTAAGGGAATGGTATGCTGAATAACTGAGGTGTCATAGGACTTTAAGTCCTCATAACTCCATGCAAATACATCTTGAAACTCTTTGAACAGGTCAACATACTTTGGTTTTTGATCGGGAGGCAAAGACTTGGACAGTTTAATCATTTTGGGCTTCTCTGCCGTCCCAATATTGCAGTCTTCCATAGCAGCATTTAAGGGCTGCATTTTTGGCTTTTTGGGGACATCATTTGCATAAAAAATATCCTCTAATTGGGTGAGTCCAGCAGGTAGAAAATTGTCTTTTAAATCAATGATTTCAGCCTCTGTTTTAGCTATTTCATCACAATGTATTTGTTTCAGCTCTTGAATGCATTTTGGCATAAAAAATGGTTGGGCGCAACATTTGTTTTGCAGCTACAGCTGTTATAGTTTGTTGATTTTGATTTACTGCTTGTTGCTGTTGATCATTCATAGCATCATCATCAATGTTTAGGCCTGAAAACTCATGCTGCAAAGTCAAGAAATTGTTGATTTGTGCATCATTCTCAAACACTTGCCAGTCTTTGACATTGTTAGGGACAGCAGGCCTGTGCTTTATCTCAGCAGAAAAATGGTGATTGGGCTCACAAGGCAGCTTGCAAGTGCTAGCAAAAGTTGCTAGGCTATGTGCATGGAGATTATGGCTTCTTGGAATTTTAGGAAGCTTGGATTTGGTGAAGGAATTGAGTATTTCTGTGGTAGCAGTCCTATAGGCTCTCAACCTATTGTCATTAGTGACAAAGTTTCCTTTCATCTGTTGAATAATTAGGTTGGAGTCACCTAGAATGGAAACTTTTACAGCTCCTAGAGATTTGATTAGCTTAAGGCCTAAAAGGAGAGCCTCATACTCTGCCATGTTGTTAGTACATTTGAGATTCAATTTATAAGCATGACCCTCTGCATGACTGTTCTGTGTATTATGGATCCACACTCTTGCCCTACTCCTAGCTTATTTACTGAACCATCAAACTCCAAATGCCAAAGAATTTCTTGGTCTTGGCTAGCATTGGGAGTTTCAATCATTGTTGGAGTGGGCAGATTTGAATTTTCTGTTTCAGGAAGTTCTTCTTGTATGCTGGTTATATCATTGGCTTTAACAGTTTCTTGGGTATGGGCAACTGATTCTTTGTTTATCTTATCTTTTGTTCTAACGCCAAAGTTTTGTCATCAGTGGGAGTAGACATATCATCATTAAACAAGATAAAAGAATCCATATCAGAATGGATTGAGTAAATGGGAAAGTTTTGGGGCTTTTCCTCACTACTTACCACATACTTCATCAGTGTTTCTCTATACAGCCTCTTTGGTTGCCCAAAGATTGAAATAGTGGCATAAGAGAGGTCTAATTGCAAGGATTCTTGGAGTTTTACTCCCCAAGATCTTGACAACAACATACCATACTTTGGTGGAATGTCAGCCACCACCACGTCCATTGTTTTGTTGGGATATTGGACTAAAGACACACATAAGTCTTTGATTAAGCCTAAACACTTGACCTGACTTGAATCAAAGGAGAATAAGTCTTTGTAGGGTCTTGTGACATCAAGGTTTAGCTTCTCCATTACAGCTTTGGGCATAAGGTTGTGTGAGGCACCTGAGTCAAACATTGCATTATGCAAGACTTTATCATGAATGTGCAGGCTGACATAAAAGGGTAGGATAGCTCCAACTGCTGATTTGCCATCAACTTCAGGACCGAACAACAGCTCAGGCTGATCATCAAGAACATTGACATCATCCCTGTTCTCAGGCATTTGCAGCGATCTTTTAATTTGCTATTTGTAGACATCGTGTTTAGCAAGTTCAGATAGAGGGATAGATATCTTTAACTTAGCAATCTCTACCTCTAAATCAAATGGTTTTTCTAATTGGGTTTTTGCATTGTGAAAGGCAGGTTTTCCTTTTTCAATTGGAGTATCAGCGATTATATCTTGTTTATCAGTGATTTCTTGAGGTATTTTTGTTTTGGGAAGGCTTTTAGGAGTGCTGTTTGAATTTTCCTTTGAGGGAAATGATACAAAAGGCCGATTTTTAAAGGGCTGAACATCTGTAACATCTTCCACAGTCAATTCTTTTGGATTTAGATCTGTTTTATCAACAGTTTCTATGAGGGCAGCTTTTTCCTTTATCTTTTTGGGTTGTTTGGCATCCTTAGGCTTGATAGGCTCAAGCACATTAATGGTTCTGTTCCTCTATTTATATTGCTTATGAACCTCATAAACAGTTGAATCATATCCTTGCTTGAAGTCAAATGATTCACCAGACTTAGTCTGAAATTGATTAACATCATGGTAATCTTGGTCTTCCTCAGTTAGGAAAACATGTTGGTCATTCTTCAAACCCATCAGGTTAATGTGAGTATCCTCTGTTTGCTCACTAGATGTGGATGCTTCAGCATAGGCTTCTTGAAAAGGAGGCCTAATATCATGGTCAGGGCTAGCCCTTCCAACATTTGGATTCTGATTTTTCCTCAAATTTGGGTTTCTAATGGTGTTTCCTTGTTGTCCATCCCATGAAGTTTTCCTTTCAACAGATCCGACTCTATCTCCAAGACTATGCATGCTATTGATGATAGCATCAAGTTTCTGCTCAATTGTTGATGGTTCTTCCTTAAATGTGGTTCTTCTCTCAGCTCTTGCTCTATTTCTCTTGGAAATTAAATTTGCCTCCACACTAACAGCAACATTTTGCATCTCTGCTAGGCTTTGAGGGGCTCTTTCCCTCAGCTGATACACCATGTCAGAATCAAAACCATCAGGGAACTTATATAAGGCAAGATCAGGTGGAGGTCTAAAGTTCTGTGGGATTGCATTGTAAACATTGTTGAATCTTGCACAATAGTCTAAGACAACCTCTTGAGGGCCTCTTTTGATAGTGTCATATTCGGATAATATGTGCAAGGGGTCTTTCTTCTTCTCCCATCTATTGATAAATGTCTGATATAAGGCTTCTGGATCAGCAATGGAGTTCATAGGGAGTGCTCTAAACCAAGGCCTGACATCACCTGTCAAACTTTGGATAAAAATCTTCATTCTCACACCATCATCATCTATTTCATAGTTTTCAATGTAATCTTGCATCTTCTTGGTGAGTAGTAGGGCTATTTGAGAACCAGTTCCATCAAAATAAGAGATTTTAGTTTAATAATCCTGAGGCATAGCCCCTGGATTTGCTGGTAACTGCAAAGGTGCATATCTATTATCCATATTTATAGGTATAAGTGGAACAACAAGAGGAAATGGAACAACTCGAACAACAGTAATAATAATGGTAATAGGAGTATGTGCAGTGAATGGAGGAGTGGAGAAGGTGCTTGGAGGGGTGGATGATGAACTATGGGAAGTAGGGGATGAACGAAATAAAACTTTTGACTGAACTGTTTCAGGACTAGAATCAACAATATCCTCTTTTCCTTCTAGTTCCTTGAAGTTTCTTGGGATCAAATTAGGATTTTCATAAGCAGCTGGGGGATTTGGGTCAGGATTTGACCTTGTATAGCGTGATTTCTTCTTGCCATCTTCTAACTTGATTTTTGGAATTTTCTAAAAATGTCCCCAGCAGAGTCGCCAATGATGTTAACACTCAGGTTGTCCCTTGGCTCCTTAAGAGATACAACTGAGGTAAGCACAAACCAATCTTTGGATTGCAGGTTCTATCCCACTTGCAATCAGAGAGGGCTCTCTCTTAATAATATAGCTTTGTTTAAGGGTGATTTTAGGCTAGTTATTGGGATTTTTTTTTTGAGTTTGGTGGGATGGATGATGTTTTCAATCAGAGTTCACATGCAAAGTGAGAAGTTCAGACCATTGGGCATAGAGTCAAGGTTTGAGGGCTGCTGGTGTGTTTTCTTTGGCAAAGAGAGACTACAGGGCATGATAGCTGAACATGGAACAAATCAAGCTGGAATAAGGGTGAAACGGAGGTCAGGGAATGAGAGGCAATCAAGTATCTCTCATCATGCTAACAGAGGGAAGGTGACTGAACATCATATAAGAGCAATCAAGAATTATTAAATAACATTCATGTATGAGAGAAATAGCGTAAATATGATCATTGAAGTATGCATATTCATGACTAATTTAGAGGAAAACATGGAGAAATAACAAGAATTGAGCATAGAGTGCTGCAAAGAAAATTCTAAACTATTCTTCTTTTTTGTTACTTAGATCATGACACAATGGTGATATAAACACATATAAACTAAAAATAGAGGCAAGAAAGACTTATTAAGCCATGTAGAAGCATTAGAATCCTGTAATCAACCCTTTAGCCATCAAATTCACATCAAATAGTCCATAAAAAAGCTTTCCAGCAATATTTGTTCATAAAATATCTCAAAATACATAGCGCAAGTCTAGGAAGAGCAATATCAACTAACCAACCCTTTTAACTATGCTTTGGGTGGTTTACATAGTGGAAATATCCCAAAAAATATCTACAAAACAGATCTTAAACAGATCTGAGGGAAATCTGTCTTTAATCCTAATTTATGCTTGAAATAAATGCAAATATCTATCTAAGCGGTGCGCTAGAGGCAACCCCATCAAGAAATGAGGCTCTCGGGCGTCCTTTGGCTATGTGCTGGCTATTTATCATAACTGCACTTTGGGCTTTGCAGTGCCACCCTCATATGGCTTAAATGCCCCTTAGCTGTGTTCTGGTGAGCTTTAATGACTCAATACTACTTCATTGAGTTCATTTGGGGCCTTTCAATGCTCATCTGCCTTAGAAATAAATATTTCCACTGATATTTTTATCTAATACACTTTGCTGCACCCCTGATACTCTTTCACTGAATCTGGGCTCTCCTTTATTTCCAAAACACTTTAAACTATCAAATCGCCCCCTTTATAGCCGTTGTTCGGCCAAAAGAACTGCTGCGGGGCCTTTTGCGAGCCTTAGGAATGCTATTGGTGCTTGACCGATTGAAATAATGCTATATCTGAAGAAATCTGTGAAAAGGAGGAAGAATGGGCACTCATAGCTTGCTGAGGCAAAAACCATGCATTTTGGAGCCAATTTGTGGAGGAGCGATCCAAGATTGATGAAGAATGCCTTGTTTCCCTTTGCTCTGGAGTCGCACGTGGGCGCCGAATAGAAATCCTGTGAAAATGGCTATTTTCCTCATATAAAGTGAAACATCACTTTACATAGAAAAATCAATGAAAAATAGAGTGGGAGAGATACAGTTCCTCAGAATAGATCTGGGCTGCTGGATCGTGCTAAGGCAGATCCAACGGCTAGGATTGAATCGGCATATCGCTATCGGCCAGGAGTGGGGATGGGGCTTTACATATATATGTGATCAGCGATAAATGGAGGCTGCGACATGATCTGGACCGTTGGATGTGGGGCTTGACCCGACAGCCGAGATTAAATCGGCATATCGCGTCGGGGAGGTGGAGAGCTTTATATATATGTGGATTGGCAAAATAGCGATTGCCGATATCGCTATCGGCGATCGACTATCGGAGGATACAATGGGTGAAGTGATATATGATATAAGCGATGCATTTGGAACCGTTGATGCAGGGGCATGGAATGGGCAGCTGCGATTAAATCGTTGTTTCGCTATCGGTGGGGACATGGGGGTGGTGGCCTTTGTGTGATGCGAATTCCGACAGCGATATTGCGATATAGGTGTATTGTGATGAAAACATGCATTTGCGGCAAAAAAAAGGGTTTTGCACTAAACATGGATTAATCCCCAAAGCGGAGGATTATGGGTAAAGCGGGAGGATGCGATAACAATATATTGTGATAGCGATATCACTGTCAGGTGTGACGGTGATATCACATCGACAGAGGGGTCGGGGGCATATATATATAGGCACAAACTCTTGCGATAGCCGATTGCCGACTCGTGATCGGAGGGATGATATTGGAGCATGCATAAAAAAGGGCCAACAATGTTATTGCCACCTCCGACAGTGATATCGAGTCGAAGTGGGGGGAAACTTGATCGGAAGCATGTTTAATGAATCATCAATGGGTTTTTTCGATCGGACAAGGGTATTTTGTGATTAGAAGGGTTGAATAATGTTAAAGGATGGTTTTTATACATTGGAAGGGATACTTTATACCTTGGAAGAGGTGGAATGAAATCGGAGGAAGGATTTAGTGCATCGGAAGGGATTCTTGAGGCCTCGGAAGGGGTCCAATAGCACAAAAGAGGGTTTTGAGCCTTGAAAAAGGTAAAAACAAGGTTAATGAAGGGTTTTTATAGATCAAAGGAGGGATTTTATGCATAGGAAAGAGTCCTTTGCATTGGAAGATAGTTTGAGAGGTAAGATGAGGGTTTTTACTAAGTTTCAAGTAAACTTAGTAATTCCCAAGGGATATTTATGGTTATTTTTCAACCAAAGGGAGGGGATATGTATATAAGGGAGCTATTTAACATATTTTAGTAGGGGGAGGGGAAATAGATGGGGATTTACATAATAATGTTAGAAGTTAATATGAAACTGGTGAAGAAAGCGCTAAGTTTAGAAATCTTAGGCTTAAAAGGGGAAATAGAACTTGTAGAATGAATAAGAGTACTCTTAAGCAAAGTAGACCTTTACTTAGGCATATGATATTAAAAATGATTAAATTAAGAGATATCAAGAACATCTTGACCTCTTTAGGGGAAGTTAGTGAATGATTTTGGGGAAAAGGAAGAAGGGGAAGTTAGACATGCCTCTCTTGAGCTGCTCCAAATGGATTTTGCCTTATACTTGTGATCTGAATAGATTTAACACTTGAAAACATGAAATGGATCACAAATCATCATTCTGCCACCTCAAAACTACCTACCCGGCCTACTTACCTAGTATCTTCTCTTCTTTTTGGTTTGGGTGCACTTAAACTAGCAAACTCAGCTTTTCAACTTTTCTTTTGGCTATCCTCCTATCTAAATCTACCCTTATACCTTCCAGGGGCTCAGATTAAGCTGATGAGTACCCTTGCTTCTCTACCTAACTAATAATTTGCCAAGATTAAACAGTTTGGACAGATTTTTATTCTCTATCTTCTAAAACAAGCAATTTAAACCTAGGGAGGCCAAGATTAAGCTGTTTGGCCCTCCCTTAACTGAAAAATTATTCAAAAATGGTATGATTCTTCAAAAATGGAACTTTTTAGAAATATGGAACCTTTGCAGCATGAGAAAGATGACATATTTGGCATTTTCAACTGTCAATCATGAAATATGAAAACCTATTGCAATAGGAGGCTAACATATATTTCGGAGGTTTACAATATTTTTATCCTAATTTCTAGGCTATCAGACCCAAAAATATTATGCAGGACCTCCGCTACCCAACAGTCCCTAAACACAATCATCATGACTCATCCCAAGTCACTCGTTGGTGCGGCAAGATGCATTGCCTTGGCTTCGCGGTTCACCTCCCTCTCAGTGATGCTCGTCGTCCTTCTACTTCTTCGTTGTCTCCTCCAACACTTCGTCCAGCTCCTATTTTGTTGTTTCGAACAATTCTTGCGACCAGTAATACTCATTCTACTCTACTCAGTTAACACATAACACCCTCTGATAGGATTTTAGATCAAGCGAGGGAGCCGCATATGGGACCACCTTGTACCACTGCAACCTCTTCCACCCTTCGTATCTGCTCTTCGCACTATCTATTGTAGCTTGTGTTGCAATTTTGCAAGACCTTCATTGTTGTCCGCGAAATCCCAATCCTCAAGGTACCTCAGAGATGATGTATTAATTGCATTGCTGCTAGTGGTCTCTGTCTTTCCATTCTTTCTCCATTTTGTTGTAGTTTGTCAGCCTGCCCCCAAGTGGGGTGATGGCATTCGAACCAATTCTGCTTTGTGTCTCCCATTTTCCAGTACATCCCCTACAATGGATGCTGCACTCAGCGAGATGCCCATAGCTGTCAACACAATGTTCCTTAGAGAGTCTTGCTTTTCCATCGGCCATATCACCACCCTCAGGCTTACTCCTTGTGCAGAGATAATGAAAAGCTACATATTGATAGACAACATATGTTGTCCAGAAGTGTAGGTTGCCCAGTGGATGCCCCTCGGTGATTTATAATTGATTTGAATTTCAAATTCACTGGTTCCTGCCTATTCTAGCATCCTTGTGTAAAATCTGTGGCAGCTCATTCAATACCTGGCTCATACTCCTTCTCTTAATTTCCTGTCACACGCTCCCTTTTGCCATAGTGCAGATATCTTGTCATGAATAGTGACGAGAATTGTCACCTTGCCTCTTAAGAATGCATCACCACACTTCTTACCACGCAACCGTGATCTTGGTGATGGGCCAAATCAACGCATATCCTGGCACTTACGCTTCTTTCCTCTAGACTGCTTTATTGTCCCACGCTCTCTTTCAACTGGCTGGAGCAGTGAGATTGTCCCTTGAATGGTTAGTCAGGCGGTTGTTCGCCCCATGTAGAGCTTCAAGTGATTGTCATTCACTCGGCCCAGGAAAGGGTCTCCATTGAGTTTGGCAAGCTAAACCATGCCCCATTGGTAACTTCTTTGATGACATAGGGTCCCAACGAATGCATCTAGAGTTTGCGAGGGAATTTCTCAAACTTGCTGTCATATAGCAATACTAGATCATTCTCTTTGAAGGTGCACACCTTGATATTGTGATCATGCCACGCTTTATCGCACTATTTCTATACTTGTTGATGGAATCCACCCAAAAACCGTTACTCCTCTAGTTCTTCTAGTTGCACAAGCCATTCCTCCAAAGCCCCGCGGTTGGCCATTTCTATTATTTCCGCGATCCGAGACTAGGCACAATATATTCCATAGGCATAACGGCCTCCTTGCCATATACTAATCGAAAAGGTGTATGGCCCGTTAGCTTCTTGCACATGGTTTGGTATTCCCATCGCATAGCATGGATGCACAAGTCCCAGTCATTTCACTACGCATTACAGACCTTGGTCAAGACAGTCTCCAAAATTTTGTTGAATGCCTCAATGGTCCCATTTTCTTACGGATGGTATGGCATACTTTGTTGGTGATATATCTGGAATTCCTCAGTGAGTGCGCTGATTGTTTCATTTAGAAAATGCATTCCCTAATCACTCATGAGAATTTTGGGGCATCCAAACTGTGTCAGTACATTCTAGAACAAAAACTTCGCAGTTGTCGCAGTTGTGCAGTCCTTAATCGGCTATGCCTCTACCCATTGGGTCAAATATTCTATCGTGGTGATGATATAGTGCATGCTTGTCTTCCCTCATGGCTTGATAGGTCATACGAAGTTGATTTCCCACTTCTTGAATGGTTGTATCGTCATCTATGGCTGGAGTGGCATTTCATCTCTCCGTGATGATTTCCCCGTCCGATGACATACATCGCAGGCTCGACAATAATCTTTTGAATCTTGATGCAAAGTGGGCCACCATAATCCTATGCGGAGAATATTTTGGGCTGTGGTGTGACCCATATAATGTCCACCAGTAACTCCCCCATGTGCTTCGACTAGGATTTGTCCTCGCTCGAACTCTGGGACATACCTCTGTAATATTTCATCGTTGCACATTTTGTAGAGGTGTCCTGCAATCGTGGTGAAGTCTGCTGTGCATATCACCAATTCCTTCTTCTGCTGAATGGAATATCCTTGTGGCATGGTTCCTGTAGTTAAGAAATGGATTATATCCTCAAAATGGCCATTCGCAACACGCACCACATATATCTATGCATATGGGAGTCCATCCTTTAAATTTGTGGGCTCTTCGTCGGTCTCAATTCAGGACAAGTGATCTGGGCCTGCATTTAGACATCCCAGCTTTACGACGACCTCAAAGTCATATTCCTGGAATAGCAGCAACCATTTACAAATGTGACCCCCCCCAT
>Ga0181464_1001218_pt2 | contig 10128 bp, 7 predicted proteins | sample InSIn2gowninarea_FD_119074 | JGI IMG/M metagenome (GOLD analysis project Ga0181464, IMG submission 119074) | Clean room microbial communities from NASA Spacecraft Assembly Facility at Jet Propulsion Laboratory, Pasadena, California, USA -... ...
GCGCAGCAGCGTATATTTTAGACTTGCGTAATAATCCCGGCGGTTTATTGCAAGCAGGAATTGAAATTGCACGGTTGTGGCTAGATAAAGGCACGGTAGTTTACACTGTAAACCGCCAAGGAATTCAAGGCAGTTTTGAAGCTTACGGTTCGCCTCTAACCCGCGATCCATTAGCCGTTTTAGTTAATCAAGGGTCAGCTAGTGCTAGTGAAATTTTAGCTGGGGCGCTGCAAGACAATGGTAGGGCGACTTTGGTTGGAGAAACTACTTTCGGTAAAGGCTTAATTCAATCATTATTCGATCTGTCTGACGGCGCGGGTTTAGCGGTAACAGTAGCCAAATACGAAACACCCAACCATCGAGATATTAACAAGTTAGGCATAGCACCCGATCGCGTAGTTAAATTAGAACCTATTACCCGCGAACAAATTGGTACAGAGGCAGATAAGCAATATCAAGCTGCTGTAGAGTTACTAACAACTAACTTAGAGGTAGCAAAAGCTGCTTAAAGCTACTCAATAATTGCTGAAGTTTTTAAGCTGGCTAAGTCTAGCGTCGCTAATTGCTGATACGCATTAGCGATTACTTTCTTCCCACGCAAAAAGCCGATATTTGCCCCCGGACAAATATAAGTCAAAGTTTCGGGGGTAAAAGTTTCCTGTAGTAGTTTTAGACTATTTATTTGCCAATGCCATTGAAAAGTTTTAGAAGTTCTTAGCGGTACTGGTTCCCCTTGGCGATTTGGAAGTAGATGCCGCCCCGCAAACAAAATACCGCCATAACGCGGATAATAAAAGCAGGAGGAGCCAGGAGAATGCCCTGGTGTCCAAATTGCTTTTAGCCGCTCTAAACTAACTTCTTGCCTGAAAGTTGTTAATTTAACTTTTGGTAATAAGTAAGCTTCTTGCTCTTGAATTAAAACTTCACAATCAAAAGAGTTTTGGATAGCTCGTACCTTGCCAATCCCACCCCGATGAGTGATGACCAAAGTTTTTACCCCACCGTGCAACGTCAAAAACTCACAGGTAAACTCGTCAAACGATGGACAGTCAAGCAAGATATTACCTTCTTTTTCTACAATAAGATAAGCAGTCCCGCCTAAAGTGTCAGAGTTAGGTGAAAAAGCATAAATATTATCGAATACAGCTTGCGGTGGTTTGGGAGGACGCTTCGCGGGAATTGAGGCAGAATTAGTTGTATTAACAGAAGTGGGGGAAGAAGAATCTAAGTACACTGCTACCGCCAGTAAAAAGCTTTAGTCTTTTGATTATGAATGCAGTAGGTTAGATTTTTCAAACAAGTATGATTTTTTCAAACTCTGATTAAACTTTATTGTAAATAGCATGATCGTTGACTGGATTATTCTTTCATTTATGGCACTATTTACCTACCTAATAGTGCGCCGGAGCGTCGCTGGAGTAACAACTACTCCCGTTTGGCTGTTATGGTTGGTATTGATGACACCGCCTTTTGTTTGGAGTTTATGGGTAGTAGTTTACGGTGCAAAGCAGCTACCGCCAATAGAACTATTAATAGGCATGAGCCTATTGAGCATATTTTTCTACCTAAAGCTGCATCAAAAAGGGCGAAAGAACTTAACGCCTCCTCAAAGCGAACCATCCCAAGCGGCGGAGCCAATTGCTCAAGTCAAAGATGCAGACCCACCGCCTGCACCAGTGCGCCCTATTGATAAAACTGAAGAAACTAAGTTAAGAAATTGCTTTCCTTGGTCTATTTTTTATGTAAACAATATTGAGTATCGACCCCAAGCAATTATTTGTCGGGGACAGTTAAGAGAAAAATCTTCATCCCAGGCTTACCAGCGAATTAAAGAAAACGTCCAAGCAGAGTTTGGCGATCGCTTTTTAGTATTATTTCAAGAAGATATAACTGGAAAGCCGTTTTTTGCCTTGGTTCCCAATACACAATCCGCAAAAAGTAGCAATACTAAGCTAACTCGCCCCGGTTTGGCTCTAGGACTACTAATTTTAACAGTTGCCACAACTACCTTTGTAGGGGTAGAAATTGCTAATGCTAATAGTGTTGAATCTTTAAGAACCAATCCAGGAATACTACTAAGCGGTTTACCTTACGCGATCGCATTAATGACTATTTTGGGCATCCACGAACTAGGACATTATTTAGCTGCCCGATACTACAAAATTCGGGCAACATTACCGTACTTTATTCCGTTTCCAGCATTTTTAGGCACTTTTGGCGCATTTATTCAAATGCGTAGCCCCGTACCCAACCGCAAGGCATTATTTGACGTTAGTATTGCTGGTCCATTGGCAGGTTTTGCCGTGACTTTACCTGTACTAATTTGGGGTTTAGCTCATTCCACAGTAGTATCGCTGCCAGAAAAAGCCGAACAAGTTTTAAATCCTAATGCTTTAAATCCTAACTATTCGTTATTATTAGCGTTACTCAGCAAGCTAACGTTAGGTATTCAACTAAGCAACGATCGCGGGTTAGATTTGCACCCAGTAGCCGTAGCAGGGTTAATCGGAGTTATCGCTACAGCCTTAAATCTAATTCCTGTAGGACAACTCGATGGCGGTCATATTATCCATGCCATGTTTGGACAGCGTAACGGAGTAGCCATCGGGCAAATTTCTCGATTTTTATTACTAGGGCTGGCTTTACTGCAACCGGGGTTTGGGTTATGGGCAGTGATTTTATTTTTTATGCCCATTGCTGACGAACCAGCGTTAAATGACATTAGCGAACTAGACAATAAACGCGATATTTTGGGAATACTTGCTATGGCTTTGTTGGTAATTATTATTTTGCCCATGCCAGACGCGATCGCGCAATTATTGAATTAGTAAAAAAATTCACTTTTATCGAGCAAAGGTTATTAATGGTACAATCAATTCATGTTATTGGCGGCGGCATAGCTGGAACTGAAGCAGCTTGGCAGATTGCGGCGGCGGGAGTACCAGTCATACTGCACGAAATGCGCCCCCAAAGAGCCAGCCCCGCCCACCATTCTCAAGAATTAGCAGAACTTGTCTGTAGTAATTCCTTTGGGGCGCAATCGAGCGATCGCGCGGCGGGTTTATTACACGCTGAATTGCGCCAACTCCAATCAATAATTATTTCTAAAGCTGACGAACACTCTGTACCTGCCGGAGGTGCTTTAGCTGTAGATCGAGGTAAGTTTAGTCACGACTTAACTACAACTGTTGCAGAACATCCATTAATTGAACTGCGGCGGGGAGAAGTCGAGCAAATTCCTTCCGGTATTGTTGTTTTAGCTACAGGACCCTTAACTAGCCCCCCAATTAGCCGAGGACTTGCAGCGATTTACAGGGATGGAGTACCTGAGTTTTTTTGATGCAGCAAGTCCGATTGTAGTAGGTGAATCTATTAACCGCGATTTTGCTTTTCCGGCTTCTCGTTACGATAAGGGCGACGCTGACTATCTCAATTGTCCGATGAACCGCGAACAGTATTTACACTTTCGCCAAGAATTATGTATTGCCGAACAAGCCGAATTGAAAGATTTTGAGCGCGAAACGGCTAAATTTTTTGAAGCTTGCTTGCCTATTGAGGAATTAGCGCAGCGCGGTGAAGATACCATGCGTTACGGCCCCTTAAAGCCTGTGGGCTTATTTGATGCCCGTAAAGGCGATTTTCGCGCTCCTGAAAATAAGTCCGAACGTCCCTACGCTGTCGTACAACTGCGTCAAGAAGATAAAGCCGGGCAGTTGTGGAATATGGTAGGGTTTCAAACAAATTTACGTTGGGGCGAACAAAAGCGGTTATTTCAAATGATTCCCGGCTTAGAAAATGCGGAGTTTGTGCGTTTGGGAGTTATGCACCGAAATACATTTATTAACGCGCCGCAGTTATTGCATCCTAGCTTGCAATTTAAGAGTCATGCCACAGTTTTAGCGGCTGGACAAATCATTGGTACAGAAGGCTATACCGCAGCTTCAGCCGGGGGTTGGTTAGCCGGAACAAATGCCGCTAGATTAGCTTTAGGCAAGCGGGCGTTAACGCTGCCTACGACAACAATGATGGGGGCGCTATTTGAATTTATTAGTTCCGCATCGCCTAAACATTTTCAACCAATGCCGCCCAATTTTGGCATTTTACCCCCATTACCAGAGAAAATTAAGAGCAAACAAGAACGATATGCTGCTTACCGCGATCGCGCTTTGGCCGATTTAGTTAATTGGCAAGCTGAATTATCTTTAAAATTAGCTGGGGTAGGCGTGTAGTTAATCTTTAACTCTTACTTTTTAGGAAATGGTTAAATTATCTAAAACAAGTTACGCTTTGATGCTCTAATCGAGAGAAATTTTACTTACCTAGCGATCGGTGCTATACTTACAAAATATATTGGGTATGTAGCTCAGTGGATAGAGCATCAGATTCCGGTTCTGAGGGTCGGGGGTTCGAATCCCTCCATACTCGTTAACTAAAAAGCTTTGAAACAATTTTGTTTCAAAGCTTTTTAAGTTTTAACCAAATATAGATTTAAACTCATTTGCTATCCGTTAAATTTACGTAAAACAAGCAATCAACAGTTTAACCTTCACTATCTTTAAAACTTTGAACTATCCGCGATAACTCGCTTTTTTCGTTAATAGTAATCCGGCTGGGAGAACCGCTAATAATGCGTTCGTAATTGCGGAATGAGTCAGTAATCTGCGGGCCTGTGGCGCTAATTGTATACTCGCGAATGCCTTTATCATGCCAAGATCCGCGCATTTTAAATACATTTATTGCCCTTGACATTTCACTGCGAATTTCTACATATTGCAGCATCAAAATTGTATCGGTAATAGTAGAAATATGAGAATCGGTAATAGAATTCGATCCCATAAATTGCTCAGATGTATTTGTAAAAAATCCGGTAATTTCTTCTTGCTTGGCGTAACCTGTCACCCCGATTACAAACTGACGGAAGGCGTTATTGCTAACTCCCCGCGCTAAAGCTGAAAGTGAATCTATCGCAATTCTAGATGGCTTAAACTCAGCAATTTCTGACTTAATAATTTGCAAGTGATCTTCTAATCCGGTCGATTCGGGATAAGCACAAATAATTTTGAGTAAGCCTTTGCGCTCCATTTCTTCAAAATCTATTCCCCAGGAAAAGGCATTACGCGATAATTGAGCGCGGGATTCTTCGTAAGCAAATGCTAAAGCGCGATCGCCATTTGCACAAGCATTTTCTAAAAACTTGCTCACTAACAAAGTTTTACCCGTCCCCGTCGCCCCAGTAGCTAAAATAATTGAATCTTTAAAAAACCCACCTCCGCACATTGTATCTAAAGTATCTACGCCAGACGATACTCTAACATTGGACGATCTTTGCGTCAATTGCATTGCCCCCAACGGAAAAATATTAAATCCTTCGTTACTAATAGTTAAAGGATACTCGCCTTTCATATGCGTAGAACCGCGCAATTTTAATATTTCAATTGTCCGGCGGCGACGTTCTCCTTCTAAAACATTACGCACAATCGTTACATTATCTGATACAAATTCTTCAACACCAAATCTTGCTACAGGCCCGTATTCTTCTATGCGTTCGGTAGTCATAATTGTTGTTACGCCAATTTGCTTTAAACGTGCTACTAACCGAAAAATCTCTCGCCGGACTATTGAGGATGATTCGTATTGTTGAAATAATGCAGTAATTGAGTCTATAGAAACTCTTTTGGCTTTATATTTGGTAATTGCGTATTGCAAACGTTCAATTAATGCGGACAGATCGAAATTGCCAACAACTTCTTGCCCTTCGGGGTCGGGAGAAGCATCCAATATAAATAGTTTGCCGTCGTCGATAGTTTTTTGTAAATCCCAACCTAATCCCCAAGTGTTTTTAATAATGTCTTGTGGCGTTTCTTCAAAGGTTACAAATATTCCCGGCTCGTCAAAGAAAATTATCCCATTATAAAGAAATTGTAAAGAAAATAAAGTTTTTCCCGTACCAGAAGTACCGCTAACTAATGTAGTTCTACCAATGGGCAAACCACCTTGACTTATATCATCAAAGCCCTCAATCATTGTCCGCAGTTTTTGTACGCCTCTACCATGGGCTAATTGAGAGTTTAAGATATGGCTATTATCATTCATTTTTATTAAAGTTAAATTTATTAAAGTTGACAGTCAGCAAAAGCTACAATTACTTTCATTAAAATGTTATTCATCTTCTTGAATTTCGTCGTAAAATAAGCTTAAGCCAATTAGTACCTTCTCTCGGTCGGAAAGATCGCCAATTATGCGCTTAACTGGAAGGGGTAAAACTTTAGATAGAGTTGGTATTGCGAGTATTTTATCTTCCTCTGCTAGATGAGGATTTTTGATTACATCAATTACTTTTAGAGCATATACTCCTTTAAACTCTTGCTCCATAATATTTTTAAGCATTTTTAAAGCCCGAAGGGAATTTGGTGTATTACCAGCAATATAAAGCTTAAGAATGTAAGCTTTTTTTAAAGTATTCATAATACAAGTAGATAAAGTAAGAACCTAATGTTGAATAGTAGAATAGCTAGACAGATGACGGCGATACATTTCACATAAATGCGCTAAAATTTCAATCAAAGTTAGGCGGTAATCGAGCAAGATTTCTTCACTTCTTCCTTCTAATTTTAATTGCTTAGAAAAATCTTCTATTAACTCCATGTGAATTTGAATTACTTGCGGCACTGGAATATTACTAGAAAAAACCTTATCGGTAAATTTTTCAATTTCAATTTTAACGCCTGAAGTAGCAAAATATCTCAAAATAATTTGCTGATAATCTTGCTTTAATTCTTGAATAAATGTATTTTGCTTTTCTAACGACATTTCCTGAAATAACGCTTGGTTCCGATCGTTTTGATAACTAAAACGCTTCATGAATTTTTATTAAAAAAGCTAAATTTAGTTGTAGTAGTTTAATATTTTTATTAAAGCTAAGCATTCCAAAACTTAAAAAATTATTAATATGTTAATAGCTAAGTTTGAAAAAGTTATTTGGATAAAATACAAACAGTTAGTCCTGGGGTAGCAATCTAAAAAGTATGTCAATTTCCAAGCTAATGGTAGATAAAAATAGAAACAACAAAACATTGTATTTTATTATAATTGCTAAATGCGATCGCATTAAAAGCTGTTTTTACCGCAATCAACTCTAGATACCACAACAAGAAATGAAAGTTGTCATTAAAACGGTAGCGATCCTAGGCTCTAGTAGCATTTACTATACCAAAGAGTTTAAAACCTACGTGTCACTTCTAGGGACAATTTATGGTGGTGCAGGATGTTAATGCCCACCCTTAAACTGAGAAATTTTATAGCGCTCGTACCTTGGTGCGAGGAAACGCTGACTATAGCCGCAGTGTTAGAGACATTAACCACAAAGCAAAGCGATCGCCTAGTGGTAGTAACACAGCAAAAGCCAATAGGATTAATTTATACAAATCTTCTTACTTTTTACTTAAGCGGTTTATCAAAATCTAAAAAACAAAGTTTGTTGGGATCGGCGCTCGAAGATAATCCTCATCTTATCGAACCTCTACAGCAATTGCCTGGAGATTGGAGTTTAGAACAATTTAATTTATATTTGCAAGCACAGAACGATGGTGGTAGCGGTCAATGGGCGGTGGTAGACAACAACGCTAAGTATCTAGGATTAGTCAATAGTTCGCAGGTGCTGCAATACTTAGCATGTTCGCCGACAGAAAACAGTATTGTCAGCCAATTATCGTTAGAGTTTTTAACTCAGATTGTAGAAAAATTGCCTTGGGCTGTAGTATTACAAACTAGCATAGGCGAAGTCATTGCTCAGTCAATAACCTGGCAAGAACACTTCGGTTTGAGCCGAGATTCGGTCGCCGTCCGGCAAGAAATAGCCAATATTTTATCCTCCACACCCCCAAATAAAAAGGAAGAAGTAGATACAAAAGATACCCACACCGAGGAGCAACAGCCTAGTTTTAGTCGTTGTCAGTTAGGAACAAAACCAGGTACTTGCGTCTGTATTTGCCCGACACTAGACGGGCAAGAGAAAGTATGGGAATTTGTCAAAATCGCGCTAACTAACTCTATGGAAAATTTGTGGCTAATCATAGCCAACGATCTTAGCTACCAACAGCAATTAGCGTCAGAACTAGCGGCAAAAAATGCCGAGTTAATTCAGTTAAACCGCCTTAAAGATGAATTTTTAGCTTGTATTAGTCACGAATTAAAAACACCTATTACCGCCGTAATGGGGCTATCAACTTTATTAAAAGATCGAGCTTTAGGGCAATTAAACGATCGCCAAGAGCGTTACGCGCGACTAATTCATCAAAGCGGTCGTCATTTGATGGCAGTAGTCAACGACATCCTAGACCTAACGCGGATGGAGACAGGACAGTTAAAACTGACTTTAGAACCCGTACAAATTCGCAGCGTTTGCGATCGCGCGTTAGAGCAAGTTAAAGCGTTATCGTCTAAAGCTAATAACAATCTTGAAGCTACAGAGGAGCATCGATTTACTTTAGAAGTTGAACCAGGCATAGATATTTTTATAGCTGATGAATTGCGCCTGCGGCAAATGCTGGTAAATATGCTGAGTAACGCCTACAAGTTCACCGAACCAGGGGGCGAAGTGGGGTTACAAATAAATCGCTGGGAAGGCTGGATTGCTTTTACAGTGTGGGATACAGGAATTGGAATTGCCGAACAGCAACAGCACTTAATCTTTCAAAAATTTCAGCAACTAGAAAACCCTCTAATTCGTCAGTTTGAGGGCGCAGGGTTGGGACTTGTATTAACAAGAGCGCTGGCTCGTTTGCATGGCGGAGACGTAACTTTTTTATCTAAGCAAGGAATTGGTAGCTCTTTTACATTGCTATTACCACCTAGTCCTCCGCAAGCCTTTGTTGCAGAGGAAAAAGATACCAGTTATCCCACTAGACAACCTCCCACGTCGCTATTGCCAACACCGCCTTCACCTTCGACATTTTTATCGCTGTCGGGCGGATCTAGGATAGCACCCCCTTCGACAGTACAATTGCGACCAAACCCATTAATATTGGTAGTTGAAGCTGCGCCCCAATTTGTCGAAAGTCTTAGCGAACAACTAAACACTTTAGGCTACCGTGTCGTTGTTGCTCGTTCGGGAACTGAAGCCTTAGAAAAGTCCCGGAGACTGCAACCTGGCTCAATATTTCTCAATCCAGTTTTACCCGTTCTTTCCGGTTGGGATGTTTTAACTCTGCTTAAAGCCGATGTTGCTACTAGCCAAATTCCTGTAATTGTTACCGCCACTGGAGCCGAGAGAGAGCAGGCATTTTTAAACAGGGCTGATGAATTTATTAGTCTCCCCATTCAAAACCAAAACTTGCAGCAAATTATCCATCGTTTTTGCTCGATAACTCCAATTTTTCCGTCAGAAAGTGGAAATGGCGATCGCCCTCGATGCGATTTATTGACAGTTTTGTGGTTAGTTACGCCTTTTGAGTCTTCTTTACTAACTTCCAGTTTGTTGCAACTTCATCATCGCGTAGTCGAAGCGGAGGACTTAGAACAAGCCGAGTTGTTAGCCCGAATTTGGCAACCAAATGTTGTAGTTATAGACGGTACAATTTTGGAGCCTTTAAACTATGTCCAGCAACTTAGCACTTATTCTAAATTAAAGCGCTTACCTTTAGTAACGTTAAACGCTGCCACTACGCAGGCTGTAAACCAAGTACCGGGATTAATGGTATTTCCTTGCTTGAATACCGACCGAGATGTAACGCTCAATTCTTTATTGGCAGTTTTGCAAGTGGCGGCGGGTATTAATTGGAAACCAAGCTTATTAATTGTCGATCTTGCGAGTTTACCTGACTTGCAACCGTCAGAACTTAGCGAAAGTAATGCTGCTAAAAACGAGTGGTTTCAAGCTTTAGTTCAGTATTTACAAACGGCTGGATTTCAAACAACTATGAGTCAGTTATGGGCAGAAGTCATGCCCCAGGTTGAATCTTCCAGCGTAGATATTATACTAATTAGTTTAGGGAATAAACCTTTTACTCCTCAAGCAATTCAAGCACTTATTGCTTTAAGCGAGCAGGAAAACTTACCGCCAATTTTAGTATTAGACAGGTTAAATCAAGATAATGTTAAACCGCAGTCTGACCGACTGCGCCAACCTGT
>Ga0181464_1002057_pt1 | contig 10127 bp, 5 predicted proteins | sample InSIn2gowninarea_FD_119074 | JGI IMG/M metagenome (GOLD analysis project Ga0181464, IMG submission 119074) | Clean room microbial communities from NASA Spacecraft Assembly Facility at Jet Propulsion Laboratory, Pasadena, California, USA -... ...
TGCAAGGCATGTGTACCTGATCACCCAGCCAAAGGAGGATTTGACGTCAGAACTATGGTTGTATTCTTCTTTGTTGATTATTAATAATAGATGACTATCATTATGGTTCCACTCTTGTCATTCATTGTAATGATGTTTGAGTTATATCTTTTCTGACCGATATATAATTGCATCTATTGGATTTTATGCTTGTATTCATGTTGTTCTTTGCATGTGCAGGTGTCCATTCACGGAGATCATGGGGATCGTGACCGGCCGGAGCAAAGGGATCGACTCTTCTACAATACTAGCATTGGAATCCAAGTAAGCCCTCATCACTTACCCACAATTTTCAATTAGGAACTTGCGTGATAGCATTGTTCGATTGTTGCTAGACAATCTGGGCTAGTAGGGATTACCTCTGTCCATAGAGGGGATTTACCTCCACAACAGGGTGTTTTTCTCTGCATTTAGGGCAGAAAATGGCCAAAGCAGCTTCTGCCTCTGCCTACTTCTTTTTAACATGCAAGGTATTAATCTGTGAAGTAAAAGAGCTTAACATTTCAGTCTTGAATTCTTCAAGTAGATTACCTATTTCAGCTCTTGTTGCTCCTCCACTGGCTGATTTCTAGACCCTTGAATAAGTGCTATCCCTACTCTTTGATTTATTTGCAGCTCCTCTTGAACACCTCTTGCAGAGGTTAATGATTTCATCATATGATTCTTTAGATATATCCCCTTTACCAAGCATATTTACATATCTAAACAAGCATCCCTTACCCCTTTCAATAATATTGTTTTAAGAATATATTTACTTACATCAGGGTGCTCAGATCTCTGTAGATTATACTGGAGTCTTTCCACAAAGTCCTCCAGATTTTCATCCTCCTTCTGAACCATCTTGAATAATTCCTCCCTTTTTTCTCTCGTCCAACAATAGTCTTGGTATTTGGCCAAAAATTTCTCCTTTATCTGATCCCATTTTGTGATCACATGACCTCCCAAGCTCATAAACCATCTTAGTGCATTTCCTTTTACTGTTGCTGGAAACAAATTTATCTTTTGAGCATTATTAACATAATCATAACTTCTGCACAATATATCAAACTTGAAAAGAAACTCATCAGTATCTTCAGAGGATAAACCATGGAAGCTAGGTAGGGTTGAGAGTGGAATATTCTTCATAGGAGTTGTACCTCTGGAAAGTTCCTCAATAGGGAATTCCAAGGTGGAGAGATAATTCTCACCTCTTCCTTCACCTCTACGTCCTCCACCAAATATTCCTTCATTCTTTCCATCCATTGGTTGCTGTCCTTATGCCCTTGCCTAGTCTTTAGTGTTTTCCATTGGACTCTGAATGTCTTGAATTGGTTCCTCAACTTCAATATCTTCCATTGGTTCTTCAATTTCAATATCTTCTACTGGTTCTTAAACTTCCTTCACTGGTTCCTCGATATGTTTTGCTATTTCTACAACCCTTTCAGGTCCCACTACTTCCTCTGCTTGGTAGTTTGTTTGGAGAGAGTGCTGAGTCTGTGGCCTCCAAGAGCTTAGCCTCTAGGATGTCTCAACTTTCGAAATAATCTCATCGATGAAAGTTTTTCTTCCTCCTCTACCTTTTCCCTTGCCACCTGTAGGATTAGTTTTCTTGCATCCTCTCATGCATCCTGCATATCTACAAGAAAATCAACATTACTTTTAAAATCTATAATTGCCTTCCCCGGCAACGGCGCCAAAATGTTGGTCACTTTAATTTCTTATTGAATTAAACAACAAAGTGCTACATAAATTGTCAACCCAAGGAAGTCTTGTTATTTGAATACTATATGCACTCAATTTTAAAAGCAACAAAAGTTTTAGTACAAACAAATCATGCCTTACTTTAACAAACTGAAGCTCCACTCTGCATTACAACAATTACACTCTATTGTAGATAACTATCAAAGAATGCTTAATTCCATTCAAAGAGACATATAATGGAAAAGAATCAATCTGCAAAGGAAAACAATGGTTGTGCTGTAATAGAGAGTCAGGACCCTATCCCTAGAGCGGGAATCTCCAGTACCTGCCTCTGATTAGCTAGCTTGCCAATTTGCTCTGTAACTTAATCACCGGTGAAACACTCATGAATTAACTTTGAATAATACAACAATCAATTGAGAAAGAAATAGAGTTTCATTAAAGGTATTATAAACAATATTCAGCAAACAGTACTTGTTAACAAGGCATGAATAAAAGACACACCTGACACACTGCAGAATTATAATGGGTGAATCTTGTGATGAAGGTGGGCCCTATCCTTCTCACAAGATTCCCCGGGAGACAAGAACTAGAAAAAGATGTTCATAACAAAATTTTATTCATCCATCAATATGTCATATTACAAAAAGAATTCTAGTCCTGTTCCTTCAGCTGAGCCTTTTTCCACAGTCTATCCCCCTTTAATGTAGATGTCTCCACTTTATAAAGAGGAGACATCTATTACAAAAGACTTACATTATTTTAACCCATTATACAAAAATAGGGAAATAAATTTCTCGTCAAAAAAATATTGTTATAGTAATACTATCTTTAGATTATAGGCATTTCATTCAGTGTAACAGCTTCCTCGGTGATTAGTCTGGTTCCTTTGTTGCTATCAAATTTAGAATGCAAATCTCAACTGTTTCAGCTTCAAGATTTGCGTGTCATTTCTACTATTTCAGCAACTGCAAAAATAGTCTCGCAAACTCCAGGCTGTTTCAGCAATGCGAACTGCACATCATTCTTTAATTGTTCAGCACTTAACAATTTTAAAGATTAACTATGAAGATATCGTGATTATATGCTAAATAATTAAACGTATAGTGATGAGAAGAATCATTACATAGCTTTGGGATAATTGGGTTAAAACACTAACAAGGAATTTTTAAATATAGGTTGAAAAGGATGATATCATGGCAAAATGTATGGTCAAAAAAGGACAATATGAGGTCCTAACAAGTCTCATGTTTCCTCTAGCTTGTTTTGAGTTATTAGTTCCTGGATCCTTGGCCAAAAAAAATGCTCTGGAAGCCCTGTAATGACTTGGGTTGAGTTATTAGTCTTGGAGCCTTGGTTGGAAAAATTCTTTAGAGCCCTGTAACAGCTTTGGTTGAGTTATTATACCTAGATCCTTGGTTGCAAAAATGATTTGGAGCCCTTGGTGGGTTGATACTAGGCCTGGAGCCTTTGTTGGAAAAATTCTCTAGAGCCCTGTAGAAGTTGTGGGTTGAACTAATAGTCATGGAGCCTTGGTTAGACAAATGCTTTGAAGCTCGGCAACAACCACTAGTACAAAATGAGATATTAGTGACTACATGACTAAAAAATTTAGTCACCACACCTATTTCAAGTGAATTACTACTAAATTTCAACAATTTGAAGTGACCCAACTAAAAATGACTAACTTAAACGACTAATTTAGTCTAGGGATAAAATATACGACTAGATAATAAGTGACCCAACTAAAAATGACTAGTTTAAATGACTAATTTAGTCTAGGACTAAAATATATGACTATATATTAAGTGACAAAATAAAAAATGATTAATGTAAATGACTAGACTATACTCCAAGGATAAAAATATGACCAACTAACAATTACAATATGTATATGAATTAGTCATTTATGCTAATCATTTTTAATTGTGTCACTCTGGAAATGGAATATTACAATTTTGATACTGAAGTGTTACATTTCACTAAATTCTAACATTGCAAATGGATTAAATCTCAATCCATTTGCAATTCTGAAATTTAGAGGCAAATGGGTCTTTGAATCAATATACAGTGTTAAAATTTAGTTACCCCTTTCAGGGGGTCTCTAAATCCATTTACAATGTTAAAATTTAGATAGATGGATTCAATGACCCCCTTAAAGGGGTCTATGAATCCATTTATAATTCTAAAATTATGACAATTTTATACAATATATAGTATAAGTTTAGAATATAATAGTTTTATACTCTCTTTAGAAAGAAGAATAAGAAAGAGAGTTTAAAATGGACATAGTAGGATTTTAAGGGTTAATATGAATTTGTTCCTCACATATTAGATATAGAGAAGCACTTTATAATCTACCATTGATCGTAACATTTAGGGGGTTGCTGAGGAGGGGTATGTGACTCGCAATACTTGATGAAATTCCCATATTCATGGAATATTTTTCATTGTAAGGAGAAAGTATTATAGTCGAAGTTTTGAAGACATACCTAACTATCCAAGGTGAGGTTGATCGCATATAGGATGTTTCTTTAAATCTACTTCTATAGTACATATTTGAGTGCATGAAAGCATTCCTTTTGGAGTTTTTACCTCGTTATACTTGTCTAATGAATTCCCCCCTATAAACAAAAACTCACCATTATAATAATGAATAAGGAGGAATGGAACCTTGACCTTGACAATTATTGTTGAAGGAACAATCACTTTTATGTCAAAACACAATGACTTCTCATTTAAGTATACCCCCTGAAGCCAATGAAGTAAGCGTAACTAGCGAATAATAGATCCTTGTCCTCTTCAAGAACTAATAGATTAACATAGAATCCTCTACTGTAGAACTAGTGTGGAAGCTTTCCTTTGAGGGAGTAGAAATTGTTTTTTTTAACCCATCACTCTGCCATTATAGGTGAAGGTAATATATCAAAAAATTGTCCAATAATGGATTTATTTTTTATGGCGAATGTCTTCATTTTAGAATTATATGGGGACATATTCAGATAATGAATTGAATCTAATTTACTCACAAACATGGAGGGAGAGAGTTTCCTTCCAAATTTTTGTAAAGCTAAGACCAAATACTACAAGGTTGTTTCCTTTGTTGAGTGGGGAGGGAAACTTGCATACCTTCCCCCTCCTAAATCCACTACTGGGAGGTGAAATAAAGTTGAGGATCGATGTGGTAGAAAGTGAGGCATAGGTGCACGATACTATAGTTTGTAAGTTCTACTCATCATTGGACATATATTCTCCATCCTCAAGGAGATTGTTTAAAAATATTAAATATTGAAAATTAAGATATACCATCCCAAATTTTGTAAACTTGATATAACTAACTTAAGTTTTTTTTTTATATTTTGTAAACTTAATGTTTATAATAAACATAAAGGAACTTATATTAATTATAAACATTAATTATAAAAAAAATACATACGATCTTGAGTTTTATAAACTAGAGGTGTATATCAAATTTAAGAGGAATCTTAGATATATAATTATTTTTGGAAAATAATAAATATCATAAAATAAAACTTTAATGTCCAAGAAGGTCAATGGTAAGTTAATTATGTTTTGAAAAAGTTATTATTTTTTATCTGAGATTTGGTGATTATCTTACAAATATTTAAAGAATGAGTAGAGAAGTACACAGTGATTAATGCACTTACTTACCCAAATCGAAATCAACTTATCATAGATATATACCTAATAATTTCACATCTAACAATGAAATATGAATGCCCCTAACAGTCCCTATCTTTCATTCTTGATTAATGAAAATAACTACTTATGGGACTAACCTTTGATATAAAAACCAATAAACCAAGAATATTCAAGTCATCAAAATCACCAGGGTATTGCACCCACCTTAGGCCACATGAACTCCATGTTTGAATATTTTTTGGTGTCCCCTCATGCCTACCACAAGTTTCAAACCTTGGCTTCCTTACAAAACAAAACCCTTGAAATCCAGTCATGCTAACATAATTTGACCAAATCAACTCATATCATTAAAAATTCAATCAAAATCATGATATAATTTGTTATTGATTTATGAACATTTATTAGAACGACATTAATTTCCTTATAATCTAGGGAACACTAATATTCTACAATGAAATCCATATAATTTAAACTAACACACCACCTAATTCACAACTAGTGAATGTTGATAGGCATCAGGAATAGAGGTACTGAAAATCAATCATTAATTAACAAAAAAAATTAATGCATTACGCAACATAGAGTATCATAAAATTGGGCACTAGCATGTGATATCTTGTTAGTCGTCATATGGATAAGCTCGATGGCCACGATTTCCCTAATCACTCAATTGATGTTTATGCTAGACAAATGTAGTATATTTGACATTATGACCTCAACATACTTGCTTTCTCCACTCGTGATGGAATGGAAGGTCTGGACCCTGTTTCTAGCATATCACTATTTGAGTTTTTCCCATTTTATTGGTGACGAAAAGGGGAGTTTCTCTAAACCTATGCATAGAGTGACTAATGTTCGCTCCCTGCTTTTTTGTTTTTTACCCTCTCACATTTCTAAAGTTTGTTATTTATTTGTCGTTTTGATTTGAACCTTTATGCGAGTTTAACATTGAATAATGAGGATTGAAAAAAATGATGATTGAATGCATCCCCACTGTTCAATCTAGAAACTCCCTTCCAATTTTAAAATATACACATTTATCAACATAATTAATACCATAATAAAAACTAAACCTAAAGTAAACCACTAAACTAAAACTATTAACCACCATTATATCTTATAACACTAGATAAACCATCTAGTTATAATCCCTATAAAAGGTAACTATATTGTACTACAATACTAAACATAATCTAGACACATCCACTTGGAAACACTTTATTGGTATGATTAATCACTACCATACAAAATGTCACCTAGAGTGTCTAATCATTATCTAACATAACTTCTGTGAAAATATATGAAAGATGAATAAGGCTCAAGCAGTTTACCATGTATGATTCTAAATTGTTGTCCCCCATTTCATTTTAAATTTCACTCACCCATCTAACCAAAATACTTAGTCACCATTTTTAACAATGTTTCAGAAGATTTGGAGCTGAAATTTTCATCTACATAAGGACAAGGTAAGTTTTGTTTTAGCAATTTCAGAGGTAAGCTTTATTTTAGAAATTTCAATTTATTTCACCATAAACTGAAGCTCAGGGTTTTATTTTAGTTTAAAGGTTTGGATGCTTGGAGATATTGAAGGATTTGGTCAGAATAAGGTGTCTTATGAGGGTTGTATTGTTTTAAGTTTAAAAGGTTTCCGACATTTCAAGCTTCCAAGGGTTTTAATGTTATTGTTTGACCTAACAAGGGTTTAAAAACTTCAATATTATAAGTATGGATCATCAAGGTTTAAGGATTTTATTCACATATATTTAGTGATTCTGATGTTAGTTGTGGGTTTACAAGGTTTAGTGAATTTAGTAGTGTTGAGATTCTTCACAAGGGGTTCTATTTTTGAATCTCATTGTCTCAGATTCCCAAAATTCAAGTATTTGAGGTGGGATGAAATATTTCAGGGTTCGAATTGGTGTTTAAATAATTTGATTGGTTTTGTTTAAATATGTGAGGTTCATTGGGCCAGGATACTATTGTTTAGTTTAACTGAAAATTGATTAGCTTTAACTAAATCTGTAGGGTTCTTGAATAATATTATTTGGTTTTATATTATTTGGGCATTTGAAAATTTTCAATTTTGTCACCGTGGAGTCAACAGAGAAAGATAATACTACTCATGTTGTCAAGGATGGCGATGAGATATCTTCAACAGAGCTTGACTAGGAGCCCTGTCTAAGGAAAAAGAAAAAGCCAAGACGAGTGAGTTTTGAAGAGATAACTCGCACAGATAACTTCCTTGCATGTTTTTGACAGAGATGAAGGCTATGAAACACCCTTAGATAATAAACCCAACATTGTAGAGGACAGGATTCAAAAACTGCCAGGTTGTTCCTTGAGACCTAGTCTTAAGTTATTACATGATGAATATGTTGATGATCATCTGTAGTTGACACCAACATTTGGCTTGCAAGAAAATGTATTTTAGGAATTCGTTCATGAAGAAGATAATCCAGGTCACATATCTGATCAACGAATGCCTAACGAAGGTCAATTCCAGATGGTGATTTATGATAAATTTTTATACTAACATAGACTACCACATTAAAGTTATACAAATTAACAAATTGAATTGATTAAAAATGATAACAATGTAAGTTAAAAACAATATATGTTCTCATTATGATGAAGAGAATAACAATTAACATTGGTATTTCTTCCCTTTTGGTGTGATGAGAGATCGAGTGATTTGATAATGTTTGAACATTCTCCCTACCCATAGGAGAATTGGACAAACAAAAGCTATTGATATCCAGATTCCCACCTTGATGTCCCATTCTTGGTAGTGGTTTCTCTAGTTGGTTGCAAGAAAATACATACGAGTGAGCAGAGGAAGCAAGTCAAGGACAGGGATGGTTGATGAATGCAGAGAAGAACTAACCCTTAACAGTTAGATAGTCTTCAGAGTCAGCAAAGCAATGCAACATTTCAAGGTCGAGTGAAATAAACTCTTTAAATGGCAAATGATGGAATTGATCCATGCCTCAGATTCCAATTCGACTTGTCATTCACATAACAGGGACTGGCATGGAACCGCAATGTGACACTTTAACAGTAATAGAGCGAATTGAACCACTCCTCAAGCTATTGAACAAAAATGTTCTATGTAAACTTCATATTGAAAATTAAGATAATTTCACATTTTTTTTATATGTGGTTTCTCATCATTGGCTTTCATGTAGTACCCGTCAGATAGGAGAAAAATGTCACTTATTTCCTCTTATATAGATATATTAGAAGCATATAGATACAAGTTTTCCCTAAGTTCAAAGTATGAAAATGTTAAATATCCATGAAGAATTAATAAATTAACAATTTTTTTCATGAGTGAAATGTTAATTTCTGAATTTATATGGAATATTTTTAAGTTTGACCAACCATAGCTAGGTCAGACATTTGATCTTACTTGTGGTCAGGGAATCATGGTTTGGAAAAACATTCATTTCAATAGATCACTCAAATCATAATATGTATATAATATACTAGTTTAATTGAAGGGGTGGAATCCATCTCTAAAATGCACCAATGAAAACAAGGTCGACTATGCCAGAGATGTATAGTGGAGATTGTGTTTGTTCCTCACATGCTTGGAACCAAATGAAATTTTGACTGGTTCAACTTATCATAGCAATGGCTTTCCACCCACCCAACTTTTATACCTCCCACCCACCTCCTGAAGGAAGGGGAATGAAATGACATAACAATACTTCAATCCATCTTCAGAAAACTCCTATTACAGAAGTACTCTTACTGTGATACTCGATTAAAGAAATAATACACGACTTATTCAGACCGAAACATATGCGCCACTCATCTCTGCTTTTCATCATATGAGACTTCTTTCCTCTAAAAATAAAAGGAAGGATCCCTCTCGAAAGTTATTGAAAATCCTCCTATGCTTCCTTCTAAGGCTCGAACTATCCAAACTCAAAGGAACAAGCTTTATGATAGTTCCTTACTCACAAGTAGAAGACTAATAAGAACTGATTAAGGGTAGGACATAAAGAGCTTAAATTATTTCCTACAATGATACAGTAAGAATGTGCTACTCTATTAGGGAGACTTCCTAACGTAGAGTCTATTCAGGCTTATCTATTCCATAAGTTCACCCTGAAGACCCATTGCTACCTTCCTTAACTCCACTATAGCCTCTGTAAAGGATATTGTTCAACTCACAACTACATGGTGAAAATGTATAAAATTATGAATGTTTCGTACTTTTATGTTTGCATTACTTTCCTATCCTTTTGTGATTATGCCAATTATTTTTTTTCAAAACAACTACACATTTAAACACATCTTTTGGTGAACTAACTTGAAAAATTGTTGAATACTCGATCTGATTAGCATTTCAATGTTGTTGATTTATTCTGCATAGCATATAGCATATTCCCCACCCTTCAATTTTGATGATAAGTACTTTTGGTTTATTTGTTATCTGGTACTGCTAGAAATAGTACATGGCAATTTACCCTTGTTTAGTTTAAACAATTTTGCAAATTTGTGCCATTGTAAGCTATTGAATGTACAAACTCAACCAAAACAGTTGGTTGTGCTTGTCAATTGGTATTTTATGCCTTTTATTTTCTATAAGTATATAATGGTTGCATTGATAGAGTTTCATAACTTTATTAGCTCACTTTCATTGGATGAAATAATGGATGCCAATGTATAATGACTATCATAATTGAATTGATTCCTACGTGGTGTGAATTGATGTCATTTTGTTTCTCTACTGATCA
>Ga0181464_1002059_pt1 | contig 10112 bp, 9 predicted proteins | sample InSIn2gowninarea_FD_119074 | JGI IMG/M metagenome (GOLD analysis project Ga0181464, IMG submission 119074) | Clean room microbial communities from NASA Spacecraft Assembly Facility at Jet Propulsion Laboratory, Pasadena, California, USA -... ...
CAAACAACATTCCTCTGCCTACATTCTGTGCTCTGTTGGTATTTAACCAAATCTTCGCCCACACCAGATTTAACTCCATAATGCATATCTTCCCCCCTCAAATTAGAAAAGGGTGTCCATGACCATAAAGCATAGGAAAAAGGGAAAGGACATTGAGGATTCATAAATGTAGATGACCAATGAAATAAAAGTGGCGTAAAATACGACAAAGGCAATTAAAGAATTACACATCAAAAGATTTGAAATACAAAAAAAAAGAATAAAACAGATATTAGATCATTATGTAAATAGATATTTAACTTAGGTGGAAAAGTGACGAATACATGACTGGTGGTAGAGTGATTGGACAATAATGATACAATGCGTATAAAGATATAGTTTACCATGCATGTTGGCTAATTGAATTAGAAATGCTGTTCAAATGATAAATTCTCCTTTAGAAATGAATCCATGGGGGGTAATAGGATAGAGAGTATTTGGTGGTGTAACATAGTACTTCAATACCACAAGCAAAGTCACTGCTACCAGCAGGCGTTCATAGCCTTGACAGGGTTGCTTTTTAACCCCAAAAATGAGCCAGAGTCCTCCATTTAGTATTTAGATGGTTTTATGTTTTTTATTGCTATAAAGAGACCACTATGCTGGCATGGTAACCAGATAATCATAGTGTCATTCACTATGATATAACAAAGTAATCAGGCTAGCTCGTGTTGAGACCCCTTGTCCTTATGACGGTTTTAACTATCAAGAAGGTCATTACCTTGGCGTGGTGCCCATAATGGAATGTCACCTGTTACACCCTTATGATCATGGTAGGTTGGCTCGTGATGAGACCCCCTATCCTCTTTAAGGCAATGCTTGTACAATTTTCATATTTTTATATTTGAATGCTTTTATTGTAAAGAGAGGGAGGCTCATTTACTTCTTAAGAGTCAGGGATGGCATAAGAAGTAAAAAAAAAAATCTAATGAAATTTATGTTTTCCCCCCATATCATCATATCAAAGGGATTTATCCATTTGAAAGCGTAAAAGATAAACTAGCATGGTATTAGAATAATAAATCATTTTATGATATGTCCAAAGAAAAGATATTCAACCAATCATTATATAGATGCACCATGTCAGCTTCGGAATAAAAATGATCATCAAAAGATTTTATAAATCATAATGGTATTAATATTACTGTTTTTCTTTATCTTATGCACAAATCCAACCAGATGGTTTTTTTATTCAAAACATAAAAGAGAAAGAAAAATGACAAAATCACTGGTGATGAAACAGTAAAGAGAAATCACAGTTATTCATTCAAAAATATAAAAAGTGTTGTTCAATTGATTGAACAATACTTTTTCAACCGATTAAATAGCAAAATTGAAAAGAAAAACACGCAAAGGTGTTTTTCAATCAATTGAACAACAATCATTCAATCATTTGAACAACAAAAGTCAAAAAACACAAAAGTGTTGTTTCAATCGATTGAACAACACTCGTTCAATCGTTTGAACAACAAAAATAAAACACACAAAAGTGTTGTTCAATCGATTGAACAACAATTGTTCAATCGTTTGAACATCAAAAATAAAACACGCAAATGTGTTGTTCAATCGATTGAACGACAATCATTCAACCATTTGAACAACAAAAATAAAACACGCAAAATTGTTGTTCAATCGATTGAACAACAATCGTTCAATCATTTGAACAACAAAAATAAAACATGCAAAAGTGTTGTTGAATCGATTGAACAACAATCATTCAATCGTTTGAACGAAAAAAATAAAACAAGAAAAAATGTTGTTTAATTGATCGAACAACAATCGTTCAATCGTTTTGAACAGAAAAAATAAAACACGCAAAAGTGTTGTTCAATTGATCGAACAACAATCATTCAATCATTTGAATGGAAAAAATAAAACACGCAAAAGTGTTGTTCAATTGATCGAACAACAATCATTCAATCGTTTGAATGAAAAAAATAAAACACACAAAAGTGTTGTTCAATCGATCGAACAACAATCGTTCAATCGTTTGAACAACAAAAATAAAACACACAAAAGTGTTGTTCAATCGATCGAACAACAATCGTTCAATCGTTTGAACAACAAAAATAAAACATGCAAAAGTGATGTTCAATCGATTGAACAACAATCGTTCAATCGTTTGAACAACAAAAATAAAATACGCAAAAGTGATGTTCAATCGATCGAACAACAATCCCCCGGATGCGGGTGTACACCGTGCATGAATGGCAGTTGGCCATTAAAGTTCTCCCGCGCCTCTATACCTGTCTCAAAGCCAAGGCAGAGAGTAGGTACGAGACTGCGATGGCGATTAAAACACATTCAATGCTCCAGGCACATGAAACTGTGGGAGGACAGGGCCAGGTAGAGGTCGCATTGATGTCAAGCAAGAGAGCTCTGGTCTCGAGGAATTCTGATGCAATGGAGTTAAATCTGGTGTGGGCGAAGATTTGGTTAAATACCAACAGAGCACAGAATGTAGGCAGAGGAATGTTGTTTGCAGTAGGCAAAGGGCAAACTCCTGCTCTGCAACATTATCCCCAGCAAATTGAGCGGCATCTCAAGGCGTCAAGGTTGGAATCTGTGATGCATCGTCGGGGTGTGCCTTGCCGTGGTGGGCGTTTAGGGGTTGCACCTATGGCGGCCATTTCCCCTTCCTCTTCCAGTACAGAGGATGAATTTCTGTTAATGAGGGATTCATATCAGTCTTTTCGTCTCCGCATACCCAGAGGGATCCTGCATTCAGATGTCATGGTGAATTTTACGGTGTATCTTTCAGAGGCACTGGCTATCGACCCCTCTTGGTCCTCCCCTGCGCTCGACAGTCTTCAAAGCAATGAAATCCTTTTAGGGGATATGCATGGAAGAGTGCACAGGTTGCCTCGTCCGCAGGTTCCCATGGTTCATGTTGAACAGCAGCAGCAGGCCCCGCACTAGGCGAACTCAATTTGTGATGATTCAATGCAAGAGATTCAGCCATCAACTAACTGTTTCCAAATTGGGAATGCGGAACCGGTTTCTGATCTTCAAGACTGGGAGGGGCATCTTCAGGAGGACGAGGAGTCCGTTATTTGTCTCGACACGCCCAGCCCGATGCAAAGCCATCCGCCCACTACGCCTAGTCATCCTTCCTGAATTGTTCGAAGAAATTTCTCCAGGTTTCCGTTTTTTGTTTTTGCTCTTGTCCAAGTTGCTCTTGTCTTTGCTCAGTTCCCGTTCTCGGCCCTATAGTGGCAGCTTAGTAAAAGTTCGAGTCCGCAAGGTGATAGAGTCGGTTTTAGTGAACTATAATTCTATCCAAGAGGCAAATCTGGACAATTTTGTAAAGCAGTCTCAAAGGTCAGTCAGTCTGTCCCAGCTGTTTCAATTTTTGTAATGGTGTTTCAAAAAGTCTGGTAGACTATCCCAGCTGTTTCGGTTTGAGGGTGACCTTGTCCCCCTCTATTGATGTAAATTATGTAAATACTTTTCCTGCTTTAATATAGTAGTTACTTTTACAGAGAAAAAAAAAAATCGATCGAACAACAATCATTCAATCATTTGAACAGTAAAAATAAAACACGCAAAAGTGATGTTCAATTGTTGAACAACAATCGTTCAATCGTTTGAACAACAAAAATAAAACATGCAAAAGTGATGTTCAATCAATTGAACAACAATCGTTCAATCGTTTGAACAGAAAAAATAAAACACCCAAAAGTGATGTTCAATCGATTGAACCACAATCGTTCAATCATTTGAACAGCGAAAATAAAACACGCAAAAGTGTTGTTCAATCGATTGAATAACAATCATTCAATCATTTGAACAGCGAAAATAAAACACGCAAAAGTGTTGTTCAATTGATTGAACAACAATCGTTCAATCGTTTGAACCACAAAAACTGAACAACAAAAATAAAACACGTAAAAGTGTTGTTCAATCGATTGAACAACAATCGTTCAATCATTTGAACAACAAAAATAAAATACGCAAAAGTGTTGTTCAATTGATTGAACAACAATCATTCAATCATTTGAACAATAAAAATAAAACACGCAAAAGTGTTGTTCAATTGATTAAACAACAATCGTTCAATCATTTGAAGAACAAAAATAAAACAAGCAAAAGTGCTATTTAATCGATTGAGCAACAATCGTTCAATCATTTGAACAACAAAAATAAAATATGTAAAAGTGTTGTTCAATTGATTGAACAACAATCGTTCAATCATTTAAACAACAAAAATAAAATACACAAAAGTGTTGTTCAATTAATTGAACAACAATCGTTCAATTATTTAAACAACAAAAATAAAACACGCAAAAGTGTTGTTCAATTGATTGAACAACAATCATTCAATCATTTGAACAGCGAAAATAAAACACGCAAAAGTGTTGTTTAATTGATTGAACAACAATCGTTTAATCGTTTGAACAACGAAAATAAAACACGCAAAAGTGATGTTCAATTGATTGAACAACAATTGTTCAATCATTTGAACAGCAAAAATAAAATATGCAAAAGTGATATTCAATCGATTGAACAACGATCGTTCAATCGTTTGAACATCAAAAAATAAAACACACAAAAGTGTTATTCAATCGATTGAACAACAATCTTCAATCATTTGAACATAAAAAATAAAACACGCAAAAGTGTTGTTCAATCGATTGAACAACAATCGTTCAATCATTTGAACAACAAAAATAAAACACGCAAAAGTGTTGTTCAATTGATTGAACAACAATTTTTCAACCATTTGAACAGAAAAAATAAAACACGCAAAAGTGTTGTTCAATCGATTGAACAACAATCATTTAATCGTTTGAACAATGAAAATAAGACATACAAAAGTCTTGTTCAATTGCCAATGGAGCGAAAACTACAACTTTGAAGGAAGCAACACCTGAAACACAAAAACATAAGAGAAATCAGAAAAGAAACAACACTTTATTTAAAAACAATTAATTAATTAATTAATTAAGTTACAACAGCTATGATATTATTTCCTAAGGGAATATCAATTTTTCAATGGAAAAAAAAAATGATCTCTTGGAAAAATGTTTTGGCATTAGTGATATGAATCTTCAAATGGAAATCAATTCTCCATTTCTTCTATTATGAATCCATTATGTAATGAATTGGATGAAAATACCTTGTTTCATTAAAATTTCTTTCAATAATTGCTCGTTCATAAATTGACCTTCTTTATTCTCCTAGGACCTGCAAAAAACCGAGTGTTTACCTGCAATAAGACATTAAATCATAGAGAAAGAGAGGTGATCAAGCTCCCCTAATCCAAGAATTATGCAAAAAAATAAAAATTAGTTACTCTGTAAAACAAATCCACAGAAAAAAATAACAAAGTAAAATTAATTTATTACCTGTGAGAGAGCAGTGGCCAATCATGCTAACTTGCAGTGTTTTAATAATAAATTCTTTGTTTTTCGTCCAATTTGAGTGATTCCAAAGCCAAATGAAAGTAAATTCATAGGTATATCTCCAATAAAATAAGTTTTTAAAATTTCATGAGATGACCTATCAGATTTACTTAGGTTGACCTTCATAACAGAGTCATTTTCGATTTCCCAACTTAGACCAACAGTTGATATTTTAAGCATACATTTTTCGTTTGATGACAGATTGAGTTGATTCAAATTGGAAAGGAAAGAAGATTCATCTATTTATCTCCAGTATAAATAGGTTTTGAAGAAAAGAAGAATTGGTGGGTCAAATACTTTAATGAATAGCTGGAAAAATGGAGCTTTAAGAGTGCTGATTTACGATAGACAGTCAGTGTTTGGGTCATAAAGTTCTCATACGATATCAAATTGGAGTTATTCAAACTGAATTATAAACTAGATTCATAGAGAAATATACCATAGAAAAATGTTTTAAAAATATAGTCATTTAGGCCTTCAAAAACTAACTATCCCAACTCTGTTCTTGAGCTGCCTACTAGACACCCTGTCAATGTTTTGGTTATAACTTCTTCGTTTCAAATCCAAATGGAGTGATTCAAATTGGGTTGGAAAGTAGAAATAAAGGAATACTTATGATAGAAACAAGTTTTAAAAAGATTCCCTTTGGTTCCCTCAAAACATGACTGTCCTGACTGTGTTTTCAGAAATTTCATCAAGCTCGCAAGCCAAAAAAATATGATATTCAAGGAATTTTTCCAAATTGGTGATACAAATGAATATGAGTGTTTTTAAAAATTTTATTTTATATAATACACCTACATACACAAATAAATTAAAATATTTATCATCGATGTTGATTTCCACAACGTGTTGCAGCAAAAACAACTATTTTTACATAATAATAAAAAATGTATTTATTTATGTTCCTATTTATTTTATTTTCTACACTAACCTACTTTGCTTTGAAAAATGAATATGCTTACGTATAAGATTATTTCCAGTGGATCCATTTTCTAAATAAGGCTTCAAGTATGTGCATACCCAAATTTGAAAAATGCATGTTAATAAATAGTAGGGTATGAGCAGCTAACTTCCCTTGAAAAGATGGTGTCAAAAATTGTTGAAATATGGAGTGAGGCTGCAAAAAAATGGAGTGAAACTAATATTCAATATATCCTTTACTTTCCTGATTTCCCATAGCCATCATATCATGAAGTTCTTGAGTTTTTAAAATGGCTTGTTGATGTAGGCTAGAAGAAATTTCATTTTCTTCCATAACTTCTACAATTTTTGGATTTGAAACATTCCCAATCTCAATATAAGTTTTCTACAATGGTGCATGTGAGATAGAATAAGTGGGAAGGGTAGGTAAATTTTTCAGTTCAACACTATAAGAATGTTGTACTGGTTTATTATGGTGAGGGTGTGGAATGAGTTGAGCATAAAATTGTGTAGGGCATGAAGGATTTTGATGATGTAGTTGATTAGGTTGTGTGGATGATTTTGATATGCAAGAAAGATGTTGTGGAAGAGTTGGTGAAGAATATGGATGATGTGTTTGTGCTACAAGACGAGGGAGAGTAGTCATGCAATCATAATATGAACCATGCCAAACTTGTAGACAAGATTGGTGGGGGTTATATTGAGATTGACATGGCTGCCCTAACACATGAGTATTCCATAATGAATTATGCAAGTAAGAAAATGGAGAGGAAGTGTTTTGAACCATACATGTAGGCCATGATTTCCATGGTTTTGACCTTATTGCAGCTTCTCCATCTATTTGATATGCTACTTCCATCCTAGATAAGGAAGAGTGACTATCTATGGGATGCTCCTTTTGGCAATGAGGGAAAAACACTTCTTCAATTTCTTGATTTTTTTTGAACTTGTAAAACATCCAATTGTGAATTTAGAGAGCTAATAAAATCAATTTTAAAATGTTCAAATAAATCATTGATTTCAACTCCTATATCTCTTGTTCTTGTAGTAGATTTGGAAAAGAAAGAAGAAACTTCTCTAGAATTCTTACCAGCCTTGGAGATTCCTCTGGAATACCTTATGCATAAATCACAAACATCATCATATGATAGCTGAAAAGCATCACCTTTTCCTATAAGATTTAAGAGTTCTAAAAATTCATCTTTGATTCCTTGAAGAATGAGTGTTTTTAAGATCTTTTTTTTCAAATGCTTATGCTTTAATTTTTGAAGGTTGTAATGAAATCACTCTACATAGTCCTCCAAGCTTTCATTTTCCCTTGTATCATATTGAAAATATCTTCACCGGCCTTGCAATAGTATTGGTACTTCTTCAAGAATATGTTCCTCATGTCCTCACATGTTTGGATGCAGTTCCTACCAAGACTCATGAACCATCAGAGAGCTGCTCCTTTTAGAGTAAGAAGAAACACTTTCAACCTTTGATCATTAGTACAATAATTGCATCCTCTACAAAGTACTTCAAACTCAAATAAAAATATATCTGGGTCTTCATTTGCCAAACCATGAAAATTTGGTAAAGAAGATGGGGGAATTATGTGCATTTGTGTCACTCCTCCTAGATCTTTGATAAGGAATTCAAAAATAGAAATGTGAGCCATTTCTTTCCATAATAGAAGATGTTCTTCAAGTGTTTCTTTGAGGCTCCTCCTTCAAATGTTCCTGTCAATTGGTTAGTGAAATGGGTGGTGTTTACATCACCACTTGAGTGAAACTATGAGATTTTTTTCAAAATTCTACCTCTAAAATTCCTATTTCTATCAATGCATGCTATATGACCTAAGCTTGACTACTGAGGGTAGACCCATCACTGGTTCCCCAAGATGCACACGTAGGTTCTTACCTTCCATCTTCAATATCCAGCTCTCATGAAGTCAGGTATGCATCTACAACCAAATATTAGTGTGGTAGTGAAACTTGACTGTCTCCCCGACAACGGCGCCAAAATCTTGGGTAAAATTAATTGCTTAATAAACAAATAAAACAACTAATCTCCTAGACATTAATTATCAAATCGAAGAGTGTCTTTTTATTCAAGGCAATTGGAAAAATATATGCATAACAATACCAACAACTAACACTGGTTCTATATGATTGTATTCTATACTATCAAGCTCATTCAATAAGAAATAAAATGCAAGACTTGAATAATAAAACTAAAAGTAAAAAAGAAGAAAGTAAATGACAAGAAAAACAATTATGCTAATCACACAACTTGAATCATTGCTAGATTAAACCACACATTGCTGAATTGGAAATGTAATCTATTGCACTCAACAGAATTCAAATGCTAATCTAGAGCAGTAAATTAAATGAAATCTAGAATTTGGATGAAATAACAAATCTGGAAAATGCAGCAATCAACAAATTAGTTCAAAGAAATGAAATCTATAAGGAATGACAATTGGAATTCAAATAAACAATCGCATAAGTAAACTAATTTACATGTTCAAGGCAGCACCTTGTCCAAGGTAGTGGACCCAACTGCCCAAGACTTAGTTCCGCCTTGAGAAGTAACTCAAATCGGATTACAAATAACATATGTAGAACTCAATGGATAAATTCCTTAATTAAAATATCTCCGATAAACTATTACAGCAAAATGAAGTTCTTAGCTTTGCCTGAAATTCCACAATTGTTCATATCACATATCTCATCTCATCTCCTACATCCTATCTAACAATTGTCCATCTCCTATATTCTAATTATTCATCCATTATTCCTCCAATTATCCTCTAATTCTCCTCTCTATTCTCCTCTTATTCTCCTCATCTTTCCTTCCTTCCTCTTTGATCTTTGTTTTTTTTATTTAAATACACAGAGAAAAGGGAAGTTACAACAAAGATGATTACAAAATGATTTCCATTACAAATTTGGATTGTACAAAATGAATTGATCAGCAAGATCATATCCAAAGGATCTTTCCATCAACATTCAGCAAGAACAAGTCAAATTTGGTATTGCTATTGGAAGAATTTGGAAAATGATCACAACAACAAATCGGAGAAAATCGTCTTCGAAGAACCTTCCGTTTCTCTTAATACAAACCGAATTTTGGAAAACTACTCATCACAAAACTAACTCGGTCCGTTCTGGAAAAAACCCATGTTTCGGATTTTCTATATTCTTCTTCATTTATCCAAAACATCCAATGCCAAACTGTCACTTCTTATTCCAACGAATTTCTGAGTTGGAATATTTAATTGTGAGTTGGAGATCAAATTTGCAATTTGGAAAAGATCTTGGAGGCTAAAATCATGAGTGATGTTACAAAAAATCTATTAGTAAACCATCATTGGTAAAATCATGCATAATAATCATCAATTTATTAAAAATAAAGGAGAAAAATAGTATTTATCCATAAGAATAGAAATAATTATAAAATGGAATTATATGATAAATTATGATAAATGGTGTGATAAAGAATGGTAGAAATGGGTGAAATAGGCGTAAAAAAAGTGATAATAATAATGACAAATTAGTGGCCCAACACATATCATAAACACACATAAACTTCACAGTCCTGAAATAAAGTGCAGATAATAAACAAAGCACATGATGACACATATTTTACCATGGTTCATCCCAATGTGGGACTATGTAGAGTGATTTCATTACAACCTTCAAAAATTAAAGCATAAGCATTTGAAAAAAAAGATCTTAAAAACACTCATTCTTCAAGGAA
>Ga0181464_1002060_pt1 | contig 10109 bp, 10 predicted proteins | sample InSIn2gowninarea_FD_119074 | JGI IMG/M metagenome (GOLD analysis project Ga0181464, IMG submission 119074) | Clean room microbial communities from NASA Spacecraft Assembly Facility at Jet Propulsion Laboratory, Pasadena, California, USA -... ...
ACCCTCAGAGAAAAAAAAAAAAAACAGAACCTCAAAAACTAACTATTGCACCCCTTGCCCAACAACCAAAGGTAAAAACAAACTCAACCCCAACTGTTTCCCCATTCTTCTATAAATTTCTTTCAATCCTTCCGTTCCCTCTTTACCCCCTTGCGCTACCGGAGCACCAAAAGCCCAAGTATCCGATGAAGAAAGAAACATTTGAAGTAAGAGAGGAGTTATGAAGATCCCTAGGAGGTTACCGAGACAAACTTCTATGGTTGCGGATTCGGTGTTGCCTTTTGCGTTTCGGGTCTGGGGTGGTAGTGGGTGGGGGAGATAGAGGGTAAGGGTAGCAATGGGAAGGGAGAAAAGGAAGGGACGAAAGGAAGCGGACGGTAATTGGGATGGGGGTATAAGAGGAAGGGATGGAATTGTTTTCATAAGGCGTCAAGCATAGAACAGAAAGGAAACGTCCACACGGTAGCCAAAAGTCTCTCCGTACTAACCATCGTAATATTACTAGCCACCGTAGTCGGCATAACCGCCATAACCATCATCCCCACAAGCACATATCCATCTACACCCCCACCACCTGTTCTTTCTATGATATCCACAATCGCATAAACCACAGCTGGGAAAAACAAAAACGAGAATATTTGAGTAAAAAGATGAAGATTGATGTTACGAGCTTGATGGATCAAGGCTGTTGTGGAGAGGGTTAAGCCGGTTATGAGGAATATTAGAGCTATGGCTCCGTAGTGGATCTGTGTTTGTGAGAGGGAGAAGAAGCTGTGAGTGAGAAAAGGACTTTACATACACCGTTGATATGTTGGTGTGCTTGGCCCTATCATAGCTCACTCACAGTATACTCCGCTTTAATGCCTGGTCAATTCCAAAACAAAGAAAGCAACCACAAACGGTTGCAACCAACAAAACCCATCAGTAACCAGCCTATCCTAACTTCAAACTTCAAACCGTGGCAGGGCTCACTTCCTCCATCTTTCGCCACCTGAGGCCATCTCCATGCCAAAACAACGACAACGCCCAATCCCAAGATGAACCATTGTTCTATCAAGTAGTTGAGAATGATCGTGACCGGACGATACCATGGTCTTTTCTTGTTTGTGGGGGTGGTAACTGATGCCGCTGCTGCTAGTGTTGCTGTTGAGTGGACCGGATCAAGTTCCGGATTGAAATGAGATATCGATTTCATTGCTGATAATAGATCTGCAGAAGCTAGCTAATAGCTGGAATCTAATATCAGAATAGACATGTACAAAGCCGGCCTCTTTTTCATAAACCACCAAGCCTGACCACATGGGTATATTGATTATCAATCATATAATCCCAAAAATAGCCATACGATATTCAAGTCAAGTCAAAGATGTGATGTTGTTGAATTGCGAGCTTTTGTAGAGGTTTGTTGACTTTATTGCAAATTCACGTAATATAATTTGCGTGATAGGCAATTAATTGCGCATGGCAATTGAAGTTACCGAGAGGATTTGGTATTTTGTTGGTATATTCAATGCAGCAATACCTCCTCATGTACAACAGTCGCAAACAGCAGTCTAAGGATCCCTTCATCCCCAATCATCGTTTCTTCCCCGCCCCATTCCCATTCCTCCCCTGAACCATCTTCTCCAACCCACCCATCGACAAATTAACCACCTGAAACTCTCCTCCTCCCGCACCACCATCAGCTCTACCTTTCCCTGCACCCATACCCATTTGACCACCGACTTTCGTAAGTCTACCTTGTTTCCTAACAGCTTCATACATTCTTTTCTCAACGTCGGTTTGAGCTGCGGCGGATCCTCGAAGTTTTGGTGTGGGGATACGAGCTTTCTTTTCTCTTCGCTCACCGTCGCCATCTTCATCTTCTGAATCATCATCCATCGGACCAACATCTTTAACCTTCTCATCTCGTTTCCGTTTCCCCTTGCCATCTTTCCCATCTTTATCTTTCTTCCCATGACCAACTCCACCAGAAGCTCCAATTTTCCCAGGAGTTTCTCTTAATCCGAAACTCTTGGCTAAATGACCTAAATGAAGGTTTTTCACATGGAAAAACCTTTTTTCTTCTGAGGGATGGGTAGAGTATGCTCGGATGTAGGAGGAATAAGCTACTCGTGCTAAATCGGCGTTCTATATCAATGAAAAAAATAATGTAGATACACGAAAATAAAAGATAGCATCAGCACATCAAGACAAACTTCCAGCTCAACAAAGCGAAAACCAAAAAAAACCTATAGCACATAACTAACCTCCTCATTATCCAAAACCCAACGTTCGAAAGCCAGTTGAACCTGAGTAGCTCTCGCCTCATATTCCCTCCCTCCTGCCATCGCATTCTTCGGTGTAAAACCTCTTTGTAAAACATTTTCCACTCCAACCTGTTTCAACCTAACCTGACCCACTTCTCTTTTCCCCATAGGTTTTCCCAAAGTATCAGTAGACATTCCTTCTTCAACCCATGAAACCCATTCAGATTCTTTATCTCCTACAAAAGCCCATGATTCTCCTCCTCGACCAACTCGTGCTGTACGACCTACTCTATGAACATATTCATTGACTCCTTGTTCGGTAGGTAAATCATATTGAATGACGGCTCGGACTAGTGGGAGATCTAATCCACGAGAAGCGACGGATGTACATAATAAGATCGAGTTTCCTGGTGCGTCGGAAGATGTCGATGGGGAAGAAGCAGAAGCGAAAGATGCCAAGGAATTCCGTCGAGTTTGTAATGCCAAAGAACCATGTAATCGATAAATCGAAGTAGCAGGTAAAAGAGGACAAGTATAACTTATTGGTTCTTCTTCTTCCCCATCTTTCCCAATCCGTTTCTTTTGTTTCCTTTTACTCTCTACCTCTTCTTCAGTTTCTTGTTGCGCTCCCATTTGAACACCACCCAACATCTTCCAATGATAATCAACTGAATCCGTACAGCTCATAAAAACGATAATCTTCATTCCCATTTTCTTCCCATTCATACCCATCATTCCATCCGCATTACTTTTCGCGATCAAACTTCTCAACAAACCAATCAACGTGACTAAACGTAATTTCAATGGAACAATCACATAACGTTGATCCAATTGACTAGGAGGAGTGAATTTCTCTTCTTTTTCTTCCTCTTTATCTTTTTTGACGACCGGCATTGAAACTAGACTCTTCAATTCAGGTTCTTCTCCTCCTCCTTCTTCATCTTTCGAAACAGGAACATCTGAACCTCGGTACATTTTAGGATCTTTCAGTGCTACTCCAGCTAACTTTTCAACTTCTCCTGAAACAGTAGCAGAACATAAGATGGTTCTTCGACCTAGATGCCAATAAGGCCAATTGGAAGCAGAAGAGAAAATCTTTGTCGAAGAAGGTAAATGACCTGAATTTAAAGGTGTAAGGTTCGAATTCGTCGAGGAACCTTTCTTCGACGGGATGGATTCTGGTAATCCCGTATTTGCTTTAGGTTTAGGTCCCATAGTTTCGTAATCCCAATCATCATCTCCCTCTTCATCAGAACTATCATCAAAACCTTCAATCTTCGGCATTCCTTTCCTTCCCCCATTCTCCTTTTCCTTATTCCCACCATTCGTATTCGTCGCAACAACCTTCAACCTATGACCCGGCCCCGCAGCGATACTCCCCATTTTCTCAGCCTCCAAACCCAATCTTCTTCTTCCATCCAAAGCTTTCATAATCCCTCCTAAAGTTTCACCGAAACCTTCTTCAATCAATCTATCCGCTTCATCTAATATCAACCACATTAATTTATCACATTTGAAACTTTGAGTGTTTTGTAAATGATCTAATAATCTACCGGGTGTACAGACTAGGATTGGACAACCTCTTCGTAATCGGGTTTTTTCATGGTTTTTGGTGGAACCTCCTGTGAGGAGAGCGGAGACGAGATATCTTTGATAAATGGGTTTGACTCGTTCTTTTTCTGTTCCCTCTCCCTCTCCCTCTTCTTCTTTGACATCGGTATCCTTCTCCTCTTCTTCTCTAGGAGGAAACAAACTCAAACTCAACAACCCTTCAACAACTTCACTAATCTGTCTAGCCAAGTTACCCTGGTCTGTTGGGTGTTTGGGATTACGCTGCGGAAGTTAGACGTGCTATGCTCAAGTCGATCGAGTATGCTATCTACGAATCGGAGGAAAACACTAAACACTTGACGACAAGTTCGGTACGAAACGTGACCGAAATGGGAGAGAAATACCTGCCTGGTGATGTGAAGAAACCGGTGAGAGTTTTCAACCCAGACGCAATGTTTGCGACTGGTCGACGTCCTGGTTCAACCGGAGTAGGTTTGGGATTACGATTGGGCTTGACCAGTAAATCAGAATATACCCAGGTTTCGATGGCGGATATCATCGATATTCATCAATACGTGTTGATGGCGAAATCCACCCTCGCTTCTCATGGCGGATCCAACTCGACAGCACTTTCCAAATCGACTGAAGATTCAGAGATCTCTTTACTTGGTTATGCATCTCTTGCTGTCGGAGCTTTAACTATGGTTGGTGGGAAAGCAATGGGTGTTCAATCTCTTGTTGGATCAGCAATGTCACTTAGTGATGTTGTCGGTAGTCCTTCTGCGAGAAAATGGGCTGCACCTGTTGCTGGAGCGGCTGTTTTAGGATTCACAGTCTATGTCATTTATGATTTACCGCGAAGTATTCCCAGGAATGTCGGAAGACATTTACAAGCAAGTCTCATTGCTGTTGAAAACGGTAACGATTCTGGCGTATCATTCGCAACAGAACAAGTCAATCGAATGTCTAAAGAAACTAGAAAAGTTATCCGATTAGCTTCTTGGGATTTGAGAGAAAAGTTTAAAGGAGCAATGGAAAGTAAAGGGAATGTTGTTAAGGAAAATGAAGTTTTGAGAAGGAAAGCTGAAAAGGCTTTGGAATGGTTTGGTCAGGTGGAGAATACTGTGGATGTTATTAGGGGAGAGATGGGGAAAAGTATTGCTTGAGAAGAGAAGGAGGAAATGGGGAAAACGAGATTTTCAAACACGGAAGAATAAAACGGCAATGATTCGGTTTGGTCGATAGTATTGTGCGGCGACTTATGGTGTCTTTGGAATACGTATTTAATTAGTTGTGTCTTTCTGTTTGGATGGTTGTTCTTGTATTTGATTATTTGCATATAGCTTCAATCTCTCGAGTCTTTTTTACGAAAATGTAAAAACGACTCTTTCCACGACGACCGACTTCGTGCATCCGCCAGTGACAATAGACCGAATTTCTTCATTTTTTACGCATAGGAAAAACGACAAGGTATATATCGATCTTCCAGGATACTGATCATAGGAGAACGATAACGAAGTCATGCCCCTGTACAACTCGACCGAGCTTAAGAAAAAGATGGGCACTCATAGCGCGGCAGCGGACTCGGTGATGTAATTCAATAGCAACAGCTACTATCACATGATGATATTGAGTTACAACGCATATATGATACCTCGTAGAGACCTCTCATCTTATAGAATACGAATATACCAGAAAAAGATCAGAAAAAGTACCAAATCCCCGTCCCAAGGTTTCCTTTTTCCCCCTTTCCCTTTTCAGGGAGAAGGAAAAAAAAAGAAACAAGAGATTGTTAAGTCACATGAGAACAGACGGGATGGTTTTTATTCTTCCTCGGTTTACTTTGAAATCCTCGCTGTTGTGGGATATTAATCTGAACAGAGAAAGACAGTTGCCGAGGGGGTCATGAAGGAACCAGATGTGGGACCTTGTCAAGAGTCGTCGAAGCTGTCTATGACGAATACGGGCTTTCGACCATGAACGTGACAAACAGATAGTCCAGCGAAGCCCAGGAGGTATCCCTTAGGACTGAAAGGGCTTCGCTTGACTGGAGTTGACCGAATCGATGTTGACATGAGCATAACAACCGATACGACGATGCAGGAAAGGAAAGAAAGAGAGAGTTTCGAGGTGGGCAGCCAAGTCACGTGACTTCTTCTCTATCGTGAGAAAGTACATCACCAGCATTATATTTCAGCTTTCAAGAGCCGGTTTAGTGTGTAGTGAATTGTAACCTAAGCTACAACAACGATGTCAGGTTTCAGTGATCTCAAGGCTGCAAGAGCCGCTCGACAAGGCAGGTCTGTAAAGCAAAATGGTGACGAGGCGAAAACACCCGCTTCCACCGAATCAAATGCGCAAACTCCCGTTGAAGAACAAGAAATGACGAAGCCTATCGCATCAGAGCAAAAGGCCCAGGAATCTGCACCAGAGAACAAGACCTCTGCCGGTCCTTCTAAGCCGATTATCCCAGTCGTGAATTATCCAGACTTTCCTTCAAACCATCTACATATCCGACATTCACTTACTACCGGTCGAGGTTTCTACGTCTCCGAAAACGCCCGTATCACAAAAGCGCAAACCATCATTCGAACGGCTCCCGTAGTTGCCGTCCTCTCAAATCGTACTTTGGATTCCCATTGCAGTCATTGTTGGTTAAGTCCTTACGAATTAAGCGTGAAACATGGTGATTTGGCTGGAACTTTGGGATTGACGGAAACGAATGTTGTGACGAGAGGGTTGAAGAAATGTGGTGGTTGTGCTGTTGTTAGGTATTGCTCTAGGGTGAGCATTACCTTTTGTAATCATTGTATCAATACATCTCGTGATCAGATCAATAATATCAATATCACCATTTTCATTTCATCGCTTTTCCGCCCTTTCTGTTCTGTTTTCATAAATCACATGATCGTCTTTCCCCTACCAGGAATGTCAAACAGCCAACTGGCCATCCCACGCAACCGAGTGTAAAGCCTTGCAAATCCTACGAACAGTATCCTCATCATCCTCATCATCATCTTCTCAATCATGGGTTCCTCCTGATAATGTTAGAGCTTTGGGTAGGATATGTTGGGAGAGGAGGAAAAGGTCAAAGAGTGAGAAGGGGAAGGGGAAAGCTGCGGGAGAAGGGTTATGGGTGAGTAGAGGGTGGACGGACTTGGGTTTCAATGTTGGGATCTGGCTTAATCGAACCCCCGTAGAACTGACCAGAAAGAAGAACTTGATTGACTCCTGATATATAGTGGTCACAAGTGGAAGCATTACAATCTCGTCAGTCAAAGCTCACCCGACGTAGCATTGGCATATCCCTACAAGTCACACTAAAATATCCCAGCTTCTCTTTCCAACAGACCGCTCCCAACTCTCCCCCTCCCAAATCGAACCCTTCGCCAAAGTCGCCATCCAACTGTCTCAATACCTCTCAGCAGGAGAACCTGATCCTTACACTCCTCTAGAATTAACAACTGGAGATGTTGAGGATAAACATGGTTCTGAATTCGGAAGTCAGAGGAAGAGAGGATTGAGGAATTTGGATATGAAGGTTTTTGGGTTTGAGGGGGTCGGGGAGGTTATGGATTTATGTTGTGCTGTTCGTCCCACTTTTCGATCTTTTCGAGTTTCGGCTTGAAGAGTAGCTAATCAAGTCTTTTGCGTTTCGATCAGTTTGCTACCAATTCTTTCACCCTATCTTCATCTTCCCTTACACCTATAGGAATCGCCATATCACCTTTAACCGCATTGTTCAATCATTCTTGTGAACCTAATGCAGTCGTAGTGTTCCCTAATGGAAATGGTGGTTCGGATGGGAAAGGAATGTGTGTTGTTTCGCTGAGAGATATCGGTCCGGATGAAGAGGTTTGTTAGACTTGGAAATAATGTTACCTTGAAAGTGTCAACGCTGATATCTAGCACTCGCATTGCTCTTTATAGGTGGTCACGGCTTATATAGACGTTTCGATGCCCTATCATCTTCGTCAAAAAGAATTGAAAGAACGTTATCATTTCGACTGTATATGTGATCTCTGTCAAAAATCCTCCCAAGCTGAAAAAGAATCGTCACCAAGTTGGGTAGATCCAAGATGGGCTGTGAAACATCCTGGATGTGTAAAGAATGGATCCGCAGCTATGCCAGGTATGTTCATGATCGGCTTCGTTCGATTTCATTGGCATGCTGAAGGTTCGTGTCTTATCGTTGTAGACCTTACTCTAGGATTGGCTGAATGCGTATGCGATGTCGACGGGGAAGAATTCGAGGTCGCTGTTGGCAGGTTACGGAATAGGATCAATGCAGCTGAAAAGTTGATCAAGTTGGATGAGACCAATGCATTAAGTACGTTTTTGATTAGGTACATTTATACTGAGGGCAGACGAAACCACTGAACCACTTGAACCATAGACGGAGGTCATCTCGATCAAGTCAACCAGACCGTCAAAGGGTTGACAGAAATGATGCCTCTATCCTCTTATCCCCTCTTACCACTCCTTCGAATCCAATCCCTACTCCTTTCTGAACCGATTTACGCTTCGGAACAAACGGTATCCGACCTATTTAGTGCCATTCAATCTTTAGCGTTACATTGGAAAGGAATGCAAGAAGTCTATCCTAAAGGACATCCTTCTGTTGGAATCGTATTGGCGGAGCTAGGTAAACTCCTGAATGCCGAGTCGGGTAATACGGATGACTCGGGATCGGGAAAGAGTTTGCAAAAGAAAGAAGACATTGTTATTCAGTTACCTGTTGATGTGACGGGAAGAATGGGTGTGGCGAGAGAAACGCTTGTCAAGGCTTTGGCAGAGTTGAGGATCGGGTTTGGTAGGAGTGGAGGTTTGGTTGGAAAGGAGTTGGAGTATCTGGTGGAAGGGATTAGCCGGGAGATGACAGCAAATAGACTTTAGGTTGTCGATTGTTGTTTGTCTATTGGTCTGTAGCATGATGAGCAAGAAAAGTAGGCTCCTCACGTCAAAAGGATATATCTGCAATTATATACATCCATCTATGATCTAATTACCCACTACAAGCCCTATAGAGCTTCTATTAACCCAAAATATACCACCCTAAATACCGACCGTTCATTCCCTGCTCAAATCCCTGATTTCTTAAAAGACTCGCGATCTTCGGAGGACCGGTCATCTTCAGCATCACCTCGAATTTCTTTTGGCTCAATCGGTAGTGTCGTTCCAGACTCATAATCATCTTCCTTGATCCAAACGTCGTTATCCTCCGGTATCAAATTCCATCTTTTGAACAATGGTACGAGGATTTGAGCGACGAGAACTTGTTCGCCTGAAAAATGCAGAGCGGAGTGATCAACGTCGGGGAAAAACATGGGATCGGCGGAAGCCCAGAATTGATCGCACTGCCCCCCAAGGTTGTTTTATGCAGTATGAAGAAAATGCTTACCTTGGTACAAGACTAACGGAATCGATATGATCGCTCTATTCTTTGCTGTGAATCCTCCATAGAGAATCTCCAAGACCGGCGCACCAACAACGATCCTGATAATCCAAAATCGGAATACGGCAATTGAGATCAGCTATCGCTTATTTTGTCGTTAACAAAAGTCAGGACAAAAGCCAAAAAGTAGACCAGATCTCACCCTTTCGCAGCGGCACAAAAACAAACCGCCGTACTTTCCGGTTTCCCAAACCTCGCAGCTCTCACGATCCTTTCCCACCATACTTCCCCTTCCTTTTCCTTTCCTTTCCTTTTCACATTGCTATCCGCCCGGAGCCCCTGCTGACGATGTCTTCCGATAAAAGGTAACCTCGTTAAAAACACGCAAATGATAGTGAATAAAATATAAAGTAGGAAATTGGTGAATACTATGAAGAGGATGGAACGGGTGTTTATTTGGGTGAATGCGTTTTCGGCGAATTGGGTGGAGAATGTTGACCTGCGAGTCAAGAAGAGAGTGAAGGTGGGCGGGGGGACGTTTTATATTGAGATTATTTTCCTGTTTTCTTGGCTTAAAGCCCTTTAGAAAGAAAGTGGAAAATGGAAACTAGAACTTACCAGATCAAGAGTAATAAGAGAAATGAAGAAACTTTTGCCAATCTAAACTTGGCAGCTACCCATTTAGTCTCCTTCGGAAAGAAACTAAATGTTGCGCATGGGAAAGATGATTCAGTGCAGCAAGGTATCTTGTGTCAGACATCTCTTCCTCCTTTTGAAAACCCTCAGAGAAAAAAAAAAAACAGAACCTCAAAAACTAACTATTGCACCCCTTGCCCAACAACCAAAGGTAAAAACAAACTCAACCCCAACTGTTTCCCCATTCTTCTATAAATTTCTTTCAATCCTTCCGTTCC
>Ga0181464_1001847_pt1 | contig 10108 bp, 8 predicted proteins | sample InSIn2gowninarea_FD_119074 | JGI IMG/M metagenome (GOLD analysis project Ga0181464, IMG submission 119074) | Clean room microbial communities from NASA Spacecraft Assembly Facility at Jet Propulsion Laboratory, Pasadena, California, USA -... ...
AAAAACATTTTTCTATTTTCCTCTCTGATTAGCTTTGTTCCATCTAGTCCTCCTTGTGTCCCTGAGTGTGTCTTGGTCTCTGAGAAGCCTCCATCTTGTTTTATTTTGGTTTTGAGTGCCTTTGATAAGAATGTGTTTAGATTTTCCTTTCTTCTTGTCAATTAGGTCATTAGAAAATTGATTGCTTAAAAGAATTGGTGTTTTAGTCATCATTCTAAATAATGTCTTTTATCATTGATTAGGTCAATATCTTAGTTTTCATATGAACATTAAGTAGAATTGAAAAGAAAAATTGTATCCATCTTGCATTGCATGTAGGGTTTTATGTCTGAATTGGAATTAGGAACAGTTGAATTACGGGAATTGGTTTAACAAACTAGTTTGTTGCATCTTTTATGTTGCATACTTTGTGTTTTCTTCCCTCCTATACATATATTTTCATTGAAAGGAAATTTTCATTTCATCATACTAGCTCTGCCTTTTTTAGGATATTCACATGAAATTTTCAGTGAGCCTTGAATACTGAAACTTAATTCAAGATAAACTTTAAAATTTATTGAATCAATCTTAAGGAGAATTTGAAATATTAATGCAAACATCTAAAGGTATAGGCTAGAGACGTGTTCTGACATCTATAAACATAGGAGCTATCATTTTTTTCTAGTGTTGCATTCTCGGGGTGATATCTTCTTCCGTGTACATAAGTGTATCAGACTGTTCTCCACGTACCTCTGGGTATATCAGATGGCGCTCCATGCATGAAAATTATATGGGAATGCTCTCATCATATGGTTATGCATTAGACAGCACTAAAACAGACTGCACTTCCATGTACCATGGAGTATATTTTGGAATGCCACCATAGGTTGCTATCCTCACCATAGATAACCAAGTCAGCCGCCTTGTATATTGTGATACACTAAACACCAAATTTGGGGAGATTGTCTGCCCATATGTAAATCCTTGGTTCTCCAATATTTTTTATTGCAATTCACAGTTGCTTGTTTAACCTTTAATCTTATTTTTCCCTCTTTGATTTATTTTTTTGTTAATTGTTAAAATTTATTAATCCAACATCGAAGAACAACACCCTACCCTCTATTGTTTGCATAGAATGAAAAATAATCCTCCTCTTCCATCAGAGGCAACTCCTCGTCATTGTTATAAGTATAAGAAGATGCAGACTACTGAATCTCATGCTTCAAGAGCTACCACTTCTGGTCCTCTACCTAAAATTGATCCATTAAAATCATATTTTCCTGTGAGTCCTGAGCTCGATATTACCTCTCCATTGGCTAGTGAATCTGACACAATTGAAACCGAAGCACCTGAAATCTCATTACCTAAGGTTATTGAACTTGATTATATTGAATCAAAGATGACACAACCTGAGGTTATACAACCTGAGACACCTCAATTATCTACACCTATTATTTTTGCGCCTTTGTCTTCTCTTTCTCTATCTCAGACACAACCACAACATGTATATCTTGGAATATCCTCTACTATTTGAGTAGGGGCTCATTTCTGTCAGGCCCATCCTTTTCCTTCTCCTCATACTCCATCAAAAACTCCTTTGTCTAATTATTCTCTTTTCAACTCGCCTTTGAGTTTCCCTCGACAACCCCCTTTGGGACAGTTAACCATGAGTGAATCTGTTATGGTTTCTCAACCTCTATCTACTACCATGACAAAGATAACTCATGTTGTAACTTCATTCATGTTTGTAACATTACCATAGACACATTTGTATTGTGACTTGTCCATCCTGCCTGGTTACCACTCTTTGTCTCGTACCTTCTCTGGCACAACATCCAATCCATGGACCTCTCCCATATCATCTACATTTGGTATTCCATATGGAACTTCTTTGATGAGATCTACACAGTATTCTCCTCTTTCTCCATCTACTCCTACAATTCAGAAACAGAATGGTCCTTATGTTAGTGGGTATGGACACCTACAATAGCCCAATCCACCTCCTATTGAGAACCCTCCTCTTGGGGGGGAGTTACCTCTGTATGAATCTTCTCTTTTGGCAAGGGGGAACTTGTTGCAAGGATATTTCCATCTCCTCAAGTTAGTTCTTAGCCTCAAATGAGTCCTCCATATTCAATAATGTATGCTAATGTATTGCAATCTATTGTGCCCATACAACTTGGTTCGGTTGTAGCTTCATCTTTAGTTTCTCAACCTGTTCCACCTACATCTTAGATCCCTGCTCAACAACCTATATCTCAATATGTTCAGGCTTAAGTCAATGTGATCCAACCTTTAAAAGCTACATATTTAACTCAACCTATACCACATGTATCTAGCTCTTCTCAAGACCCTGTATACCCACGCTTTTAAAGGTAACTTACAATCACAACCACTTGGCTAGGCCATTCCTCAAATTCAAATGGGTCAAAATGTGTATGGTATGGAACAGGCACAGCATAACCAAACTTATACTAGGATGATGCAAAATCCCACAGGGCAATAGTATCAACTGCATCAATTTATCCCTCAAATGCCTTATGGTTAGCAAATCCAAACCTAGTCATTTCAACCTTTACAAGGTTATCCTCGAGTGTGGCAGCAAGCTATGTGTATTCTGGTTTTCAAAATCCTTCCTATCATATAACACATATAATTGTTTCCAAGGCCATCCCATATTATCCTATATATCCTCCTCCAGACCTCATTGGGTTGTTTCCATTTGTAGTGATTCTCAAATTTTTGGATTTAACCAAGCTTACCAATGATCCCATTTCCCATTCTCGTTGGTGGTTGGTTATTCCCACAAAGTTTCCCAGTGATATCCAAAAATTCAATGGAAATCCTAGAGAAAACCCATCCACACATATGATGACTTATCATTTGTAGTGTTCTTCGAACTCTCTTAATGATGACTATGCTCATTTCCTTCTTTTCCATTGTACACTCACCGGTACGAAAACAAAATGGGATATTGAATTGCCAAGAGGTTTGTTCGATAATTTAAATGCCTTGGCTACAACATAACTAACACCTTTCTTGTTACCCATCTGATATGATATTGGAGCTAAACATTTAGCCAATTTAAACAAATTGATGCCACTTGATCACGTTCATAACTAGCGATGTTGTCTTCATTTGGTTAAAATGTTTGTTTCTGACCAATTTTTAGTTGAATGGATCATTAATTCTTTGTTTCCATCTCTCATAGAAGATGTCACCAAGAGCAGAGTTGTGACCGAAGAGAAAGTAATTTCTCGTGCCCAGTATTTAGATATTATTTGTACCCAATCTGACATGATTTATGATAAAATACCAAATGCTCCATGACCTTCCAATATTGTTCCTCAACCTCCTAGTAAAGAATCACATGTCTTTGATGGCGTGATTGGTTCTAGCCAACAGTGGATGAGTAAACCATTTGGTTCAACTCTTGTTGTGACTGCTCAAAAAACTCCTTCCACCACTCCTACGGCTTCTACTTACAAGATAAATATTGTTCAATCAATCCAAAGTTAAATCCCAGGAACGAAGAAGTAATAAGAAAGGCAAAGGTAAAAAAAGAAAGATAACCCCCCACAGAATAAACAAAACAATTAGTCTTATGAAGAAAAGTGGAAACATTGTTACCCATGTTCGATTTGTAATGAGGAGCATTTCACTCGAGATTATCCACACCAGGTGAAAGTGAATCAGTTCCTTGAATTATCCGCCATTCTCGTTGTGTTGGCAGATCTATTTCCAAATCAGGAGACCAATATGGTTTCCAGGGATCCCGCTTCCTCTAACTCGGTGTTGATGTTTTCCTCCGCTAAGCTGAAAATTGATGTTATGGTGGCCACCTAAAGTAAATACTATGGTAATTTGAATCCCTCTAATGGTTGGATTACTGATCAACCTACCAGTTCAATCGCATTTCCATCAAATCCTACTCCAAATGTTATACCTACTGACTTGACAATTAAGCCTCCAAAAGGCATTATCCATAAATATACTTTCCACCCTCGTACAAGAGTCGCTCATAATTATAACATAGTTGAGGATATGGCTCAATCTCTCTTAGTCATGTCCACTCTCGAGGTGTTGTAAAATTGTCCTATCCAAAAGAAGGCTTTGCTTTCTGCAATTGGATGTATTGATCCTTTGGATTCCAACCTAGTAGTTTTTAACCATGAGAATCATACACCTCAACTTCCAGCTCAATTATATTTCATGATCCAAGTTTTCGTTCACAATAAGAATATCCATTGTTTCCTTGTGGACGAGGGAGAATCAAACTATATTATGTCTCTGTCTTGCTAGAAGGCCATTGGTTCTCCCCCAATTAATTCAGTCACCAACCACTTTGAAGGGTTTTTACGGGAAAATCTATAAACCTTGTGGAATTTTGAATTTGCTACAAGTAGAATTAGGTGGCAATATTGTATCATAGAAGTTGAAGTTATTGATGGATCGCTAGATTAAAATCTTTTATTGGGTCGTATGTGGGTTTATGTTATGGTTGCAGTTGTTTTGACATATTTTAGAGTGATCAATTTTCCTCACAAAGGCGGCATCATAGCCATTGATCAGCTCGCTTCCTCTACCACCAATTTTTTAGTTACTAGAAGCATCCCCCTCGTGAGGTAACCCCTCACCCGTATCAACATGTAAGGTTTGGAATTCTTAAGGATTCCTCTCTCATGGGAACCTTTTTGCTTCCTTCTCATTTTCTTCCCAACAAAACTACCTTGGTTACCTATATTAATATGATATCTAATATCAACAGTTTTAGAGACCGTATACTACTCATCCCCATTAAGCTCGACTATGAAGCCATCTACTCAGCTTATGCAGCTTATTCAGATCCATCCTCTAATATCAATTGGGTGGATTATTCCTCATATTATGGCACATCCTTTGGTCCTTTCTTTCGTATGTTTTTTACTGATGAGAGAATCATGGAGACCATGATGTCAGATGATGCGTTATGGAATGATCATCATCATTGTTCCTACTTGCCATAATCCTACGAGGAAAATCTTAGTAAAGTATATCAACCCAATATTGTCGAGTTGTCTACAAATTTTGTATCCATTCACGATGTCGATTTTGAGAAGAACTTATCGAACATCGAAGAGACTATCCCTCTCGATATTTCAATCAAACCTGACATTGTCGATAATCTGCATATTGGTGCTTCTTGCTCTCTCAATGAGATCAATACCTACAAATCCCTATTCCAAGAGTTTAGAGACATTTTCTCCTGGTCTTACAAGGAGATGTCAGTTATCCATTCGAACATTGTTGTGCATGAAATTAAGATGTATCTTGATGCTAAATTAGTTTAGCAGCACCTCCGTCTGGTCCATCCAAAGAAAGTTGTCGATATTAAAGTCGACGTTGAAAAACTTCTACGTGTTGGTTTCATCTACCCAGCACCTTTAACTAATTGGGTGTCAACTATTGTTCTTAACATGAAGAAACAGGAGATAATTCGTGTGTACGTTGATTATTGGGACATAAATTGTGCTTGTCCTAAGGACAATTATCTCACCTCGTTGATTGACCAGATTGTTGATGATTGTGCCAGTTGTGAGATATTTTCCTTTATGGATGGCTTCTCTAGCTATAATCATATCAACATTCTCTTGATAAACCAACATAAGACTACGTTTATTTGTCCCTAGGGCACATTTGTGTATAGAAATCTCCCTTTAGGATTGAAAAATTTTGGGGCTACATTTCATAGGGAAATGGATTATGCCTTTCGTGACATCAAACATATTGTGCAACCATATTTGGACGATTTTCTTGCTCACTCGAAACATCAAGTTGATCACCCAATGCATCTTAGGGCCATATTTTTATGATGTAAACATTATAACATTTGACTCAATCCACATAAGTGTGTATTTTGTGTAAGTTATGGTAGACTTCTCAGTTTTGTTGTATTAAAACATGGAATTCATATCGACCCATTGAAAGTCCAGGGGATCATTGATCTGCCTACTCCTTCTTCCGTCCTTCAGTTTCAACGACTCCAAGGGAAGGCTAACTTTCCTCAGAGATTCATTCCCAACTACGTCGAACTGACCAAATTATTTACTCGCTCGTTAAAGAAATGGGTTCCTTTCCATTGGGATGATGTTACTCAAAAAGTATTTGATGCCTTAAAAGATGTTATGATTCAAGCATCCTTGTTATATCCCCCAGATTACCAACGCGATTATTTCCTATACCTTGCCAATGTAGTTACTACCATTGCAATGGTATTGTTCCAAGAGGATGATGTAGGGACTAAAAATCCTATTTATTACTTGATTCAAAATCTCAATGATACTGAAGTCAAGTATACTCATGTCGAGAAGTTAGCTTTGGTGATTGTCCAAGTTGTCCAAAGGTTAAACCATTATATATTGCTCTACAAAACTATGGTTGTTTCCGATTGCAACCCCATGACATACATATTGTTGTGATAATTGCTCAGGGGAAAGTACTCTAAGTCAAAGAAATCCTTAATCTTTGTTGAGCTAATATGCGACCTTCCCACTGCTGAAACTGAAACAATGTTTGGTGATTCTATTCCAGATGAGTCTTTGTTCCTAATATCAGCATTTGACATGTGGTATGGAAACAGCATCATATATCTCTAGACCCAAAATTTATGGTCTGATACCTCTCGCTCTAACCAACAACGTATTGGATATCAAACCAAGAACTATATTATAATCGGTGACACCCTTTATCACCCTCATATCGATACATTTTTTCAAATATGCCTCACACATGAGGAGGCCGAGAAAGTACTAAATGAATGTCATTTTGGGGGTAGTCATTTATCTGGTTATGCCACTGCATAGAAGATCATATGTGCTAATTACTTTTGGCCTACCATATTTCGCGACTACATCCTCACCGTCCAAAATTGTCAAGCATGCCAGATATATGATCGTAAGACCCATGCTCTACCCTCTCCTTTTCATCTTGTTATCTTCATTCGACCATTTGCGAAATGGGGCATTGATTTCATGACATGTAACCCTCACTCGACTAGGGGGCGTGGCTACATCATCGTAGCTATTGACTCTTTTACCAAGTGGGTCAAGGTAGTGTCTACATACAATAATATTAGTGAAATAGTTTCTCTCTTTTTCTTCAACGATGTCCTTTCACGGTTTGATTTTCCATAGGATATAGTTATGGACCATGGAAAACATTTTTATAATCACATAATGTATGAGTTGACTGCCAAGCTAGGACTCTTCCATGAGAGTTATGCTCCCTACTACCCTAAAGTGAATGGGAAAGTTGAGGCAACTAATAAAGTTCTCAAAATAATTCTTTTGCATATGATATGGGTCCACATATCAAACTGGCATTTGATCCTTTATGTTTCCTTGCAGACGTATCGAAAAAAAATTAGGACTACTACCAGGTTCACACATTTCCAATTAATTTATGTTCTGGAAGAAATCCTTCCAATTGAATGTGAAATTTCATCACTTAAACTTATTGTTGAACTCCTCCCTGACACTTCCATGAAAGAGGAACGTCTCTTACATTTGATGCGCTTATATGAAACTCGACGTGATGACAGGATGGATAATGAAGCCTATAAGAAACCTATCAAGGCACAATATGACAAGAGTGTCAAGCCTCGTGTCTTCTTGGAAGGAGACCTTATCTTTTTATACGACCAAGAGTCCAATAAATTAAGATTGAGGAAGTTCGATCTAATGTGGCTAGGTCCATACATTGTCAAACATGTTCTTGCTAAAGGGGCCTATGAGCTTGTTGATTTCGATGGAGTTCCATTGGTGCATCCTAGAAATGGGTTGTACCTTAAGAAGTATTATGCTTAAGATTTTGTGTATTACACAGTGAACCTGTTGTATATAGGTGTGTTGAGTGTGTTTACACCGAGTTCCCTTTAGACTTTCCTATGGTTTCTATTAATCATGTTTACATTTGGTTTGTAGATGTCGACATCCTTGAACCATATGTTGGTTATGTTGATGGCGCTAGTCGTAGTACTCGGAACCGTTCTTCCGCAGCATGAGCTATATATGCTTTGAATGGCGAGTTAGTGAGTTTACAAGGGATTTGTATTAGTCACTCTAAAAATACCATCACTGAGTATATCATAGTGATCGAACTATTGTCTGATGTTATTTCCCATGGTATTCATCATATAGTTATCAGACTCAACTCACAACTTGTAGTACTATAGTTGACTAATGTATATGCAATTAGAAGTCCAACTATGCTTCTTATGTTCTTGAGGATTTTCATTTTGTAAAGATACTTTGATTTCATCAAATATCAACATGTTTCTACAAATCTAAACACATTGATAGATGCATTAGCTAATCATGTTTTAGATAGACATTTGCGACACATGTAAATTAAATTCAATACTCATCACATACATTGAAATAGATAATAGAAACATAAGAAACATTGAATATATATATAGATATGTCAAAGTTTGGTTTTACAAAATTTGTGCCCGAGACACATTTGGCCACATGGCCTAAAATATACATGCTGTCAAAATATGGCTACAAGCCTCCTAGTAGACTAATCATTGTGCTTATGGAAGCACACCATTGTGTGAGCCATCTTTCACAATAGCCAACAAATATGGTCAGGCATGCTAATAGTATGTCATTTTAGCCTCATAGGAAGCTCATCGACCCTAGTCCCATCTATGTCATGGGTCAACCCTTCCATGTGATGCTCAACTTCTGCGGGGTCTTGTCTACATTGAGTTCATGTATTACCTCTCGTCCCACTACAACAACCTATACTATTATGGGTGCCTATTGTAGGTCTCATGCATGATAAAGATAAGAAGATCCTGTGGGTAGAATAGGCCCAATATCTGCATGTGAAAAAAATCAATAATTAGTCTCAGATACATCAAAAATCACAAAAAAAATTGTAAAACTTAAAAAAAAAAAAAAAGGTCAAAATGTTTCTTGTTTTACCTATGGATCCCCATCACTCACCATCAAGAAGCACAAGCTCTGGGTCTATACGGAAAGCCATCCCTGCATATAGATATTCCTATATCATAATGAGTTGCATACGCAACCATCTGAAGAAGACTAGTGTGAAACTCATCGGTGATAGACCTGTGTACCTAGACATGAGATCCACCCACCTCCTCATCCGTGGGACTCATAGATCTGTGGGCTCATGCGAGATATTGTTAGGTTCCTATAATACTAGTGATTCCCCCATTACTATTGTCATTGTATCCCTTATTGTTATTGTTGTGCCCCTATTGTCCCCATATTGTTATTATTGTGCCCCATAGAATCCCACTATTATTATTTTTGTGCCTTTATATTATTATTGTTAGGTCGGCTATGGTTATATTGTGACCCCTTAGACTCCTATATATAGAAAGGAGGTTTTTTCATTTGAATCATCTAAGAATTGTTCATTTGTGTAATGTAAAGGAGGTTTCCCCCTCGAAGAGGCTTATTTCTAAGGCATTGATCTATCTTTTCTATCATTTTGTGACCTGGTTTCATAACATTTGGTATCAAAGCCTTGGATTCTAGGGTTTCGCTACTCCAAACAAGTCATCATGGAATTTTCGCTGTAACTTTTTCACTACAAAGTTTCAAAAGCTAAAAAAACCCATTTGAGACGAAATCGGCCTGAACCTCGAGCCCGAATTTCAGATATTGTCTTGCTATATTTTCGGAGATATAATCTAAGGAAGTTAGCATTTTTGCAAACCCTCGAATTACATTCCAAACAGGTGACCTTGGGAAAATCGTCATAACTTTCGCTCTGAGCATCAGATTGAATTTAGTAAGAAGTTACAGAAAGAGAACAGATTGTATTTTTTTTGGGTATCACTTTCAGAACCAAAGGTTGAAACAATGACCCGTGGCAAGTCATATAATTCAAGCTATTGAAAGTTCTTTCTCTACTCCAGTATTATTGGTTCACAAGAAGGATGGACCATGGCGCATGTGTCTAGATTATAGGGAGCTCAATAAGCTCACTATTGAAGATAAATTTCCCATTCCTGTCATTGATGAATTATTGGATGAATTGCATGGATCAATTTACTTCACCAAGTTGGATCTTCATTCAGGATATCATCAAATCAGAATGAAGACTGAAG
>Ga0181464_1002062_pt1 | contig 10106 bp, 10 predicted proteins | sample InSIn2gowninarea_FD_119074 | JGI IMG/M metagenome (GOLD analysis project Ga0181464, IMG submission 119074) | Clean room microbial communities from NASA Spacecraft Assembly Facility at Jet Propulsion Laboratory, Pasadena, California, USA -... ...
CTTTACGTACTTACCTCGCGGTGGCCTTCCATCTTTGGAATGTTAATTTTCCATGGATCTTCATCTTCTTCTTCAGTAGCTACATTATAACATTCTAGCGTGTAACTCAACTGAGTAGCCCACTTAGGTTGAGTTGATTCTACCGGCTCTTATGGTATCCTAAATATGGATTCTTTTACCTCTTGTAGCACTTCATCAATACTATCCCAGTCATCCTCAAAACTAAAGGTCATCACGAACCCTTCACGCAGAACATCCCATTCACCTATTCTATGGTAGAGCTATGTTTCTATAGACCAGTTCATTGGTATAACATCCAGGGTATGATATAACAAGTGCACCCACTCAGGCTGTCCATAGGCCTACATCCACTTGGCCAGATGCGTGCACGGATCATCCTGCCCATTGTACTTATCTATCAGTCACATGCTAGGCTTCTCAAATCGTAAGCACATCATTCCCCTACATTCATGCTAGTCGTAAAAGCTCCCTTTGTGCATACCCCACCACCTCGCGGGTGTAGAATGCAGTACCGAGTCCAAGGCCTAGAAGCATTACTTTTCTGACACCTCCCTTTCAAATTTATTCAAGAAGGTATCTACCTCAGTTAGACCATCATAAGTAGGTAGGTCTCTTACTTCTGTCGATACGCAGCACAATGACCTTATCATCATATTACAATTCAGTGTAGTTACCTCATGTAACTAATTCTGTCATTGCTCTGTTTCCTCATCTGAATTCGAAGTACAGGAGATTTTGCTCTCCCATGCAATCCACCCATCTACGTTGGGATTCATCCAATCCTACTTTCATGCTGCTATCTTATTTATGCAGTCCAAATCATCATCACTTTCATAGTCATGCACTGGCTATGTATATCTCAATCCTTCAGCAGGGTCCAGGGGTATAATTACACGTAGTGACTTCTTTTCAAAAATCATTTTCCGCTTTTTCAGATTAATCACCCTATTCATGTCAGTGGTCCAATAAATTCCTAAGAGCGAGGAGTAGGGATTTCTATCATCAACAATCTCTATCAATTCAAAGTCTACAAGTGCACTCGCTCCCTCAATGTCCATGGTTATTCCCTGTAATCGCCCCATGGGTATTATTTTCTGCTAGTTCGCCATTCTCACCTGAATAGGAGACCACTGTAGCATAGGCCTCCCCATTTTCTCGCATGTCTACTTTGGCAGAACATTCACATTTGATCCTAAGTCCAGGATAACTTGATCCATATCATATTCTCCAATCTACATAGTTAGTCTCATTTCTCTCCCTATCCTTGTCTTATGTTTTCCAAACTTCCTAACTATGAGAGGTTCTTGTGGTGCAGTCCCAGCGCATCTATTAATGAGTTCCTATAACCCTTTCACTACCTTACTGTCATGCAGTAGCTTCATACATGTTTCCAGGAATGATGTGAGCTTAGATGGGTCCATCTTCTGCTCTGGTTTATCATTTCTTCCGAAAGTGGAGGCATCAGTGAAGCTCTTCTTGGCTTCCATGAAGGTTTCCCATGTGTGCTCCAAATCAAAATTTTCTTCCTTCATCGAAGCTTTGCGAACCCAAGTACTATCTTCTGGTTGTTTTCCTTTGTCATCTCCCATTGTGATTCCACTTCGAAGCACAATGTTCACATTTGGATCTTCCTTGCACTGCTCAGACCTCCTCATCTGAAGGTTCTAAGTTGGGGGAGGCGGTAGTGCTCCTTTGTCGTTTATCCTAGCTATCAATGTAGGACAATATTCTGTCTCATAATCAAACAAGTTGTAATACAAACATGACGAGCGTGTTGGGTTTTTACAATCACAGGCATAATTTCTTGGCCCTCTGCTATTGTAGCATATCAACTATCTGCAACCTCTTCCAGGTCCTCCTCCACCTCAGCCTCGTCCGCACCCCTGAAATCTAGTTCATTCCATTCTGGCATTTTGATCAAGGGGCCATGTTTCAGCCTGAAATCTATAGGTGGGAGTTCTATCCATCATTAACTCATAACTTCTGTAAGTGCGCTCATCATGTCCCACTAGCCTACAAAAGTTGCAGAACAACTGTTGCGAATTTTGCGTATACTTATGTAACAAGTGACAATTGTCTGTGGCATGTTTTCCTGCTATTTGACATATCACGGACCACAAAGCAGGTGTTGTACTAGGTCCTGCTTGCATTTCTAGTCTTAATGGCATTGGTCCTCCTCATGCAAGGTAATTTATGAAAATCGGGCAGTGGTCCTTGTCATGACCTTGACCCTTGCTTTTTGTGCACCATACCTCTTCACGCACTTCTAGTTGAGCCGTCCTGTCCTATTTCAAATTTTGCATCTCAAGGCATAAATTCTTCAGCTGCGCGTGAATCTGCTAAACTCCCAAGTTGGGATCCTACATCGAGGCCTCATCCAACCTCATCATGATCTCTAAGGCCTCTACCTAAGTTGTTAGCTTTTGCTGATAGTGCACTCCTTAAATGTGGCATTAACAAGGCTAGAAACCATTCGCGATGTTGTCCATCTGTCAAATTCATATTAGCCTCACGAATCGTACATTTCAACCTCTGATCCAGCTCCAAGGAGTCTCACCTAGTAGCATCGTGATATATTTGAATCCAATGTTCGATTGTGCTTCAGACTTTGGCCTACTAAATTCTCTGTTTAGCACTGCTTGGATATCTACAATTCCTACTTTTGGATTATAATTGGAGTGCTTAATATACCAAGTTAGTGCGTAGTCCTGCAGGGTGTTAACCAGTGTCACTTTCTTTATATTGTCATATGTAACTCCTTGCGCTTTTCATACAACCCTTACCATGAACTAGAACTGGATCCTCATTTCCCAAACCCTTGAACATAGGCAACTTCACTGTGCCTGCCATATTGAATCGTGGTGGTGGTGGAGGTGGTATGGGTGAAGATGGAGGTGATGGTGGTGAAGTTGGTGGCAGTGTGGGTGAAGGTGGTATTCTTGAAATTCTTTGCCTTATCAGATGGATCACACTTCACGGTGAGACCTTCGTGAGTTCTTCCTCGTCCCCTTGCAGAGATGAAATCAAGGGGCTAGTTTCTGGTCCTTTACTTCCTTCATTTTTGTATGATTTTCCACTTCACGTAGCCCTGAACGTCAAGGTAACTATATAAACCCCTTTTCGCATAATAGCATTTTACTCCAAGCATTCAAAGACTTTACGTACTTACCTCGCAATCCTTTGAGGAAGCGTCTCTCTGCCTCACTTTAGCTAACTGAGGTGTCAACTGCTAACTCAGTAATGAATCCTCCTATAATACGATCGAGCCAATGATCAACAGTGCACACGATCTTATTCTCTTATGCTTCCAACCTTCACACTAACTCTAGAGTCCACACAATAGGACCATCAAGTTTCCACCTTCCTTGGCTATCTGCTAGCTTCTTAATCCACTTATATAGCTTAGTAGGGAAGGATGTGAAGAATATTTCGTGGATATCTATGTTCAGGTAGCAGTCTAATCACTCTTCTTTTGACAATCACGGATTCCTATTTTCTTGTGTCGTGAACTCGTGAATTCTTCTTTCCAACCCGCCTTCAATTTCCTTCTTAGTTGGATTCCAGTGATACGACATCAGAAATCTCTATGCATATTCTGATCTTGGAAAAAGAACCATTTGTTGGCTTGATGGGGCCTGACCCAAGTTCAGAGTCATTTAGCTAAACAAATCCGTACACTACTAGCCCTTTCAGCATCAGCCCGCGGAGCGTGGACTGAAGTCTCACCCAAAGCAGTATGAGGGGATGCTGGAACCAAGTTTCCACACCCTTGAGATGTATGAGGTGTCGATTTAGTCCAACTATGCCTATATTCATGTAGGTTACTTCACGCACTGTCCTAACCTTCAATACCTGTTCAAAATGGCAACAAGAAATGATAAAAATAACATTGATATAAATAGCAATTCGGGTACTAGTGTTGGACATAGCAACAAGGAATGAAAAATGGAAGTGCTAAAAATAGAATTGCTATAAATATCATTTCGGGATAGATTCCTATTTCAGTTAGTCCCTGAACTAAAAATTGAGAAGTAAATTTCGAATTTGATCTTAGCAGTTGTTTGTAAAATAATTAATTAATTCATATTGAGTTAATTAGTTGTAGAAAATCAAACATGAAGTCTATGTGAGGACATGCAATAGTTTCTCCATTGATTGATAAATTTATCCATTAGTTAAAGAGATAAGGATGAGTTGTAATTAGTTGGCTCAGTTAACTGATTCAAGTCCAGTTAGATTAATTCAAACAGTATGTTGAATTAATTGTGAGTTCAATTAGTTAATGCTTGCATGCATGTAATTGCTGCACTTTAGATAACTGAATATTCTCTCATAAATAACTCATGCATGTCAGTTCAATTAGAGACCTAGTTGAGATCAGAGGAAGGGACAGTGTACTATCAGTTGGAGGATTTTTCCTATATAGGAAACTCATCCATGCAGAAGGAATTATTTCCTTCAGGATTGCACAGTTAGATCAAAGGTTAGTGAGTGTGTGAAGAGGCCAATTCACACAGGTGGCAGCACTCAACCACAAGGAAAACTGCACAAGGAAATAGGAGGCTTGGAGGGCAGAGGAGAAGGTTTGTGAGAAGCATTTAACTATCTATGAGCAGCAGAGGGATTGTACTGAGAGCTGGATAGCTTCTGAGCTAAAGATTTATGTAATCCAGACATATTTCCACCTGTATGATAATATAGAGATCGGGGTTTTTAGCTGAGGCTTTCCCCAGGGTATTCTTCTCTGTTTCATGTGTATGATTTCTTCTTCTTTGTTATATGTGTTCTAATTGATCTAGCTCAAATTGATTAAGCTTCTGCAAAGTTTGATTGTAGAAGTAGATCTAATGTTTTTCTTTAGTATATTGCATTATCAGGTGATCTACATTGGGAATTTCTACATGGTATCGGAGAAAAGGTGATAAAAGCATTCAACAGTTATGAAGAAGAAAATTCGAAGTAAAAAACAATTTAGGCCACGATTTTTCAGAGCATATCTGAAATGTTTTGTGCAAAATTTTCAGAAACAAATAATAGATCTAGATTCCTTGTAGAAAAGGACCCAAATTCAAAGAAAACATTGGCTGAATTGGAGTTCGGATGAGGGAGATATCGCTGATTTAAAATCATCTCTTTTTCTAGAAAATTTCGTGACAGTGGGAAAGATGAAACAAACTGGTGTGCTAGCCAAGAACTTGTATGCACTGGAGGTACAAGATGCATGCAAAGCCTTGAGGAGCAAGGAAAATGTTGGAGACTTGGTGGTTGAGAGGGAGAGTACATTAATTCTCAAGATGCAGTGCCAGAAGAAGTCTCAGACAATTATGGAGGAGTCACAATTGGTGAAGCAGCTTCAGGAGGTTGTGGAGCAGCCACAACTAGAGAGGTAGAGAGGAGACCGACTGGAGGCATCCACTCATGTAGAGACCTCCAATAGGGGGAAATTTTGAGCCAGGTGGGTAGAGGGATCACATGCATCCATACCTCTAGGTAGGAGGTCGGGCGTTGTGGAGTGACAGTCCCATGAAGGTTGGAATAGGGGTAGGATCATTGAGGTACCAAACCTATTTGATTAGACCTTGCTATGGGAGCCCTGATGAGGAGTAGTAGGACTGGTTGAGTTGGTAGAGACGGATGCAGATGAAGCGGTAAAGAGAGCTACAGTGCAGGAAACCCAAGATAGTGCAGAGCTAGCAGGTTGCAACAATGCGAGAGGCACAGGAGTGTTGCACTAGTGCAGGATGGCACAAAGAGGTGTGCAACGGTGCAAGATGCATGGAGTGTTGTAGCAACTCAGAGGTCAGAGAGGGATCAATTGTTAGTGGAAAAGGGAGCTTTAGCATCAGAGGATGTTTGTAACCCAACAGAGAGGTCAATTGGGAGTTTTCTTTGTTTCAAGAGTTGTTGGAGAAACAACACTTAGGAGAAGTGTTGCATGCATAAAATTCCAAAGGTTCAGGATCATGTTTGAGTTGAATACCTTTCTTGATAAGAGGGGGTGTTGAAAATGGTAACAAGAAATGCTAAAAATAGCATTGCTATAAATAGCATTTCGGGATAGATTCCTATTTTAGTTAGTCCCTGAACTAAAATTGAGAAGTAAAATTTGAATCTGATCTTAGCAACTGTTTGTAAAATAATTAATTAATTCATATTGAGTTAATTAGTTGTAGAAAATCAAGCATGAAGTCTATGTGAGGACGTGGAACAGTTTCTCCATTGATTGAGGAATTTATCCATTAGTTAAAGAGATAAGGATGAGTTGTAATTTGAGTTGTAATTAGTTGGCTCAGTTAACTAAGTCAAGTCCAGTTAGCTTAATTCAAACAATATGTTGAATTAATTGTGAGTTAAGTTAGTTAATTCTTGCATGCATGTAACTGCTACACTTCAGATAACTGAATATTCTCTCATAAATAACTCATGCATGCCAGTTCAATTAGAGACCCAATTGAGATCAGAGGAAGGGACAGTCTATTATCAGTTGGAGGATTTGTCCTATATAGGAAACTCATCCATGCAAAAGGAATTATTTCCTTCAGGATTGCGCAGTTAGATTAGAGGTTAGTGAGTGTGTGAAGAGGCCAATTCACACAGGTGGTAGCACTCAACCCCAAGGAAAACTGTGCAAGGAAATAGGAGGCTTGGAGGGCAGAGGAGAATGTTTGTGAGAAGCCTTTGACTATTTATGAGCAGTAGAAGGATTGTACTGAGAGATGGATAACTTCTGAGCTAAAGCTTTGTGTAATCTGGACATATTTCCACTTGCATGATAATACAGAGATCAGGGTTTGTAGTAGAGGCTTTCCCGAGAGTATTCTTCTGTGTTTCATGTGTATGATTTCTTCTTCTCTGTTATATGTGTTATGATTGATATATCTCAAATTGATTAAGCTTCTGCAAAGTTTGATTGTAGAAGTAGATATAGTATTTTGCTTGAGTATATTGCATTATCAGGTGATCTATAATGGGAATTTCTACAATACCGTCGTGATTTGTTATAATTGTGTTTCGCGCAGCCCTAACCAGGGGCTGAGATGCTTTCGCACTGCTATGGCAGTGAACTGCACTATTTCCCCAATCTACACTGCATATCTTACTTATCTTCTTACAGATGTTAGTCAACTTCGCGTAAACATATATTATATCTTGTATTCACTTAATCAATACAATCATATATATTCGTGCATCATATCAATAGAAGTGCAATTTATACCCAATATATTCAATGCATAAAATAGGAAATAAATACACATAATAAATATGAAACTTCTCTTTATTAATACTTCCAACTGTTACAGACTCAACTTGCCCTGCACACTCAACTTCAGGGGTTCGTGCACTCAGCTGCGGACTACTAGACCTCTGTGCACTTAGCTGTAGAGCCTTCTCCTTTTCTACGACCCAAAACTAGACTTTACACTTCAGATATGACTCAACTCTTCATCCTTAGATCCGTGATCGATTGATCTAACCACTTAGAGCCTCGCTCTGTTTATACAATTCGATGGTCCGCGAACCATGGGTAGATCTCTATAGCTGACATTACATCACAAAATTGAGGGCAACCCTATGACTCTTTTACAAACTATGCATTCCATGCCCACAAAATGTGGAGTCTTTACATCGGGGTTACAACTTTTGACCAAAATCTGGTCTCTAAGCCCCAAAAATTCCCTTTAGGGATCCCACGTCCAACATCTAGTATCTTCAAAAAGTATCCAGCATCAGGGGAAAGCTTGCTACATGGAATTTTACCAACCCAAACACAATCCAATCATCAAAGTATACTTCCAGGAACTTATGAATAAACTCCTTGAATGCAACAATGACTACGTGTGAGAAAATCGCAGGCACATTCTTCAACTGAAACAACATTATAGTGTACTGGAAACAACCCCTCTAGTTGTAAAGGTTGTCTTGCTCCTATCCTCCTTCACAATTTTGATGTAGTGGTACCCCAAGAACCCGTCAGTGGAGGAATATGCTTCCTGGCCACCTACATTATCTAAAACTTCATCAGTGAATGGAGTCAGGAAAGGATCATGTACACAAGCGTCATTCAACTTTCTGAGATCCACGCATATCCTTATTTCATCCTTCTTCTTCTTCTCTTGTACCACCATTAGGCTTACCTAGTCAGATTCTTCCACAAGCTCAATGATGGTTGTTACGAGCATCTTGTCTAGCTCTAAGTGGACCTTCTCCTTATACTTTGGGTTGAGACGATAAGGTCTTTACTTAACCGGCTTCGTGTCAAGCTTCAGCGTGATCTTCATAACACCTAGGTTTCTGATTGTCCCCTTTATATCCATAAGCTTTGTAGTGAATAAATCCTAGTACTCACGGAGCAATTCAGCGACCTTATCTACCATCGCATCATCCCAGCAATTTACAATCTTCATGAATTTTGGCTCCGCCTCCATATCAATGTTTACCTGTTTCATTTTTAGCGGTGCGGCTATATGAGGATTCTCAACCCGTGGTCCTTCAACCTCGTGGTGACCTTCTATTTCAGGGATGTTAATCTTTTGCAAATCCTCATCCTCTTCTTTAGTGGTTACATTATAACATTTTAGCATATGACTCAATTGAGTATCCCACTCAGGCTGAGCTAGGTCTAAAGGATCCTGTAGTATCCTAAAGATTGCTGCTTTTACCTCTTGTAGCGCCTAATCAATACAGTCAAACCCATCTTCGAAGCTGAATTCATTATAAATACATCGCGCAGAATATCCCATTCACCTGTACCATGGCAGAGCTCTATTTCTACATACCAGTTCATTGGGATGAAATCCAGGGTAGGATAGAACAAGTGCACCCATTCTTTTAGGTTGGGGCTTATCTACACAAGCCTGAGCCCATTCGGCCAAGTGTGCACACGGATCATCCTACCCATCATATTTTTCTATTATTCACACCTTCATCTTCCCAAAGCATGTCCTCACCATCCTCCTACATTCGTGCGAATCATCAAAACTTCCCTTGTGCATACCCCACCATCTTGTGGGTGTAGCATGTAGTGCTTAGTGCAATGCCTAGAAGCACTGCTTTTCTGGTACCTCCCTTTCAAATGCATCCAAAAAGATATCTACATCATTCCAGCCATCATAAGTGGGTAGATTTATTACCTCTGATGACACATAGTGCAATGACCCGGTGATCAAGCAACTACTATGCTTGGTGCATGATGGGTGTCTATGGTTGGAGGAGCCAATACCCATCACAAACAGGTTAATCCACTTGATCACATGATTTCCTTACACAGGAGATAATACAACCATGATATTTGGTTGAAAAGTTAGTGAACAGGCACTTGTAGAGTCCATGAAAGATAAATTTAAACTGGTGAAGAAGCCGCATAGATATGCTATATCCAGCATCTATGACCTTGTTGTGAAGGTAGCTATGTAGATTCTAGCAAGGAAAGTGATGAGGAAGTGTCATGCTGATGAAGTGCCAACTCCTCTTGTCATGTTAGTAGCCTAGTGTGCCGAAGGAGTCCAGTTCAATTGGTCAGACTACCTTTGCAAAGAGTTTCTAGCGAATTGTCGTGAAGTGCACGAGCTCAGGAAGATGTTCCACTATGCGTGGCTCTTTCTGTCAATTGTGCTGGTAATGTGGGAGCTACCAGATGATAGCCAGTTCCCTTTGATCATGCCACAACTCCCATAAGAAATGAAGTGTACTTTGCTATCAGTGACCAAGGATGCGTAGCGAGTCAAGGACATTAAGATCTTCTAGATCTTGATGGAGATGAACATTTGCATGGCCATCAATTGCAAACCATGATTGTCGTCTACACTGTATGCCAACCTATAGGGATATGCAGAATTTAAAAAAGACTTCCATCATGTTTCCATCAGGGTGCTGAAGGACCCTACGTAGAAAGGGCACGACTTGCCTTACCTGGTAATGGATGACGCCCTTGATGCAGTACTTGATCAATGGTTGGCAGAGTGGTGTGCTGCAACAAACTTGGCAGTGGGAGGGAGAAATTCCACCACATAGATGAAGAAGGAGGAGGCCAAGCTTAAGATGACATAGCTAGCCAAAAAGAGGAAAATATGATGGGTAGGATGATC
>Ga0181464_1002063_pt1 | contig 10100 bp, 12 predicted proteins | sample InSIn2gowninarea_FD_119074 | JGI IMG/M metagenome (GOLD analysis project Ga0181464, IMG submission 119074) | Clean room microbial communities from NASA Spacecraft Assembly Facility at Jet Propulsion Laboratory, Pasadena, California, USA -... ...
ACGCGCAGCTTTGATGGTGAAGAAAAGCGAGTCAAGCAAGAGCGGCAGAGGTGATCAATGAGTGGAGGAGACTGGCGCGTAGGTTGGCATACAGTCAAGCCGAGAGTAGAAAAGGTACTTCGTTTGGACTGGTGAATGGTAGAGGCAGGCGCACAGTAACGGTGGAGTGAGAAGGTGTGAGGAAGTGAAGTCGTTGGAGGGATATGAATGGTGCAGGTGGGTGTTGGATGGTCACAGGAAAAAAGTGTAGGCAAGAGCGGCGGCAAGTTGATGATGTCGGCTCCAACCAAGGCGAAGTCAGAAGAACGCCAGACGGACGCCAGACGAAGTGGAATCGACCAGGGCCGGGGGAACAACAGCAATTAGCGCGGAAGGACTGGGCGTCTAATTCTGCCCCACCCTTGTCACCAGTGCTTCGTCCCAGCTCCTGGCGACCTCCTGATTTGCTCTTACACTACCTGCTGCACATTCGTCCTCTGTCACCATCCAATCGAGTATTCTGCTTTTTGCTGCTTGCTATTCGTCGAAGCGATCGCTTAGACCATCAGATGTTGCATGCATTCGAAAAGATCTGGCATCGTCAATGCATCAACATTAATAGTAGCAGGATTGCAAGGATCGACCGTCTGCGAGCTTGGGCTTCCGTTGCACCAATCCTCATATTCTCTACCCATACACATTCAGCTTGCTTTTGTTGAACTGTGTGATCAATTCAGAATACTACAATCCTCGCCTCTGCCAGCTCTGATGCAGCGCCCATCAGCGAATGTCCTTTTGTTTTTGTCGTATTCAACGGCGTGGAACTTTTCTGCTTCGGTTGTATTGGCTGTAAGGACATTCTTCTCTACCTCATTCAAGCAAAGAGTACTTCAGCGTCTCGCTCGACTTCACCTTCCATACACGGCTAATTCCCACTTCGACCACTGTTTTTGTTACGGTCACGCTGCAGCGGCCTCTTCGATCTTGCATAGATCTATCCTTTCTCGCCAGGTCACCACCATCACCTCTTCCTTCCTGCCACTTCAGGCTACTGCTATCCGTGACATACCACACCTCACTTGTGAAGGATCTGGCTGTCGACTCACTCGTTGTCGACAACCGTCCTCTCTACACCTACCGTCGACATGTCTCCAACAGCCGTTACCAAGCCGGTTCTTCCGCCTCTTCAAACTCCTCAGTCAGCATCTTTTCCATCCGAGATGTGCTCAACGCCCATGTCAGCATGTGTATCAGCAGTACTCAAACAAGAGCAAGATCTACGGACACCGATCACTCCGCCAACTGCATACACCGACTTCCTGAAGGCTCTCACACCAATGCTGGCCAGTCCACCACCGACCGCACTGAACCGAACATTATCAGACGATTCGAATGCATCGAAAGAGAGCTCAGCCTCAGTCCCATCGACATCCACGGCGAGCAGCTTCTCTGGTAGGAGTACTGGCGATTTCAGATCTCCGAGTGCTCCATACCCACCACCAACACCTCTCAGTGCCACGAGTCAAAACAGAAGAGCATCACTGAAAAGACTAAGAATACCACAACAACATTCTCCAATCTTCTCTCCAGTCACTGGCCCGTCTCCAAGAACAGCAATGTCAGGTGTGACAAGCGCGTTGTACTCTCCCTTCTCTCCAGCAGACTGGTCGAATTCTTCAGCCAAGATGTTCGATACTATTGCAACTCCACGAAGTGCTTGCAGTAAATCGGTCAGTGTGCGAAGTGTTGTCACAAGAACGGTGACGTACAAGCGAACTACTCCAAATCTCGATCCTGCACCAAAAGGCAAGCGAAGGAAAACTACAAGCACAACAAGCAGTGTATGCGGATCAGAATTATCCGAAGAGGAAACCAAGAAGATGCCACCTCCGCCTCCACTAATCTCTATCAAGGAATCGACACCTGAAGAACGGGAAGCAGAAGAAGCCGAGCAACGGCAAATCAAGTCAGAACCTCAGCCTGTCATCCCTTCTCTCATCCCAGTCACCGCCGCTGAAGCATAATATGGGCACATACTTACGAGCAGTTGACCTGCTTGACACTTACATTCACAGAGTCGTTGCCATCGCTCAGCAACTTTATCTGCTATTGTGCTCCACATGCATTGGAGGTGCCTGGTTTCCCATCGTCACCAGGATAACATAACCTTGTCACAAAGCCTTTGAGCACCATAAGCACGCAGAAGTTTCTTTCACGAAAGTTGATTTCATTCACGAGGTATGATCAAAACTATGATACCAGCGGCAGGCGCTTGACGGAGTTCAACATTGCCGAAATACGTTGGGCAATATAAGCATCCGGATATGCTTACGGTCGATGCACGGCCTCAACAAGTTCATTTCTGTTTTTTCATTATTGTCATGGGTGGTACCGGGGGAGGCAATTTGATGTTTTATATTGTTATTGGTCTTATAGCACGGTTCTGGCAGAAGTGTAGTGGTGGTCTTGGAGTTCTGAACAGAAGTTATGGCTAAGAGGTCGGTGCAGAATGAAAAGAGTGGAGAGGCACGCTGAATCTACTGTATGTTGCTGCAAAAGCCAAATCTCAATTAGCTAGAAATGTTCTTTCTTAGCTATCTATCTAGCAAAGACTATTGTCAAGAGGCTTTAGTTGTTTATAATGAGGTATTCAAACCTTTACTTCTTATCCTCTTCATGCATACTTAAGACACAAACAACTCTACAAGCTTTTAAGCTGACACGATAATGCCTGGCCAACCACATACCAAGTAGGCGTATGGCCATGAATATACGCGTCTACCCGCATCAAGAAACTACAGATTGGATTATGTTATGTTGGAACTATGGCCTGCACTTTACTGATACTACTGTTATACCTATCATTCACACACCAAGGTTTTTCTCTCGATTGACTGGATGCAGCACAAAATATGCACGCCCATAATGAGCATTGAAGTATATAGCTAGGTACACGTATATACTTGCCTACATATGTAGAGTACTTAGGTGCTGATGTCTGCTCTTATCCTATGGCTGTAGGTACTGACTGTAGCGTGCACGTCACGGTCACTTCTCATCACACCATCTATCATCTATATGCATACTTACGGTAAGTAGGTAGGTAGGTACCTTAGTATTCCAATTTACAACCGGTGTGCTAGGCACCAGCACTCATACCAGGATGTGTTGCTGCGCAGTACAGCTCCTAAGTCACGGCACTATTTCTGATTCGTCGGCGACAAGAAGGAAGGTCATACTGTGCATACAGTAGACAGAGTACATAAGGTTGATGGTCAGTGCAGCTGTACTGTACAGTAGGCCTCCACTCCTATGATTCGACGAAGGCGCACGCGCCGGGTGGACGAATCAGAGGGTCGGAAAGCTGTGGTGGGTTGGACAAAAAGTGTATAGTACAGTACATCTGCTTTTCATGCTTTGCTTTTTGGCTACTCAATATTACACGTACATGTATGGGCTGGATGTTGCAGTCAGCTGGTTTACACTGTTAGTCAGTGTTTGGCGGATAAGGCGTGTTGATTGGTATTTCGTTGGTGGTGGTGGTGCAGATTCAGCCAATCATGTCTGTTTCCCTGCTTTGAACTGGCAAGAACATGACAAAGTGACAGGTTTCGAGCTTTGAGAAAGAACTCGAAATTGATGGAGGCAATGGTCAGCATGATCTGGCGTTGCTTCAGACGGTGTAGGAGTTGGCGTTACATTTCTCCTTTGCTTTGGTTACAGCCAAATAAGAGCAGACCTCCTTATACAAACAGACATGAAACTCGTCTCGAAGTTGAAAAAGGGTGTACAGTTAAAAGCGGCAACATATTCTGTAACTTGATCAGCGGGTGATTGGTTTACTAGTGGGGCCACATGCATTCCGCAGCTTTGGAACCGCGGCGGCATACGCTAGTTGAAGTCCCCAATAACGTCGGTGTTTGAGAGCAGCAGTACAGAATTGCTATGATTGGCTTGAATGACCCTGGTAGTCAGCAGCCGGGCGCTTAGAGGGTCGCTGCAAATGTTCTGACTTCCCGTGCTTTCTGGGTTCATGGTTTTCCTTCGGCATTTTTACAGCCAATTGCATTTCACCATCGCACGATTTAACGATCGATGCGTTGTCATCAGCGCTTAGAAAGATGTTGGCGTCATCCCATAGCTGAGCTCAATTTCCATTTCGTCGACGACGGCGACGTGAAATTGATGTTGGTTGTAAAACGAATTTGCAGTTACGAGTCGACTTTCTAGGACGATACGAAGCTCGTGCAGTACGGCGAAGAGGTGGCGTAGGATCTTCATGATCTTCAGTGACCGGAAGTGAGAGGCTGTCCTTGAAAGGAGCCACGTTGTAACTTTTCGCTTTGAGCTTCATGCACAATTGCCTGCATGTGATGTGAAATGCTGTAGACGACGTGCATATTGCACACCTGACTATAGTACTTAGCGAGCGTTCGCGGCTCTCTTTCGAAGCGACCGTGACTTCACCTTGTACCCGAATGGCTTGTACAAATACAGTTTGATTGGCTCAAGATTTGCAGCATTCGCGTTGCATCCTCACCAAGAATCTTCAGTGACATCGAAGCAGTTGTCCCGGACGAAAACCTTGTTGTCATCTGATGCCTCGGTGTATGTAAAAACACCAAGAAGTATCATGCTGCAACTCTCTTTCAATTATCGTGCAGTTGTTACGAGAAGAAACGACAGTTGAAGCCAGACTATTTTCGAAGAGCGGAGTATTTCCCAATGAAGAAGTTACTCAAAGCTGTGACGACAATGGTGGTACCAAACGTCAGGATCCAGTCTAAGGAGAGAAGCTAACGCCGCACGACTTTTGCGGCACTGAAAAGATCGTTGGACCAAAATATTGGTGTCTCCTTAGTCGAGGTTATGCTTCCGACGATCGAATCGGGGAAGGGATACTTGGATCCAGGATCATGGCCATGGGAAGACTTGAGCGACGATCCCCTAGGAAGCTGGGCGGCTTTCCATGAGCAGGAGCTTCTGAAAGCGATGATTGCTGCGACGATGTGCATCAGTACGCATTCACGTTTGCAGCATCCAAGTTTCCTCTGGTCACTGGCATATAAAAGCAGAAGATTGCAGCACCGGTAGGTCTAGGTATACACCGCCCTGGTAATTGACCACTGGCAGGGAAACTGGAAAGGACGGCCAGGACACCTTCCAGGCTAAAGTTATTAGCGTCAAGCTTGGAGTTCGCGGCTGGCTTGGAGCTGCAGGAGCAACGACTCATGTGATTGAAGTGGCCAACCGTACGCTATGGAAGCGATTAACGGCTCGAGTAGTCATCAATAAGAAAGAGGGCAAGAACCGGTTTCGTGGTAGCTGCATGATTTCAAAGGTATAGACTCGATTGCAGCCATTCTTCGGCAGAATGTGGAAGGTTACCACAAATGGTGCAGTTTAGAGAAAAAGCACTCTTCACAGGTGCACGCGCATACACGATACGAGAAAGCGGCACAGCTGCTCCCCGGCACGGGGTTCAATCAAATGCAAGCCAAAGAGGCGCCGGTGCCGCAGGAAAGGGTTTTGATTCACTCCTTTGGCACAAGATTATCGACATGGCAGGGACAGGGTTTGGTGGTCGCAAGGACTACAGAGGTCTCGAAGCAATGCTTCAAACGAGCTGAGTTAGTATCGAGCACAGGCATGGAAATCTGTCGAGCGGTACTGTACAGGACATTTACTTCTTCAAATACCAGCTGGTTGGCATAATCAATGCGAATTGCGGCGTACAGTAGCCTATTGCAAAGTAATGAGAGACACAGCTTTTTCCGATTTGTCCTCCATATCGCTTCATCCATCATTTGTCAACTCCTGCGCCAATTTAAATCCATTCACTACGCTATGCGACAAATTGCACGCTCAAAGACATTCCACGACTCGTACTGTAATCCAGACATTTACCTTCACACATACTCCGTAGAACACGCTTGATCCCAGACACCAACTCTCATCACGACGTCCTCGCCTCGGCAATAACACGATAACTGCTAGTATTGATGCTTTTCGGGATCGTTCTTGGATAAAGAGCGTTCACACCACCAGAAGAGCTAGGTATGCCTGCCACGTTGTTTGATCTTGTCCATTCAAATGGATCATCATCTTTCTTCGCAGCATTGCTGTTTTCACCGCCTATGCCGTCTTCAAGCTTCTCGTACTGCATTTTCGGACGGACTTCAGTAAGCTTCTCCACAATCCGGTCATTCCAGATGCCAGTGACAACGTTGTTCTCGACGTGCCAATAAGGATTTAGTTGTTGACAAGGACTGTCAAGATCGATGTACCTGATCTTAACATGAGATAGAGACGATATGCTCGCCATTCCGTCCAATGCACCCATAACTAAGCGTTCGAAGGCGTTGATGAACACAAGGTTCCCAATTCCAGCACCGTCTGCCATTATGCCACCAAGCTCTTCAACGAGAACATCTCCCGTCACCAAGTCTCTGCTCTTGACGCGCCGCCGGCAACAACTCTTGACAACGATATCGAGACACTTCAGCTTGTTTGATGTTAACTTGTCACGTTCCACAGCTTCTAACGCTGCACTCCAGAAGCATTCGCATACCTTGCCGGTGTAGGTTAGCGACTCGAGTTGTGGCGCTATGCGGCCCAGCTGTTCACAAATATGATGGCTCTTGGTAGACGGACTGGATCCTAGTACCGTATCGTCCTTGGAGAACATACTGTCAAGGCTGATGTCTACATGCCTCAAGCCAAGCGGCAGCTGTAACAGGATCTCGTTGATGGTGTTGTATGCTTCTGGTCTTGGTCTCGCATAACCACAATGCCATTCAGATAGGCACGGGAGAGCTTCCTGAATGCTATTCCAATCATCGTAATTTCGCATTATGTTCCAAGCACCTCTCATGGCAAACACCCGGATGTTAGGCAGTATTCTGAGATGCTTGGACATTTGCTGACTAAACAAATTTGGCAAGAAGTGCTGTATCCTAGTTGAATTCTTACAGTGACCACCTTCCAGTGTGAAAATGCTCACCTTGGGGAAGTGTTGACCAAGATGTTCGAAAATTTGAGAAAGTGAGGCTGATGATGTTGACAATTTGAACGATAAGGTTGGGGCGTCATGTCCAATGAGTGGACCACCATCGTGAAGGTCGTACAGTAACGGGTGCTGCGAAGTGTGGAGAGAAATCATCTTGTCACCCCAGACAGGTACCCAATATTCGATATGGCGAACGTAGTATGCTAGGTGCGGGTGGTCACTGAACCAGTGTGTTGCCAATCGTAGACCTTCCTTCGTCGCCTTGATCTTGATGTGTCGATAAATTCGCTGCTGCACCATAATGCGCATGTCTTGAGATAGTAAGGCAAGCTCCGAGACAGCTTTGCGTCGTGGATGTCGCATTCTGTGGGATAATCCAGTCGACGTCGAGGTGGCATTTACAGGTCTCAAATCGCCAAATATGTAATCCAGTATCCTCTTCTGTATCTCTTCAGGCAAGTCCTGAATGTTTGTATGTCGCGACTCTTGCAGATGGTTGATACTGTGGCTCGGACCTTCCGCCTTTTCCTCCCCTCGCTCAGCGCCTAATGCTGCCGGCCGACTTACTGAATAGTCGAAATCATGTTTGCTGCTTGGCCTTATCTTCGGGACGCCACTGCTCTGGCCGTCTTCTGTCTGGGAATGCATGAGAAGAGGTATTGAAGGATTGCGCTTCCGAGGTACTGTCAATGGGAAGTGTACATCGGATCTGCTAAACCGTTGCCCTGAAGTATGGTGAGAGGACAACACTTCCTGCCGGCCAATGTTTTCGTCGTCAGCAGTTGCTGTGTGTGAATGCATTTTATCGTGAAGAGTCGTATACTCTCCGAAATTCGTGACTCAAAATCTTGTAAATACCATGATATGCGTGTCGTTAGATAAGGGCCATCTGGCTGCTTGATCATGCAATGGAGTGAGATAATTGTTTGGGCTGAAGAGGCGCAGTCCTGCGACAAGATTGGAGTTCGCGGTGGAGGCTCGCGGTCGGGGGTGCACATGCGGAATTTGCCAGTGTAGGCAGAAATACATCTCCACTCTCGGTTACTTTACTATTAGTGTACACGCCCAGAATTGCACTCATTGCGAAACGGATTGCTTGGACACAACTATCATGCAAGGCGTCAGAAACAAAGGTTAGGACAGGATCGTGCAAAGAATTAACAGACCAACTTGATTGAAGTTTTTGGACACGCACACTGACGGACACGAACAAGTCTTCAGATAGTGTTCAGTTTTAGATTTCAAACGCATATTGCATGATGCATAGAAGAATGAGTAGCATTGATTTAAGCTATTTATTCATCGAGTTCAGAATAGGCACCGAACACCCATTATCCATACTTTATAACGTGATGTCTTTAATACTCAGCTCCTACAAGTCCAAGTGCTCTGGAGACGTCTTCGGCCGTGAGAATTGACCTAAGCCTGCAATATTCCACACTACACTCAAGCACTGCTCGAGTAGCAGTACTGCGAAATGCAAAGTTGTCGATGATTTCAGGTAATTTTCCAATACCATCAGTGGCTGGCTGAGTTATTGGCATTGAATCATTGCGAGTGCGGCGATCGAGGAGGGTTCGACATTTAGTCATCGCCAACCTGATTTCGGTTAGTGACGTGAATCTATGCTTCATCGTCATCACCAACTCGGATGCCTCCCTGGTTGCCCCATCCCTCAGTCCAGAACCCCTCAAGCGAAGGAGAGGTGCTGGACATGCTGTCGTGGGTGAAGAGGAGCCAAAAGCCGAAGACTGGCTTGGCAAGGATATCGAGAATAGCGTAGCCAATAATTTCGGCGTCAACGCTGACAACTCTGCCACCCTCGGAAAGACCCCAGATGCTGTGGAAACATGATTAGCTCAACATCATGAAACAGTTGATGCTCCAACTTACATTGGGTAGACAGTCCAGAGGACGAAGGTGAAACCAGCGATAGCGCCGAAGAAAGCCTTGGTCTTGCTGTCCTTGTTTGCAGCAGTGGCTCGGCCACCAACAGCAATTTGGTAGACGATGACAAGGTAGGCAATGCAAGCCCAAATGTACCAGCCCCATTTCTGACCATCATTCTTGCCATATGCGCCGAAGAGACCAGTCAAAATCATGATGATGTCAGCAACGACGGCAACAAGAATACTGGCACCATTGAGTCCAGCCAACAAGGCAAGGTCGAGAAGCAGAAGTGGAGTAGTAACACTCCAGTCGACGTAACGTGCCCAGTAGACCTGTCTGTATGTAATCTCTTCAGTGTCTGGTAGACCGTGCTTGTGGCTGACTGTCTCAACCTGCTTGTTGTAGTTGGTACCGTCACCAGTGGCCATGGCGAAGTACGAGAGGAAAGCGAAGGTTGTAATGAATGCAGTCAAGATGTGGAAGAGTCGCTTGTTCTATAGCTATGGTCAGTATGTAGTTGTACTGATAACAGTAACACTTACAGTTGGAACTCGGAAGGCCATGCCATAGAATGCCAGTGATGAAAGACCCATCAGAACGCAGACGACCCTATTCACGAGTTAGAAGAATCTAGTAGTGGCATCAAAATGAGCTTTCTTACCAGAGGGTTCGAGTGCCAACATCGGTGCTATTCTGATACACGACATCAGGGCCCGGTATAATAGTTGGGATGGGAGCTACAACAGAGCTCGTAGCAGTCTTCATCATGTTTGCGTCGACAATCATTGAGATTCTCTGTATACAGCAGGATGGAAATGGAAGACAATCAAGCAGATACTTGAGGATGAGAGATGTAGAAGAGCAGAGAAGGCAGCAATGTTAAAGCAGAACAAGAGACATCCAGCTTTGACAAGACGGTGGAGTGTCAAACACGGAGGGGCGGGCTAGTGATGCAACTTGAACCTGCTTGACTGGGTGCTGGCGACTTGCACGCTCCTTCTCACCTCGTGCAAAATCCTATCACCAAGCCAAAAGTCGAGGTTGCGGGGCTACGAACGGAGCTTAGGCAGAGCTTGCCGCATGCTTGCGCACGCCTTGAAGGTATTGGGGGCAAGCAGAGCTGGCAGGCATCAGTCTTCACGCTCCAAAGTGACGTACTAGCCGCCAAAGTTGCAAGAGCATGTCTGCTTTTTCCAGTTGTCGGTCCAATTGTAAAGCTCCA